>OHZS01000417.1_pt1 | contig 16943 bp, 15 predicted proteins | sample 1580521 | NCBI WGS metagenome assembly OHZS01 (sample SAMEA3882503, study PRJEB24775) | human gut metagenome | biome: human-associated habitat; feature: intestine environment; material: feces | place: Netherlands | collected 2009/2010
GTGAAAAGGCTAAGGCAGAAAAGACATAGGGTGGATTTCGCAGGTATCGAACCTGCGAAATCCATCGCCATTCATCCCCTACCTAAGAGGAAGGAGTCTTCTGGCGAAACTGGGATAAAAAGGCGCTGTCGCGTGAAGACAGCGCCTTTCTTAGGGGTTAGCAGTTAGTGACTAGGGGTTAGGGGTTAGGGGTTAGGGGTTAGCGGATGGTTTTATAGTTTATAATACAAATCTTGTAGGGAGCGCCCCTACAGAAAAGGGACTGCCGCATGTGCGACAGTCCCTTTTCTTATTAGGAGAGGAGTAGTTTTTCGAGGATTGGGTCTAATTCTTCCGGTGTCGTGCTAGGTTCAAAGCGCTGGACCTGGCTGCCGTCCCGGTTGATGAGGAATTTGGTGAAATTCCATTTGATGCCGTTGCCCTGGGCATTGTCCGGATAGTATTCGGAAACGACCTTCTGGATGAGCTGGCCGCTTTCTTTATCGGTTTCGTAGCCTTTAAAAGGTGCGGCTTCCGTGAGGTATTGATAAAGCGGAGCTGCCTGATCACCGCGAACATCGATTTTCGCAAAGAGCGGGAAGGTGACGCCATGGTTGAGGCGGCAGAACTGTTCGATGTGCTGGTTATCTTCCGGGTCCTGTTCCAGGAACTGGTTGCACGGGAACCCGAGGATGACCAGGCCTTTATCCTTATATTTCTGATATAAGGCTTCCAGGCCGTCGTACTGCGGCGTAAAGCCGCATTTGCTGGCCGTATTGACGATGAGCAGGACCTTATCTTTATATTGGCTCAGGGATACATCGTGACCCTGGATATCTTTGACAGTGAAATCGTATACGTTCATGACGTGACCTCCTTAGATTTTATAATTCGTGGATGACGCAGCCGCCAAATTCCGGCGAGCAGGTGGCCCCGTCGAGGGACGGCGCTTCTTTGACAGCGAACGACTCCTTCCACAGGCCGTGGAGGTTGCAGTATGCATAGACTTCGCCGGCATCGCCCGTTTCAAATTCAGCCTTCGGTTCTTCACCGGGTTTGAGGTAACGGATGGCTACGCCATGATCATCGACGAGGGCAATCCATTCGATGTAGTGCTTTTCTTCCATCGGATGGGTCACTGAGCCGACGTGGACTTCCAGGTGGCCATCGATTTTCTGGATAGCCGGTACGTGTTTTTCTTTAGCTGCATCGACGGTATCGGCGACAAGGTGCGTCAATTCCTGACCGGCATAGATGAGTTTTTCCGGTACTTGCGTGCCTACAGATACTAAAACGCTGCCATCTTTATCGTTACGGTAAAATTCTACGTGTTTCATATGGGTTCCTCCTTCGGGGCTTGGCCCCTGACGAATGTACGATTTATATATAAGAAGTTATTTACTAGTTAATAATTGTTTTTCTTTATGTGCTCATTATAGACTAAATCGGTATACTTGTCAATAACGAAGAATGATTATTTTTTATTATTTTTTCTTGATATCCAGTTCGATGCTATGCGGGTCTTTCTTCAGGGCCTTCATCCGTTCCCGCGTCGTCCGGCTGGCACCGCCCCATTTGAGGACCAATCCGCCATTGACACTCCACGTCGGCGTCATATTGGACCCGGACCGCCGCGTCAATTCACCCCAGACGGAATTCCCCTTTCCCAGGGACAGGGACGTACCAAAGGTCATGTCATACCAGGTGTAATGGCTGGAACCGACATCGGCCGTCTGCGGTGCCTGGCCATCGCCATGGAGACTGCCCGTCGTGGTCCCATTCATTTCCCGCTGGACGCCAAAGCGGCCGTAGAGCAGGCCGGCATGGCCGTTGACGCTATACGATTTGCCGGCCATGATGCCCAGTCGGCCAGTAACATAGGGTTTATTCCCGGATTGATAGGTCACGTCGTCCCCGCTGACCGTGTAAGGGAAGACATAACCCAGGGACAGGCCGGCCTGGGGTTCCCAGAAGAATTGCTTGGGCAGGAGCCGTGTTTCATAGTAACGGATACCGGCGCCAAGCAGCCAGGTCCGGTAATTGACCAGGTCACCATTCCCGTCGGCGTCGCTATAGGAAACAGTATGCTGCAGCTGGGACAGGCGGATGACGGCATCGCCATGGCGATCGTGCTTATCGCCCCATTCCATGGCAAACCCGCCGCCGTATTCCTTGATGGAATCGGATCCGCCGCCATAAGGCTGGCTGCCTGCCTGACCATTAGTATATACATTTGACGTGCTCATCGTATAAAAAGCGCCCTGATGCAGGGTCCCGCCCCAACGGGCCATGGCATGCGGCGAATCATAACCGATGAGGGTCGCACTGTAGTCCAGGCTGCCGTAATCGGGAAAGGTATAGCTGCGATAATCGGTCTTGACCCACCAGCCCGTATCTTCTGACGGTTCGGCCAAGTCTTTATAAGAAGCGAAACGATTATCATCGCTGCGCCGCCAGAAAAGGTCCGACGCCATTTCATAAAAAGAAGCCGTCCCAGCCTGTGTCGCTGCCAAAGACCGGCCGGCAGACGACCAGTCCGCCGTTCCCGCAGCAGCTGCTCCGGCCGGACAGACCAGGAGCGAAAAAGCGATTATCCAATTACGCAAACCAGGCAGACTGAATTTCATAAAAACCTCCTTCGAGGACTTATGTTTCCGTCCTTACTAAATCATAATGGCGGCAGCCCTGTTCTTCACGGCAGCACAGGACACCGTGGTCGACGAGATATTTGATATGGGCCAGCGTTTCCCCCAGGGCGAACCATTTCTGCGTCGGCGGAAAGTCCTTCCACTGCTTACCGCGCATGGACCAGGTCATATGCGGGGCGATGTCGTAGGCCGTGCTGTGCGGATAGAGCCCTGCCAGATGGCAGATTTCCGCCAGGCGTCGGTCGTGATGGGCCACGATTTCGTCGATGCGGCCGGCAATGGACGTATCGCCTTCACGGTGTCCCGGCAGAGCCAGTCGGACGGGGAGGTCCCGCACTTTCTGTAAACTTTCGAGATAGCGCTGCAGGGCCTGTTTCATATGATACCAGACCTGGATGTTCGGCGTAATGTCGAAGAGGATGTGGTCACTGGTAAAGAAGATTTCTTCTTTCGGCAGGTACAGGCAGCACAGGCCCGGCGTATGTCCCGGCGTGTGAATGACCTGTAAATCGCAGCCGGCCAGGTGGAGGCAGTCTCCGTCATGGACAGGGTTCACTGGGAAATGCGGGTCTGGCGAAAAGGTCCGGGCCTGATTGGAGAACTGCGTCTTGATTTCGGCCGGCGGCATGCCTTCGCGCATGAAGTTATCTTCAGCCGCTTTCCACGTCGAACCGTCTTCCGAATCGACGAGGTACTGGTAATCGACGGGATGCATGTAAATAGGACAGCCGGCCTGGGCAAAGAGGCCGACGAGACCGCTGTGGTCAGCGTGGAGATGAGTGATGAACAGGGACGTATCAGATTGTAAACGGATGTCCAGTTCTTGTAAACCCTGGAACAAGGCGCGTTTACATTCAGGACGGTTAAAGCCCGTGTCGATGACTAGATTGCCAGACACCCCTTTGATGACATAGGCGTTGAGATACTGCAGGGGATTGTCGGGCAAATCGACGCGGATACGGTATATATCGGGATGAGAATGAACGTGTTGGATCATGGGACCTCCTTTTAAAGGAATCAGGCGGGCCGCCCTCTGGGACGGCCCCTACGAATAAAGGCCTTTAAATTTAAAACCATTCACTAAAAACTACAGACTGCAAACTTACTACTCAAAAAGAGGCTGTCAGATGACAGCCTCTTTTCTCATTTCTTCTTTTTAGGATTATAGCGGTTCATGCCTTTGTCGACGCCCAGGCTCAGGCAGCCTTCGATAGCTGTCGCTGCGTCTTCGATGCCCTGCTGGTAGGCTTCACGGAGTTCTTCCGGGAAAGGAGTCAGGACGTGGTCGACGACGTCATGGTGCGGCAAGGGCCGGCCGATGCCGACGCGGAAACGGGTGAAATCAGTACAGCCGTTGGCAAACAGGCTCTTGATGCCGTTATGTCCGCCATCGCTGCCGCTCTTGCGGATGCGCAGACGGCCGACGGCCAAGTCCATATCGTCATAGGCGACGTAGACATCGGGCTGATCGATTTTATACCAACGCATGAGCGGGCCGACGGCGCGGCCACTTTCATTCATGTACGTCTGCGGCTTGACCAGGATGATCTTTTCGCCGTTCACCGTGGTCTGGGCCACGAGGGCGTCCATCTTATCCTGCCACAAGGTCACGTTCCAGCGCTTGGCTAATTCATCGACGACACGGAAGCCCGTGTTGTGTTTCGATTCTTCATATTGGCGGCCCGGATTGCCCAGGCCTACGATCATATGCACGACAGGTCCCTTATTTGTCGAAGAGACGGCTTACGGAAACGTCGTGGAAGATGCGCATGATAGCTTCGCCGAGGAGCGGTGCGACCGAAAGGACTTTGATCTTGTCGATCTGTTTTTCCTGCGGCAAAGGAATGGTGTTGGTGATGATCAGTTCGGAAATGACTGATTTCTGGATGCGTTCGACAGCCGGGTCGGTGAGGACAGCGTGAGCGCAGGCAGCGAAGACACGGGAAGCACCCATTTCTTTCAGGGCTTTCGCGCCACCGCACAAGGAACCAGCCGTATCAACGATATCGTCGACGAGGATGCAGGTCTTGCCTTTGATGTCGCCGATGATGTTCATGACTTCAGCAACGCCCGGACGGGGACGGCGTTTTTCGATGATGGCGATAGGTGCATTGACGCGGTCAGCCAAATCGCGGGCACGCGTTACGCCACCGAGGTCAGGAGATACGACGACGATGTCGCCCATATCCGTTTCTTCTTTTTTCTGATTGATGTATTTGGCAATGATGGAAGCCGAGCCGAGGTGATCGACAGGGATGTCGAAGAAGCCCTGGATCTGGCCGGCATGCAAGTCCATAGTAACGACGCGGGTAATGCCGGCTGTCGTCATCAAATCAGCAACCAGTTTGGATGTAATCGGTTCACGGCCGCGGGTCTTGCGATCCTGACGTGCATAACCATAATACGGAACAACGGCGGTAATGTGTTTAGCCGAAGCGCGTTTGAGGGCATCTGCCATGATGAGCAGTTCCATCAGGGTGTCATTGGCCGGCTGGCAAGTCGGCTGGATGACGAATACGTCCTTACCGCGGACACTTTCGTCGATCATGACCTGGATTTCACCATTGTTGAATTTGCCAACAAAGGCTTTGCCCAGTTCCAAACCGAGGTAATCGGCAATTTCCTTGGCCAATTCCGGATTGGCATTCCCCGTAAAAATCTTCAGCTTTTTCCCGTCTTCGTAACTCATAGTGAGCCTCCCTGTGTAAGTAGTGATTAATTGTTATTTTTTATATGTATCTTCCTTGACCCAGCCTTCAATGTTGCGCTGCCGTGCCCGGGCAACGGATAAGGCTTTGGCCGGAATATCTTTGGTAATCGTCGAACCGGCACCGACATAGGCATAGTCGCCGACTTTGACCGGTGCGACGAGGTTGCTGTTGCAGCCTACGAAGGCATGGTCGCCAATGGTCGTGCGGTGTTTGATCTTGCCGTCGTAATTGACAGTGATCGTCCCGCAGCCGATATTGACACCACTGCCGACATCGCTGTCGCCGATGTAACTGAGGTGCGGCAGTTTCGTGCCATCGCCGACGGTGGAGTTCTTGACTTCCATATAGTTGCCGACTTTGACCTGATTGCCGATGACCGTATTGGGCCGGAAATGGACGAACGGGCCGATTTCACAGCCGTTCTTGATTTCGCAGTCATGAGCATACATGAACTGGACATGGTCGTCATCGCCCATCTTGACGTTAGTCATGCGGACGTACGGGCCGACCTGGCAGCCTTCGCCGATGACCGTATCGCCTTCGAGGATCGTCCCCGGATAAAGGACGGTGTCGCGGCCGACGGTGACCGTCGTGTCTACATAGGTGTTATTCGGATCGATGATGGAAACGCCATCGGTCATGAGTTCATCCAGTTTACGCTGGCGCAGGACCCGTTCGGCTTCGGCCATCTGCTGACGCGAGTTTACACCGAGTGTTTCCGCATAGGACGGCGCAGCAAAGGCACTGACGACTTTGCCTGCCGATACGAGCATGCCGATGATATCGGTCAGATAGTATTCACCTTGCGCGTTGTCATTGGTGACGTTGTGAAGCATATCCCACAAGAGAGACATATCAAAGCAGTAAATGCCGGCGTTTACTTCGTCGACAGCCAGTTCTTCCGGCGTGCCGTCTTTCTGTTCGACGATCTTGACGACCTGCCCTTTTTCATCGCGGATGACGCGGCCGTAACCGGTCGGATCCGGCATATGTGCCGTCAGGACCGTCGCTGCAGCGCCGCTCTGTTCATGGCAGTCGATAAGGGCTGTAAACGTTTCCTTCGTGACCAGCGGCGTATCGCCACAGGTTACGAGGAGGGTGCCAGCTTCCCCCTGGAGCAGCGGTTCTGCCTGCAGGACAGCATGGCCTGTGCCGAGCTGTTCTTTCTGCATGACAGTTTCGGCCTGATCACCGAGGTAATCCCGGACCGTTTCACCGCCAAACCCGACGACGACGACCTGGCGCTGCGTCCCGGCTGCTTTGACAGCCCGCAGTACCTGTTCGACCATCGGGACGCCGCCGACTTTGTGCAAAACCTTGGGGAACTTCGACTTCATACGCGTCCCCTTGCCGGCAGCGAGGATAAGTGCAATAGTATTTTTCATCCAGTTATAGCCTCCCTGAATTCCATAACTATATAATGTCCATTTAAGGATAACACAAAACGGGGCGAAAAAAAAGAGGCTGTCACATAAAGACGCCTCTTTTATCAAACAAGCTCGTATTAACCTAATACATAGACAACGACATCGCGACGGCCGAAGTCGAGGGCTTCGCTGGTCGAATCCATGGCCAGGTCGATGCGGTCACCGACGATAGCTCCGCCCGTATCGGCAGCTACAGCATAGCCATAGCCTTCAATGTAGAGCTGCGAGCCGAGGGGAATGACATCGGGGTCGACGGCAACCATGCCGCGCTGGAGATACTGACCCGTTGCCGTGTAGCCATCACCGCCGCCATCTTCAGCGGTGTAAGCCGTAGCTTCCATGACAAGACGACGCTGATAGCCTTCCGTCGAAGACGATTCTTCAGGGATCGGACGGCCGCTGGCTTCCGACAGGGCTTCCATGGTCTGGGAGCCGACGACGCCGTCTGCCGTGAGGCCGTGGTCAGCCTGGAACTGTTCGACAGCAGCTTCTGTCGAAGGACCAAAATCACCATCAGCACTACCGGACAGATAGCCCGTATCCTGAAGCATATATTGAACGCTCTGTACGACAGAGCCACTCATACCCATTTGAACGCTGGCACAAGCCAGGGATGTAAACGCGAACATGCAGATTGTTGTCATTAATATCAGTATACGATTTCTCAAAAAACCACCTCTTTGAACGAACACAATATCAAGTACGTCCTGAATTATAACAAACTTCCCACTATAAGTCAAAAAAATTAATAATTATAATCCATTTTTGACGTATTTATTCTTCATTCTGTACACCATTCAAACAGCGTATGTCCGTTAATGCTCAACTTTGAGATGTATTTTTTAGTACCTGGTACTAGTTTTTTATAATTATTATGCATTTTTACCTATTTTAGCTCTTCGTCTTCTCCACAATATTTCTTATGGATTCAGCCCCTTCTATGGAATCGGTGAGGACGTAAATGAAGTCTCCCGCCCGCAGACACGTATCGTCATCAGGGATGATATCTCCACTGCCGCGCTTGATGTCGACGATGACCGTATGGGCCGGCCAGGCAATGCGGCCGACATATTTCCCATCGGCCTGACTGCCGCTGGATACGGTCAGTTCCAGGAGATTACGCCGTTCTTCCGACGATAAGACGGGCTTATTCTTGGCCAGGTTCCGCTGCAATAAAGCTTCATAAATCGGTTCACCCTGGCAGAGCTGAGCTACGACCAGTGCGACCAATGACGCCGTACAGAGGACAAGCAGGTGTTCATAAGAACTGGTCATTTCCATGATGAGAATGGTTCCCGTCACCGGTGACTGAACAGAGGCCGCAAAAAAGGCGGCCATGGAGATGACGACGATGTTGGACAAGTAATACGAAGAAATGAGTCCCAAGTGGACAAAGACGATGCCCGTAATGCCGCCTGTCAGCGCGCCCAGGACCAGCATGGGCAGGAAAAAGCCGCCAGGGACGCCGCAGCCATAGCTGACCAGGGTGAAGAGGAACTTCCCGATGAGCAGGCCGGCAAAGAGTTTCAGCGATAAGGGCAGGGTATAGAGGCTGTTGACCAGGTCGTTGCCGCCGCCCAGGACTTCCGGGAAGACATAGCCCAAGATGCCGGCCATGCACAAGGCAAAGGCAATGCGCATATAATTATTGCGAAAGACAGGTAAATCATAGAAATAATGAATATTCAGCAAGCCCTTGTTGAAGACGACGCCGGCCAAGCCAATAATGATTCCCAGAATGACCACGAGCCACATGTAGCGCAGGGGAAACGGCGGCAGCATGCCGAAATGGAAGACCGGCGCCCGGCCGAAGACGTAGCGGCTGACCATGGTCGCCAGCAGGGCCGCTGCCATGGACGGCGCCAGGACGACGCCGGAAAAATTGCGGTGCAGTTCTTCCAGGGCAAACATGACGCCGGCCAGGGGCGCATTGAAAGCCGCCGCCAGACCGGCACTGGCACCGGCCGTGATGAGGTAGCGTTCTTCCATGCGCGTCCGCCCCAAGGCCCGGCTCAGGCCCTGGGCCGTCACGGCGCCGATCTGGATGGACGGCCCTTCGCTGCCCAGGGACAGGCCCAGGCCGATGCCGACGATGCCACCGACGAGCTTGACCCAGAGGATGCGCAGCCAGCGCATGCGGATGGCCCCTAAGATGACGCCTTTTACCTGGGGGATGCCGCTGCCGCCGGCATTGGGTTCATAAATCCCCAGGCGCCATAAGAGCAGGGCCGCCGCCAATAAGACGCCGAACCAGGACAGGTTCAAGAGTACGCCGCCGCTGGCCAGGACGTTGGCATAGATCCATTGGCGCCAGACCGTCCCCATTTCCAGGCCCCAGCGAAAAAAGCTGATAACCGTTCCTGATAATATCCCGACAACGATGCCTTCAAAAAAAAGGCGCAGGCGGAACCGAGGCCAATGGTCGAGGGCCCGCAGAGCCGCTTCTAACTGTGTATCGACATGCATATCTTTCACAATCCTTTCTATTCATATGTCCAAATTATATCATAGTCCCGTAACTTTCGCAGGTTCCTGATGGTATCCCCTATTATAGTATTATAGAGAAGGCGAAATATAAGTTTTCGTAAATTTTTCGCAAGCATTTCCTAAAAATCGTTGCTATTTAAAGAATGACTCATTATGATAGAAACAACACATCGATAGGAGTCCTGTCCATGAATCAGCCATATTTCCATTTCCCAAAAAGCCCGCGGGCCAAGGCCATCGCCTTTGGCCTCATCTTTCTCCTGACTTGTATAGCCACTTATTTCTATAGCCATTCCAGTGCCGTCCCAAAAGTAAAAGGCACGGCCCAGAACGTGTCGGTCACGGCGTATACCGTGACCCGCCAGGATATGAAGCGCAAGATTTCCCTGTCCGGCCAGACCGTTCCCGTCGCCCAGGTCGACATTTCCACGAAATACGCCGGTAAAATCGCCGATGTCGCCGTCAACCTCGGCGATGTCGTCGCGCCGGGCCAGGTCCTGCTCATCCAGGATACGGCCGACACGAACCTGACCCTCAATCAGGATAAAGCAGCCCTGGAACAGGCCGTCGCCGATTCCAAGGCTGCGGAATCGCAATTCGGCTCAGACCTGCAAAAAGCAGAAGTCGAATACGACACGGCCAAGATGAATTACAACCGCTATGCCGTCCTGAAAAACGAAGGCGCCATTTCCCAGCAGGAACTGGATACAGCTTATCAGGCCCTAATCGTCGCCAAATCGGCCCTGGACAACCTGGAATCGCAGAACGTCGGCGACGTGCCGGCCAGTGTGGCCAGTAAATATGCCGCCCAGGACAAAGCCGGCTATACCGTCGACAGCCTGACTCAGCAGCTCGACGACATGACCCTGCGGGCCCCGCGGGCCGGCGTCGTCACCTACCGCAATGCCGAAGTCGGCGCCATGGCCGCAGCCAACACGAAAGTCCTGACCATTACCGATACGAGCGGCATGTACATCGACTGTTCCCTGTCCGAAGCCGACGTCGCCGCCATCCAGCAGGGGATGCCCGTCAGCGTGTCCATCGAGTCCCTGGCCCAGGACTACGACGGCTATATTACCTACGTCAGCCCGGCTATGGACGATACGACCAAGACCTACGTCGTCCGCATCACCCTGGCCCAGCCGGACGCGAAGCTGCGCGGCGGCATGTTCGCCCAGTCGTCCATCGACGTCCTGCAGAAACCGGATACCCTGTTCATCCCCAAAGACGCCTTGACGGAACAGGATGGGAAGGCTCAGGTCTGCATCATCAAGCCTGACGATACGATTGAACTCCGCACGGTCACGACGGGCCTGCGCAACGACGATTATATCGAAATCACGGACGGCCTCGATGACGGCGACGTCATCGCCACGACCAACTTGGCCCGCCTCAAAGACGGTACGACCGTATCCATCGAAGAAAGGCAGTGACCGTCATGAATTTGACTAAGTTTTCTATCGACCGCCCTATCGGCATCACTATGGTCATCGCCTTCTTTGTTGTCCTCGGCCTGTTCAGTTTCTACCGCATCGGCGTCGAACTGCTGCCGGCCTTGAACACACCGTACGTCACGGTGTCCATTTCCTACCCCGGTGCCAATGCCGATTCCGTCGAACAGCAGGTCGTCAAGCCTGCCGAAGACGCTCTGTCTTCTGTGTCTAATTTAAAACATATGACGTCGACGGCATCGTACGGCCAGGCCCGGATTACGCTGGAGCTTGATTTTTCGGCCAATGCCGACGCCGCAGCCATCGACGCGACGAAAAAAATCAATGCCATCCGCGGCAGCCTGCCTGACGGTATCGACGAGCCAGTCGTCATCAAGCGCGACGTCAACGCGACGCCGATCATGTACGTCGCCGTCCAATCTTCCCACTCCCTGGACGATATCTACAGCAAGACAGAAAATGATTTCCAGGATGTCCTCCAGCAGGCCGATGGCGTCTCGGAAATCGAGCTCAACGGCGGCCGTGATAAGGAAATCGCCGTCGAAATCGACAAGGACAAGCTCATCCACTACGATATGACCCTGGCAGAAGTCGTCAAAGCCTTGAAAGCGGAAAACGTCCTCATGCCGTCGGGGACGATTTATTCGTCAGGCACGACGACGGACGTCCGCGTCAAAGCCCAGTACGCCGATGAAAGCGAACTGTCCCAGATTCAGGTCACCAATGCCAAGGGTGCCAAGATTCCCATTACGGCTGTCGCCTCCATCAAGCGCCAGGACCAGCGGGTCACGCGTTATGCCCGCGTCAACGGCGATGATGCTGTCGTCATGGCCATTTACAAGAACAGCGATGCCAACGTCGTCAACACGGTCGACAATGTGACCAAAAAGCTGGACGAACTGCGCCAGGACAATCCGGACTATACCTTTACCATTACCAATGAATCGGCTTCGTATATCCGCAATTCCCTGCACAATACCTTGCAGACCCTCATCGAAGGCCTGTGCACGACAGGGCTGGTCCTGTTCTTCTTCCTCCGGGGCTGGCGGTCGACGCTGGCCGTCATGATTGCCATTCCGACATCCCTGATTTCTACTTTTTTTGCCATGTACCTGGCCGGCTTCACCTTTAACATGATGTCCCTCATGGGTATGGCCCTGTGCATCGGCATCCTCGTCGACGACTCGATTGTCGTATTGGAAAACATCCACCGCCACCTCATGCAGGGCGAAGCGCCAAAATCAGCAGCCCTTCACGGCCGGTCGGAAATCGGCATGGCTGCTGTCGCCATCACCCTCTGCGATGTCGTCGTCTTCCTGCCTATTGCCTTCATGACGGGCATGGTCGGCCAGTATTTCAAACAGTTCGGCCTGACCATCGTCTTTGCCACACTCTTTTCCCTCTTCGTTTCCTTTACGCTGATGCCGATGCTGGCATCGCGCCTGTTCCGCCTGGGCCTGAAAATCCCGGACAAACCGATTTGGCATAAAATGGACGCCATCGAAGAAAGCGCCCGCAACCACTATACGTCTATCCTGACCTGGAGCCTGGATCACGCCAAAAAGCTGGTCATCCCCGTCCTGGTCCTGTTCATCGCCGCAGCGGCCCTGATCCCGACGGGCCTGGTCGGTTCGGAATTCATGCCCCAGACTGACGAAAGCAGTTTCCGCATCACCGTCGAACTGCCGACCAATGCCAATCTGACGCGGACAGATAAAGTAGCGCGCCAGCTCGAAGACTATTTGAAGACAGTCCCGGAAGTCACGTACTATACGTCGATGATTGGCGGCAAGAGCCTGAACCAGGCCAATATCCAGGTAACGCTGAAAGACCGGCGCGACCGGTCGCGGACGATATGGCAAGTCACCAACGACGTGCGCCGCTTTGCTGCGGACCACATCTATGACGGCGACGTCCGGGTCAAAGAAGCCCAGGCTTCCGTATCCGGGACGACAGGCGGCTTCGGCGGCGGTTCCGGCAACCTTCGCCTGGAACTGCGCGGCAAGGACAGCGAGGCCCTGCTGGCCCAGTCACGGGCTATCGAACAGATGATGAAGACCGACATCGCCGGCCTGCGCGACATCAGCAGCTCCTACCAGGACGGCATGCCCGAATACCAGCTCGTCGTCGACCGCAATAAGCTGAAACAATACGGCACGTCCCTGAGCGATCTGAACGACACCTTTTCCAATGCCATCAGCGGCCAGAAGGCCGGCGTCCTGGCCAATGACGCCAAAAACGACAACAACGACACGGATATCTACGTCCGCCTCAAAGGGGCCGACGCCTTCCGCCTGTCCGACTTGGAAACGATTCCCCTCAACGCCAACGGCCACATCATTTACATCGCCGACGTAGCCAAGGTCCAGGCCGGGACAGGACCGGTGACGATCCGCCGGACCGACAAGGAACGGAGCATCACTCTCGGCGGCTCGCCTCAGGGACGGCCGCTGAACGAGGTCATCCAGGATGTGACGAATCACCTGAACGCCATGGACCTGCACGGCGTGACTTTCCGCTTCACCGGCCAGGCCGACCAGATGACGACGACCTTCACGGACTTGGGCGAAGCCCTGCTCCTGTCGCTCATCCTGATATTCATGATTCTGGCCATCCTCTATGAATCGGTCAAGACACCATTCATCCGCATGTTCTCGCTGCCCCTGGGCCTCATCGGCTCCCTGTTCCTGCTCTTCTTGACCAATAATACGCTGAACCTCTATTCCCTCATCGGCATCCTGGTCATGGATGGCCTGGTCGCCAAGAATGGGACGCTCCTCCTGGACTATACGCTGACCCTCATGCACGAACAGGGCCTGGACCCGCGCAGCGCGTCATCCAAGCCGGCCGCGTCCGGCTGCGTCCTATCTTCATGACCACCCTGACCATGGTCGTCGGCATGTTGCCTACGGCCCTGTCCATGACGGCCGGGGCGGAAACGCGGGCCAGTATGGCCGTCGTCGTCATCGGCGGCCTGCTGACATCGACAGTCTTCACACTGGTCATTATCCCGATTCTTTTCGTCTTCATGGAAAAGCACAGCCTGTTCCGACGAAAGAGTGCCTAAAAAAAAGTCCTGCCCTGGTGGCAGGATTTTTTGTTTTATTATAGAATAATATATACATATATAGAAAATGCATCGGGCTCAATGAAGGAGGACTGACCTATGAACGATAGATACACACCGACATTTAATATTCACGAAGCCGTGCGCAAGACTTTACCTTATATGATGGAAATGCGCGAATATTTCCATGCCCATCCGGAATTGAGTGAAAAAGAATTCGATACGTGCAAGACGATTTTCCAGGAACTGTCCCTCATGGGCATCGAAGACGTTAAAATCATCGCCGGCACAGGCGTCACCGGCCTGATCCACGGCGCCCTGCCCGGTCCGGTCATCCTCTTGCGGGCCGATATCGACGCCCTGCCGCTGACGGAAAAATTCGACTGCCCTTATTCGTCCCTCGTCGACGGCGTCATGCACGCCTGCGGCCATGACGGCCATGCAGCCAATCTCCTGGGCGTCGCCAAAATCCTCAACAAGCACAAAGACTGCCTGCGCGGCACGATCCGCCTGGCCTTCCAGCCGGCAGAAGAAGGCAACGGCGGATCGACGCCGGCATCCTCAACAACCCCCGCGTCGACTATGCCCTGGGCCTGCACGTCGCCGGCAGCCTGCCCAAGGGGTACGTCGGCATCGGCCGCGGTGAGATTTCAGCGTCCTGTGACGACTTCACCATCACCCTCCACGGCCGCGGCGGCCACGGCTCCCAGCCGTCCCTGTGCATCAGCCCCATCCAGATGGGCATCGACATCATCCAGTCCATTCAGAACTTCGTCTACAACTGCCATGCCGACGGCGACGGCGTCGTCCTCACCTTCGGCCAGTTCCAGGCCGGCCACAACCCGAACGTCATCCCGGAAACGGCTGAACTGAAAGGGACCCTGCGGACATATAACGAAGAAAAGCGGAAACGCATCCTCGACGCCATTCAGGCCATCCTGAAAAATGTCACTACCACTTACGGCGGCACCTTCGACCTGGACGTCGTCCCCTTCTCGCCAGTCTGCGTCAACGACGACGGCGTCACCGACCGGGTCGTCCACATCCTCCAGGACCACTGTTCCCATCGCGTCGACCTGGTCCCCTTGAAGCGCGGCTCCGGCTCGGAAGATTTCGCTTATTTCAGCGCCGCCGTGCCCAGCTCGTTCTACTACGTCGGCGTCTACAGCGACGCACCGGTCATCGGCCATTCGCCGGAATTCCATTGGGACAGCAACGCCTTGAAGTACATGTGCGAAACGATGCTCACCATCGTCTACTACTTTGAAAGTTATGCCTGAGCTTCCCTGTTGTCTAATTCCATATTGAGCGTATAATGAGGGGTATCCATCTTGAAAAAGGAGTGATACCCCTCATGGTCTTCTGGTTCATCATCGAACACACGATGCTTCCCATTTTCTTTCTCGTCGTCCTCGGTTATTTCCTCGATAAGAAATTCCACCTCGACGTCAAGACCTTGTCGAAGCTCATGTTTTTCCTGGTCATCCCCAGTTTCATCTTTACCAATATCTATACGACGCAATTCCCGGCGACGAGCATCAACATCATCGCGGCCATCGCCATCTTCATGGTCATCTGCTTCGTCATCGCCAACATCGTCGGCCGTATCCGCCACTACGATGCAGCCATGCTGGAATCGTGCCGCAATGCCTTCATGTTCAACAACACGGGGAATCTCGGCGTCGCCCTGATCATCCTCGTCTTTTCCCACGACCCCTTCGTCGTCAACGGCCAGACGCCGTATCTGGCCGAAGCTATGGTCGTACAGATCATCATCTTCATGATCCAGAGCATCTCCCTCAACACACTCGGCCTCTATCAGGCCGGCCGGGGCCGCCTGACGGCCAGGGATACACTGTCTGTCATGTTCCACATGCCCCTGCTCTATGTCCTGGCTGCGGCCCTCATCGCCCGCTACGTCGGCTGGGACGCCAAGGACTTCTTCCTGTGGCCTATCATGGATATGGCCAGCAAGGCCCTCCTGCCCCTGGCCATGGTCAGCATCGGTGCCCAGTTGTCGCAGACGAAGATCCAATGGCTCGACAAGGACGTCTGGATTGTCAGCATCCTCAAGATGACGGCCCTGCCCCTCATCGGCCTGGCCATGATCTACCTGGCCAATGCCTTCCGGCCCGGCACGTTCACAGCCGTCAGTGCCACGGTCTTCCTCATCTACTGTGCCATCCCGACGGCCGTCAATACGGCCTTATTTGCCATCGAGTTCGACAACAACCCCGATTACGCCACGCAGGTCGTCATGAACACGACGGCCCTCAGCGCCGTATCCCTGACATTCTATATTTTCCTGGGGCACATTCTTTTCGTCTGAATGATATACTTTTTATCTGTTCGTTATTAAAATCAATATATCCTAACTTTTATTGAAAGAATTTCAAAAAAAGTTATTGACATGACGCGTTTTTACTTATATAATAATTTCATCAACAGAATAACAGCGGCAAAGGAGCCTGGAAAGAGAGAGCATAAACTATCTTTCCAGGCTTTTCGTATATTCTGGCGATAATAAAATATGACAGTAGACAATGATGTCTTTTCCCTGATGGTTCCATCAGGAAAGGCATCTTTTTTATTTGTCAGGAGGTTGGGAATTATGAAAAAATTATGGTCACGTTTAGGAGTGCTGCTCCCGTGTCTGCTCATGGCAGCGCCGGCAGCCTTCGCTTCCGATCCGGGGACGATCGATACAGGCGATACGGCCTGGGTCCTCATCAGCGCAGCCCTGGTATTCATCATGACGCCGGGCCTTGGCTTCTTCTACGGCGGCATGGTCCGCAACAAGAACGTCTTGACGACGATTATGCAGAGCTTCTTCATCGTCGCCATGATTTCCGTAGAATGGATCCTCATCGGCTATGCCATGACTTTCGGTACGGATATTAATGGTTTCATCGGTTCTCTTGATAAAGTCGGTCTTACCGGCGTCGGCATGGCTGTCCTGGAAAACGGGACGATTCCGGAAATGGCTTTCGTCGCCTTCCAGTGCATGTTCGCCGTCATCACACCGGCCCTGATCACCGGCGCTTTCGCCGAACGCATGAAGTTCCACGCTTTCGTCGTCTTCATCCTGCTCTGGGCTATCTTCATCTACAACCCCATGGCACACTGGGTCTGGGGCGGCGGCTTCCTGGCTAAACTCGGTGCCCTCGACTTCG
>OHZS01000418.1_pt1 | contig 16938 bp, 10 predicted proteins | sample 1580521 | NCBI WGS metagenome assembly OHZS01 (sample SAMEA3882503, study PRJEB24775) | human gut metagenome | biome: human-associated habitat; feature: intestine environment; material: feces | place: Netherlands | collected 2009/2010
GGTGTTTAGCGACAAGCGCGAAACGCACATTGTCGCACCGCTCAACCCGAGCCTGCATCTGTCCGGCGAAAGTACCGTGCATGCCACGCCCATCGAGGTCAAATACGTTAAATCGCCGTTTCTGTACCAGATCGTGCGCCGTGGAGGCGGCGAGCAGCAGCATCAGGTTGCAGCGGTCGCCGAGGGTTCTTACCGAGAGGAGAAGCCCAAACGCAAGGGCTTGCTCGCTGCGATCTTTGGGAAGTAGGGAAGCGCAGCGCGGGACGGCTCACAGGCGTGCGGGCGTTTCGGTCGCAACGTGCTGCTACCCTTGCGTTTCGCCATTGGTCGCTTCGTTGATGGCGCGGTACTCGGCACTCAGCTCGCGCGCCAGCTCTTCCTTGCTTGGAAGATACGGCAGGTATTTGGCGGCAAACACTTGGTCGTTGTCTTCGGGCAGCGTGTACTCGACGATCGAATCGCTTTTGTCCGCGCAGAGCACGATGCCTATGGGCGGATTGTCGCCTTCGTTCATGAGCTCGCGCGTGTAGTAGTTCACATACATTTGCATCTGGCCCAGGTCCTGGTGCGTAAGATCGTCCGTCTTAAGGTCGATGAGCACGAAGCAGCGCATCAGATAGTTGTAAAACACAAGGTCAATATAGAAATGGCGCCCATCAAAGGTGATGCGCTTTTGGCGCGCCTCGAAAGCGAAACCACGGCCAAGCTCCAGCAGGAACTTCTGAAGATGCGTGATGAGCGCCTGCTCTAGATCGCTCTCGCGAAACGCAGTATCGTCCGAGAAACCTAAAAACTCCAGTACATATGGGTCGCGGATGATATCCTCGGGGCGACGAGCCGGGGCGCTCTTTTGGATTTCCTGGGTGACGGCCTCCTTGTCCTTGCTGGCAAGCAGGCGCTCGCGGAACATGGTGTTGATCTGGCGCTCGAGCTGACGCGTGCTCCAGCGAGAATCGGCACATTCGTTCATGTACCATGTTCGAGCATCAGGGTCGGTTATACGCGATAACCTGCGGTAATGTGTCCAATTCAATTCGGAACGCAGCGCGTTCCGAATTGGGAACGCAAGATAAAACTGACGCATGTATCTTAAGCTTCTGGCGTTGAAGCCTCTGCCAAAATCCTTAGTCAATCTAACGGCAAGTTCGTCGATCAGTGCATCGCCATACTTGGCGCGCTCCTCTCCGCCCTGTTCATCAACAATGCTCTTGCCGATCTCCCAATATGCCTCAACCATTGCAAAGTTAACGGCGGTATAGGCCTTGTCGCGAGCGGCGTTGAGAATCGAGGAAACCTGCTTGTAAAAACTTCTGGCACGATTGTCGATTCCCCGCGGTTTACCAGTTTACCCATCAATATCGCCCCACTTTCCTCTTGTGGAATGCATCTTTATCGCATTTAGTTTAAAGCCTCGCGCGGACACGAATTGCTGTGCTGTCTGGTACCTTCGCATGGGAAGCCTTGCGGTGACTAAAATGTGGCCATAGAGGCAGTTTTAGCGAACCCCGCGGGAGTGACACGCATGGATAACAACACTTTGCTGTTCCAGGACAAAGGTTCGGGTAGGTTTAAAGACGTTAAGATCTACCCCAACCGTATTGAGGTGCTCAAGAAGGACACTTTCGGCGGCGAGCACACCGAGATTGTCTATCTTAAGGACATTACGGGCGTCAATAGAATCAAGGGCCGCGATGTTTTTCTGCGCAATCGACTGTTGACTGCTTGCGTCTTTAGCCTGAGCAGTCGTGCGAAGGCCCAGGAGTTTGTTAACGCGCTGAACATGGTGATGTAGCCTATGGCGGCGTTTGGGCCAAGGTAAAAATCGGGGGCACAGAACGGTATCCTGCGCCCCCGATTGAGTCGATGTGTCTAAAAGGCCGGCTTGCCTATTCGCTATCGTCCCCAGCGTTTTCGCGGTCATTTGCAAGCATCGCTGCGCCGGCGACCGTCGTCGCCACGGCGGCGGCAGCGAGCCCGGCGGCAACGCCAGAGCCGTCGCCCGTGTTGGCGAGCTTTCCGCCCGAGCTCTTGCCCTGGTCTCTCTTGTTGCTCTTGCCGTTCTTGTCGGCGCCGCCTGCGTTGGAACCCGTGTCGCTGCCGGTGCCGCCCGCACTGCCCGAGGCCGCTACGGTAAAGCTTGCGGCTCCGTCGCTGGCGAGCGTGTAGTTCTGCGCCGCGTCGCCCAAGAGACCGTTCACGCGCACCCAGTACGTTCCTGCGGCAAATGTTTCGCCCTCGGCCATTGCCGTGCCCGGAGCGCCGTCCGCGTCGTGCACAAACTCGAGCTGGGCCGTGCAGGCATCGGTTTCGAGCTTGCCCTCGAGTGATGCCGCAATCTTGGCGCGCACATCCTCGCCGGCCTTAAGGCCTTCGAGCCCCTCAAAGTGGGGTGTCAGTGCGCGCGGATCGATATCGATGGGCACGGATCCCTGCAGCCCCGTAACGGTCTCGTTGCCCAAGGCGTCGACATCCACGTATTCGATAGCAAACGTGTTGCCCGAAGCCGCCACGCTGAGTACGTTACTGCTGTCGACAAGGCGGAAACGACCCTCGCCAACGGTCTTTCCATCCTGGAGCGAGGCATCGCTCAGCGAGTCGCCGTACGTCATGCGCATGCGGGTCGGGAGGCAGCACGAAGCCGACTGCGTGTGCTTCGTATCGTAATTGTAATTGCGCTGGTAGATGCTCCGGGCCAGCGCCGCATCAACAAAGTCGGATGCGATGATGCCAATGTGCTTGAGGTAATCTGACTTTGTATCCTCGGTGCCGCTGGGATTGATGTACGGGCTCTTGTACAGATGCTCGTTGACTACTCGTGCCGAGGTAAAAGGATTGCCTCCGTGCGACAAGCCCGTGCAGCTGGTGTAGTTGATAGACCAGCAACGCTCCTGGACTTGCACCTCGGCCCCGGCATCGTCCACGACGTCCACCTTGTTGCACGTGCGCCCGGTCGTTTCCTTCAGCGCATTATCGACCCAGCTGAGCTTGTCGGTTCCCGTGAGTTTGTACTTGTCCTGGGCATATACCTTGGTGCAATAGGGCTCTTCATTGCCCGTTTCCCCTATGGCTTCAAATCCCCGCGCGTCTTGGACGAGACACATCGACTGCCCGGAATGCGCCTTGATCTTGTTATCCCATTGGGTGAGGTCGAGGCCCCACGTGTGGCCGCTTACGCTGTTGCCGGCGAGCCCAAATCGACGCAGCAGGACGATCTTTCCGCGCACCTCGCCCAGCGTGGGGACGTGGCTCGACGTGTAGAACAGGTTGGGGTTATCGGCCATAACCTTGGCGAAGGCCGTCGTTATGCTTTCGTCGGTAGCCTCATCGTTGCCGCGCGATGCGAGCATGATGAGCGCTTCTGACGGGTTTTCGTTCAAAAACGTTTTGAAGTACCCGATGACATCGGAGAGATGCAGATAGTTCCCGTCTTTTTTGAGTAGGTAGAAAATCCCGTGGTCGATGCCGGGGTCATCGCCCTTTCCGAGCCGGATATCAAAATAGCGAATGCCTTCGAGCAACTGCGTGGGAATGTAATCCTGCTGGCATTTTACTTGCGAGGATTGGGGCTCAGTGTCGTTGTCCACGCTGCAGGTGCCCGAATCGTGCGTACCCGGGATGCTCAGCTCGTCGAGGAACTTGTTGTCGTCGACGTATTTCATCCAACATGGTCCGTCGACGTAGCTGCTGTACGTGATCCAGTCGAGGCTGCTAACCGTGGCATCGTTCTTTTTCATGTCGTAACCGATAAGTTCGAGCTCCCACGGAATGCTCTTACTCTTATGGCAGATCTTATTGTTGTCCTGGTCTTCGCCGTTCGATTCTATTGCCAGGTACTTAATGTCTTTTTTCTCGGTTTCTTTCTCGACCGTGCGGTCTCGGATGATATAGGTTCCGTTTGATTGACGCTCGAACGCAAAAGCGCGGCTGGGCTTGTTGTCATACTCGCCGCCCCATACGTGGATGACCTTTCCATCTTTGTCAGAGTCGTCGTCGACCGACCAAATGCTGTAGCCCGTCTTTTTATGCTCTTCGAAATTGAGCAAGGTGCGGATAGCATACCAGTTTGTATCGTCATTCTTGGTCGTTACGTTCTCAAGGATGAGCTTGCTGGACGTGCCGTCGTTAAACAGGTGGCAGACGTTGCCGCGAACGTTGCCGTCTTGGTTGACGCTCGCGGTGCGAAAATAGCCCGCGGGGCGAAGGCGAATGACGAAATTGTCGAGGCTGTCCGACGGTGCGGGTGTGTTGTCTGCAAATGCCGCTCGCAGGGGAATGCCCGGCGCTGCGGTTTCGGGCAGGCTTGCAAGTGGTGACAACGCCACAAGCCCTAGGCCCAGCGTAAACGCTCGGCGGCTGATGGCATGGTGTTCGGTCATAACTTCTCCATTCGCAGAGTGCGGTTATGCGATAGTTTTGGTCACTATACTGCCCAGATGTTTAAAGATGCTGGTTTAATTGTCTGCGCGGCGCAATAAATCGGTGGGCGGACGTGTTGGGGTGTTTGTCGTTTTCGTACTGTTGCTACATTTGGAGCGGTTCCGGCGTCCGGCATCCTCGCGTTCGTTGGCTACCGGCATAAGAGAGGGAGGGTCGGTTTACCGGCCCTCCCTGGGTACGAAGCGCTGGGGTACCGTCGCTTGTTGGCGCTGCGCCCGTGTTTTTCGTTGCGCTCGCGAGTCGCTTAGCGCTTAATCTCGATATCGTCGAGCTTAACATCCATGGCCTCGGACTTGGCCTTGGCGATATCATCGGCAAATTCCAGAGACTTCATCATGGTCTCGACGGCATCCTTGTGCTCCTCGACGTTGTCGATGCGCACGTAGACGCTGCCGCCGCCTGCTTCGGTGAAGTACTCAGTCGTCACGCCGCCCGAGTGTGTATAGGAAGCGTTGCGCCAAGTCTTGCCGTTGTACTTGACGGGGTCATTCTCGGTCCACTCAAAACTGGCATTCCACTTTGCCTCGTAGTCGAACAGCTCGTCGGCGTTCTTGTCAGGATCGAAGACGGGGATGAAGCGGTCGCTGGCATGCTCGCTCTCGGTGAACTTAAACTGGGCCCTGTCGGCGGTATCGCCTGCGACGTCGGTGACCTCGACGCCCTCGGGGACCTCGACCTTAAACCAAATGAAGTCGGTCCTCATATCCACGGCTGGCTTTTCTGCTCCGCCGCCACCGCCACTGCCGGTAGCGCCGCCGCTTCCGCCACAGCCCACCAGGGCAACCGCGGCAAAGAGACTGATGCAGAGGGTGAGAATCGCAAAGGCCTTCTTTTTCATGGTCGTGTCCTCCTCGATCTGTAACCGCCCATGGATTACCTGCCTTTACTGTACGCGTGGACGGCTCGCTAGGGTGGGCCATGTGTCCCATTCTGGGGGCAGGATTTGCGCCGACAAGTGGCAATATGCGAGGGCGCAAAAGAGGGGAGGGCCGATGCTGTCGGCCCTCCCCGGGTTGGGCGCCCGTTGTTTTAATGGGGCGCGCCTACGCGGGTTCGCGTAGGCGCGTGCGGGTGTCCCGTTACTTGATCTCGATGCTCGAAATCTCGACTTCACGTGCCTCGTCAACTGCTTTCTTCATGTCGTCGGGGAACTCGATGGAGTTGAGAAGCGCCTCGGCTTCTTTCTTGTGCAGGTCGAAGTTCGCGATGAGAACGCAGACGCTTCCCGGCTCAACGTCGGTAAAGAGATAGGTATGGGTGCCGCGGTTGTCCTTGCACGTTCCGATGAGCCATGTCCTGCCGTTGTACTCGACGGGGTCGCCAACTTCCCACTGGAACATGCTGCTCTTTCGACCTTCATCGGCAAGAGCCTCTTCTGCCGTCATCTTCTCTTCCCAAACAGGTATGAAGCGATCAACCGTGGTGTTCTCGTTCTCGGGGAAGGTGAGCTGGACCCTGTCGGCGTTCTTGCCGGCGGAGTCGCTCACGCCAACGCTCTCGGGCATCTCGACCTTAAACCAGATAAAGTCGGTCTTCTTGGCGACGGGGGCCTTTTCCTTGCTCTCGCTCTTGGGGGCGCTGCCGCCGCCCGATGCGCTCCCGCCGCAGCCGACAAGGGCAAACGCGGCAAAGAGGGCGATGCAAAGGGAAAGGATCGATAGGGTCTTTTTCTTCATGGTGGCGTCCTCCTTGTCTGCCAGGGACATCGTGTGCCGCGGATCGCTGGGGCGGCGGTTACGCATGCGCATGATGTCTTTGTTTACTGTGCGGTTATTCTTCCATTCGTCGTCCGGTGCCGTGATGAGCTTGCCCCAACATAGGGCTCCTTACCTATATGTATGCCCCAGTTGCCGCTGCCCGGAAGTCTCGAAAGGTGGGCCATGTGTCCCATGTTTGCGGTGCCGACGCCTATCGTTCGTCATAGAAATCCGCGATGGCCAGGTGCGCTGACGCTTATGTACTTATGGGCTAGACTTAGCACCATTATGTGATCGATGCGGTCGGTCGGCGGTTTCCACCCGACCGATGTATATGACTTGAAGGTGCATGCGTATGAGCCAAGAGATGATGGACAAGACCTGCCGCGGGTTTGCCGAGGCGCTGGCCGCGCGCGAGCCGGTTCCCGGCGGCGGTAGCGCGAGCGCCTTTGTGGGCGCGCTGGGAGCCTCGCTTTGCGGGATGGTCGCGCGCTACGGGGCGACCAATCCCGCGCTTGCCGATCGCGCAGACGATCTGACACGCGCATTTGCTCAGGCAGACGAGTTGGCACAGGAACTTGTGGGCCTGGTCGCCGAGGACGTTCGTGCCTACGGACAGGTGTCCGCGGCGTATGGTATTCCGCGCGAGGACCCGGCTCGACCTGCGGCGATCCAGGACGCGTTGCATGTGGCGGCCATGCCACCGTATCGGATCATGGACGCCTGCGGGCGCGCGCTGGCGCTGCTCGAGGATATGGCCGACAAGGGCTCGCGCCAGCTGCTGTCCGACGTGGCGTGCGGTGCCGTGTTCTGCCGCGCCGCCATGCAGGGTGCGAGCCTGACGCTCTTTGCCAACACTACGTCTATGAAAGACCGGGCGCGCGCCGAGGAGCTCGAGACGGCGTGCGATGAGCTGCTGGATACGTGGCTACCGCGCGCCGATGCGCTGGCGCGCCGCGCTGCCGACGCCGCCAGGAAGAGGGGATAGCCATGGCAGAGCTGCTCAAAGGGGCTCCCGTTGCCCGTGCTTTGACTGAGGAACTCGCTGCTCGCTGCACCGCCCTGCGCGAACGGGGTATCGTGCCGACGCTGACCATCGTTCGCGTGGGCGAGCGCGAGGACGATCTATCCTACGAGCGCGGCGCCCTCAAGCGCTGCGAGAAGGTTGGCATCGAGGCTCGCCGCGTTTTGCTTCCTGTCGATGTTTCGCAGGATGAGCTGCTGGCGGCTATTAAGGACATCAATGCCGACCCCGCTGTTCACGGGTGCCTGATGTTTCGTCCGTTGCCCGTTGGGCTTGACGAGGATGCGGTTGCTGCGTCGCTCGATCCCGCCAAGGATGTTGACTCCATGACGCCGGCCTCGCTGCTTACCACGCTTTCGGGGCGAGGCGAGGGCTTTGCTCCTTGCACGGCAGAAGCCGTGTTGGCGTTGCTGGACCATTACGGCGTTGAGCTGGATGGAGCTAAGGTTGCCGTTGTTGGTCGCTCGCTGGTAATTGGCCGTCCCGTTGCCGCCATGCTTACGGCTCGCAATGCCACGGTGACGACGTGCCATACGCATACGCGTGACCTGGCTGCCGAGTGCTGTTCTGCCGACATTGTTGTTGCCGCGGTTGGACGCGCGCGCACGATTGGCGCGGATGCGGTTCGCGAGGGCCAGACGATCATCGATGTTGGCATTAATTGGGACGAGGCTGCCGGAAAACTGGTCGGTGACGTGGATTTTGATGCTGCGGAACCGATCGTTGGCGCCATCACACCCGTGCCGGGCGGCGTGGGGGCTGTGACCACCGCAATTCTCGCCAAACACGTGATTGAGGCGGCGGAGCGCGCATCGAAATAGGCGTTTTGGGCTGTTTGAGGGGTTAGCCATATACCACGTGGTCAAAAAGCGCCAAATATGAGTACTGTTGCCAAGATAGTCATATATGTTTTACGTCTTTTGGGCTTCCTAACGATATTCATTCTCGTTAGGAAGCCCATTTTATTGAACCTATGGGGAATAACGCTGCCTCGCTTTTGGACAAATAGGGATTTCCGGCACTCATTACAAGGAAATTTGCTGCTACTAAATTGGTGACAGTACTCATATTTGGCATTTTTTGATCACAGGGGTTCCGAGGGGGTCTCGAAGGGTCGCGGTTTCGCCCTTTTTGCGTCGAAGCGATACACTGTTGCCGTTTGATTTCTTCGCTCAAGGAGGATGCGCATGCCGTGCACAACGATTTTGGTTGGTAAGAACGCGAGCTACGACGGGTCGACGCTTGTCGCCCGCAACGAGGACTCGTCCAACGGAGTGTTTGAGCCCAAGCGCATGCGCGTGGTGCACCCCGACGAGCAGCCGCGCGTCTACACGAGCGTCCTGAGTCACCTGACCGTTGAGCTGCCCGATAACCCCATGCGCTACACGAGTGTCCCCGATGTTGTCCCGGGCCACGGCATCTGGGCCGAGGCCGGTTTTAACGAGCTCAATGTGGGCATGTCCGCAACCGAGACGCTCACCACCAATGAGCGCGTTCGCGGCGCCGACCCGCTCGTGGACTACGTGCCCGCCAAGGGCAACGAGGGTGAGGACGGCTATGTGCCGGCGCAGCCTGGTGGCCTGGGCGAGGAGGACATGGTGACCCTGGTCCTGCCGTACGCTAAGTCCGCCCGCGACGGCGTTCGTATCCTGGGCGACCTGCTCGAGCGCTACGGCACCTACGAGAACAACGGCATCGCCTTTAGTGATGTGGACGAGATCTGGTGGCTCGAGACCATCGGCGGCCACCACTGGATTGCCAAGCGCGTGCCTGACGACGCCTATGTGACCATGCCCAACCAGCTGGGTATCGACAGCTTTGACCTGGATGACGCCGAGGGCGCCCAGGCCGACCACATGTGCTCCGCCGACTTGCGCGCCTGGATGGCCGAGTGGCATCTGGACCTGACGCTGGGCGTCGAGGGCGACGGCCCGGCTGCGGTCTTTAACCCGCGCGAGGCCTTTGGCTCGCACAGCGACAGCGACCACGTCTACAACACGCCGCGCGCGTGGTACATGCAGCGCTGTCTCAACCCCAGCGACGTGTGGGATGGCCCCGACGCCGACTACACGCCCGAGAGCGACGATATCCCCTGGAGCCGTGTGCCCGAGCGCAAGGTGACCATCGAGGACATCAAGTACGTACTCTCGAGCCACTACCAGGGCACGGAGTACGATTGCTACGGTAGCAAGGGCACGCCCGCTACGCGTGGCGCATATCGCCCCATCGGCATCAACCGCAACAGCCAGCTCGCCGTGTTGCAGCTGCGTCCCTATGCGCAGCCGGCCTATCGCGCCGTGCAGTGGATGGCGTTTGGCTCCAACTCGTTTAACGCGCTGGTTCCGCTGTACGCCAACGTCGAGACCATGCCCGAGTACTATGCCGACACGCAGGCTCGCGTGACGTCCGAAAACTTCTACTGGGCCAACCGCCTGATCGGCGCGCTGGCTGACGTCCGCTTCCATGAGTGCGGTCGCGCGGTCGAGGATTATCAGGAGAAGGTCGGTGGCATGGGCCACAAGCAGATCCATGACATCGACGCTGCCGTAGCCGCTCTGCCCGAGGCCGAGGTGTCTGCCGAGCTTGCACGCGCCAACGAGGAGTTTGCCGAGCGTGTTCGCGTAGAGACCGATGCTCTACTGGGCAAGGTGCTCTACACCACGAGCTGCGCCATGAAGAACTCTTTCGCGATGAACGACAACGTGAGGTAGGGATTTCCCGTCGATCGAATAGCGCTAAAACGCTTTGTCGCTTTCGCTCAATCTTGGGTACAAGAACGCCAATGCAGTTGTTTGTGATTGGAGACAACCATGGTTATGAAACTCGATCAGCTTGTTAACGGCGCCATTAACGTGGGCTTTGGCGCTGCCGCCGTTGCTGTCGAAGGCGGCAAGAAGGTCCTCGACGACCTTAACACCAAGGGCGAGCAGGTCCGCAAGGACACCGCCACCCCCGATATCGCCCGCAGTGTGTCCGACATGTTCGAGCAGGCCGGCGGCACCATCTCCGACCTGACCGAGCGCCTGGGCATGCAGGGCGAGACCGCGGCCCAGCGCGTGCTCGACGAGCTCATTCTTGCCCGCGTCCGCGTTATGACCGCCCCCGAGCGCACGGCCTTCCTGGCCCATGTGCGCGACATCGTCGATTCGGTCGAGGACAACGTGACCTCGGTGCCCGTCGAGTCCGTTGAGCCCGACGATGCGAAGGATACCGAAGAGGCCGAGTAGCAGCGCAGATGGCAGATTCCACCACCGATTACAACAATCTAGATCCCTTGGGTGACGAGGCGGCGGTTGTCGATGAGGTCGATGCCGTCGTCTCGGGCGCTCGCAAGAAGCCGCGCGCTGTCGATATGGTCCCCGAGGAGCCCGACGCGATGGCGCCGGACGAGGAATACCAGCTCACGCCGGCGGGTCGTCGCGAACGCATCGGGCAGATTGTTCGCCTGGTCAAAAAGTACCGCGTGTGGGATAACCTCACTCCGGTTCGTTTGCGCCGCCTGCTCGAGGAACTCGGCCCCATGTTCGTCAAGATGGGGCAGATTTTGGCCAACCGGTCCGAGATTCTGCCGCAGCGCTTTTGCGACGAGCTGCGTCGTCTGCGCTCCGACGTGGAGCCGGTGCCGTACGAGGTCGTACTCAGCTGTCTGGAAGAAGAATACGGCCTGCGCCTGGGGGAGATGTTCGATGCGATCGACCCCAATCCGCTTGGTAGCGCATCGCTCGCGCAGGTGCACCGCGCTCGTCTGGTGACGGGCGAGGACGTGGCCGTCAAGGTGCAGCGCCCCGGTGCGCAGCAGGTTATGGCACAGGACATCGATATCATCCGCTCGGTGGTGCGTATCGTTTCCAAGTTCGTCAACACCGATCAATTCGTTGACCTGCACGGCGTAGTCGAGGAGTTGTGGACCTCGTTTCGCGAGGAGACCAACTTTTTGGCCGAGGCCAAAAACCTCAACGACTTCTACGAGTTCCATAAGAGCGTTCATGGCGTGACGTGCCCTAAATCCTATCTGGACCTGTGCACCGAGCACGTGGTGGTTATGGATTACGTCGACGGCATTTCGATCGCCGATCCTGAACGCTTGGTGGCCGAGGGCTATGACTTGGAAAAGATCGGTGCCGCGATCGTCGAGGACTACTCGACGCAGGTGCTCGACGACGGCTTTTTCCATGCCGACCCGCATGCGGGAAACATCATTCTCAAGGACGGTATCGTTTACTTTATCGACTTGGGCATGGTCGGACGCATGTCGAGTCACGATCGCGGTATCGTAAAGGACATGATTTTCGCCGTGGCCGAGGGTGACGTTCCCAAGCTCAAGGATTCGCTCATGCGCTTCGCCGTGACGCGTGGCGATTCGGCCGAGCTCGATCATTCAGCGTTTTTGTCCGACCTTGACTTTATCGTGGCTGACTTTGCGGGCCTTGACCTGAAGGATCTTGATATCGGCGAGTTTTTGACCTCGCTGTTAAACCTGGCGCGCAAAAACGATGTTGAGCTGCCGAGCGTGGTGACGATGTTCGCGCGCGGCATGGTGACGCTCGAGGGTTTGCTGACCGAGTACATGCCCAACGTCAACATGATCCAGATCATCCAAACGCACATTAAAAACGAGAAAAGCACCTATGCGCGTGTGCGCGATATGGGGCGCGATCTTGCCGCGAGCAGCTATCGCGCGGCGAAGGGCTCACTCGAGGCGGCTGAGTACCTGGGGCTGGCTTCGCGCATGCTTACGCGCGGCCAGCTTAAGGTGAACACGCAGATCATGAGCAGCGATAAGGCACTGCGACAGCTGGGCGGAATTATCGACCGCATGTCGATGGCTATCGTTATCGCCGGCCTGTTTATCGGTTCGTCGGTGGTGTACTACGCACGCATCGAGCCGGTTGTGTTTGGTATCCCGGTCATTGGCTTTATGGGCTACGTGAGCGCGCTGGTGCTGGCGCTTATGCTGGGCCGCAATATCTGGCTCAACAGCCACGGCGGCAAACACTAGAGGCTGCGACCGTCACCGCATTTTCCTATCGCAAACAATAGCTTTTACCTTGGGCTTCGCCTGTGTGCGGGGCCCTTTTGCGTGATACCATTTTGACGGTAATAATCGATGGCCTAGATGGTGGTGCGGAGACGCACGAACGCGCGGTTTTCCTGCGCGTTTGGGAGAATCGGGGTGCAAGTCCCCGGCTGTACCAGTAACCGTAATTCCTCTTGGCTTGGGATGTTCGCGTCGCAGATCGGACGACGCGCCTGAGCCGTTAAGGTTAAGTCGGATCGCCTCCCATCTTGCATGCGGCTGCGGCGTATGCCGCCGGTGTGCATAGGGCTCTGGAGGGAAGGGGGACCCCGATGGGGGAACTCGAACGCAACATGCGCGATGACGTGGGGCAGCCTCAAGGCATCGCTCCAAGTACAGACAATGGGGGACAAATGGATATGTTTGAGGACGAGCGCGAGCGCGCCGCGATGCATCGCCGTGGCGCGATTGCACGCGGTGTAGCCAAGCGCGGCCTAGTGGCATTCCTGGCCTTCGCGATGGCCTTTGGCACCACGCCGGCTCAGCTGTGGGCCGAGGGCGCCGAGGGCATTGCCGATGCTGTGGCTCAGGCTACGACGCCGGGCGAGGACGCAGCGCTTGCGGGCGGTGCCGCTGAGCAGAGCGGCGCCGAGGTTTCGGATTCCGGGAGCGCGCCTGCAGCTAGTGCCGCCACAACAGAGGCAGCAACTGGCGACGAAGACTCGGCGACGGGGGAGAGCCCTGCCACGAGCGAGCAGTCTTCGACGGCATCCACTGGCCAAGCAGGATCTGCCGCCGCGACTGCCGTCCAGACAGAGAACCCGACAGAAACTGGCGATGTCGCCAAGAAGCAAGTCGAGGTCTCGTTCTCGATTATCGGCACCGATGCCGACGGCAAGGCTCAGACCTGGGTGGCACCTACGCAGCTCAAGCTCGACGAGGGCGCGACGGCTGCGGATGCCTTCGTTAAGCTGCAGCAGAAGACGGGCTTCAAGGCAGACTACGATGCAAACACGGCATATGGGTTCTACCTCAAGAGCATCACGTCTCCGAGCGATGGCCGCACGCTTGCCTACGATCCGACGACTAATGCCTTCTGGCAGCTGTTCGTCGACGGCGTGTCTTCCTCGGTTGGCGCGAGCAGCGTTAAGCTCGCCCCGGGGCAGAAGATTGAGTTTGCCTATACGGCTGGTAGCGCATCCCCTGTCGTTAAGGATCAGGTTGCCGCAAATGTGACCGTCATTGGTCGCGATGCCCAGGGCAAGACTCAGACTTGGGTCGATAACGCGCAGTATGTGGTGACGTCCGGTTCGAGCGCACTTGACCTTACGAAGGTCGCGCTTGAGGCGAATGGCATCGACGCCGTTGCTGCTGGCTCCTTCATTCTGAGCCTTAAGTACAACGGTGTTGAGCTGGGTACGCCCCAAGATTATTCGACCTATTGGCAGCTGTTCATCAACGGCAAGTCGAGCGACTACACGGCAGACAATGTCACCATTCATGCTGGCGATACCGTTACGTGGTTCTACGGTGGCTGGGGCGACAAGTTGCCGTCCGATTCCGTCCATGCTTCCGTTCAGGTCCTTGGTAAGGACAAGGACGGCAAGCAGCAGGTTTGGGCTTCGACGGGCCAGACGAGTCTCAAGGCGGGCTCTACTGCCAAGGATCTCCTTGAGCAGACCGGTCTTACTCTCGATGCTGGCGAATCGTCTTGGGGCTGGTTCCTCAACGGCATTACTTCGCCGTTCGATAGTAAGTCCTATGGCTGGGATGCTGCGACTAATAGCTATTGGCGCTTCTATGTAAACGGCAAGTTCGCCGACGTTGGCGCCGGTGCCTATGAGCTCCAAGAGGGCGATGCCGTCACCTTTATGTATGGTGCTGACGCCGATGCCCTTCCTGGCCAGGTTCTTGGGTCTGTCGATGTTATCGGTCCCGATGTCAACGGCAACAATACTCGCTGGGGCTCGGCAAGCAATGTTTCCCTGCCCGAGGGCTCTACGGCTCAGAACCTTATTGAGACGGTCCTGAAGGCCAAGGGCGTTACGTACAACGGCTCCCAGAGTGGTGAGTACTGGTTCCTCAATTCCATCAACTCGCCGTTCGATCACAAGCCGTATGCCTGGGATGCTGCGACCAATAAATATTGGCACCTGTATATCAACGGAGAGCCCTCCTTACTCTGCGCCAATCAGATTACGCTCAAGAGCGGCGATAAGGTTACGCTTGCCTATGCCACCGACGATTCGGCCATGCCCGATCCCGACAAGATTGTCGTGGACCCGAGCGCGACGACTCCTGATTGGGATGCCGAGTGGGCCGGCTACGGCAACAGTGGCAACGGTTCGACCGTAACGGATGCCAAGACGCCTGCGCAGGCCGCCGGTCTTAAGTGGGCCTTCGATTGGAAGGCCGAGTCTGGTCAGCAGTATGCCAACTGCAGCGAGCCTGTCATCGCTAACGGCTTTGTGTACATCGCGACCGAGAACGAGCTCATTAAGATCGATTCGTCCACGGGCAAAAAGGTTACCTCTGCGCCGCTTGCCTCCAAAGTGAGCTATACTTCTCGTCCGATCTATACCAATGGCCTTATCATCGTTCCGCTCAACGGCGGTGCGGTCCAGGCGATTACTGCAGACAAGCTGATCTGCAAGTGGCTGACGCCTGGTTTGACGGATTTGACGCAGAGCTCCTGCACCGTCGTTTCGGACGGCGAGTACGTCTATGTAGGCTCGGTCGATATTTCGTATGACGAGAATTACAACGCGACCTACGGCAACGGCTCCTTTGCACGCATTAAGATTGCCACGGGCGAAGTTTCTTGGCAGAACATCGACCCTACCGAGGGCTATTACTGGACTGGTGCGGCTTTGACGGATAAGTATGCCATCGTTCCTACGAGCGCGGGTACGCTTAAGTGCATTGATAAGACGACGGGCGATGTCGTTTCGACCATGGAGCTCGGCGCTGTCGCAAATGCCGATTGCATTGCCGATCCGTCCAATGGTTCGACCTTCTATCAGATGACGCACGACGGAAAGCTCCATGTGATTTCGCTTTCGGCGAAGGGCGTACTAAGCGAGCAGAAGACGGTCGACCTGGGTCTTACGAATAACATGAGCGCCCCGGCGGTCTCTGGCGACAACTTGATTGTCGGTGGGCAGACGGCTACTGGCTCTGCTCTGGCTCTCTATAATCTGAAGACCGGTAAGACCACGATGGTCACCGCTGCTGACGGTAAAGAACTGCCGGCCGGATTTAACGGTATTGCTGCTACTCCGCTGGTGAGTGTTCAGGGCGGCAAGACCTATGTGTACTTCACCGTGAACAGCGCGGATAGCAAGGATTACGTCAACTACTCTGCTGGTGGTGGCGTGTATCGCTATACGCTCGGCGATGCAGAGGCGACGCAGATTTATGATGCGGCTGGCCATTACCAGCACTGCGACTCTCCGGTCATTGCCGATGCATCTGGCAACCTGTACTACATCAATGATTCGGGTACTCTGTTCAAGCTGGGGGCTGTCGAGTCTTGGACGGTTGCCTTTAATTCCAACGGCGGGTCTGCTTGCGACACTAAGTTCGTTGCTACGGCCGACGGCAAGCTGGTCAAGCCGGCCGATCCGACGCGCGATGGCTACACTTTCGGCGGTTGGTTCACCGATGAGGCTTGCACGCAGGCGTATGACTTCAGTACGCCGGTGACGGCCGATCTGACACTGTATGCCAAGTGGACCAAGAATGCCGTTAACCCTGGCGGCAATGGCGGTTCTGGCACTAATGGTGGCAACGGTGGCGCTGGCAACGGTTCCGGTGCTGGCACGGGCACGGGTTCCGGCTTCGGCACGAAGGGCCAGCAGGCCGGCGGCGCTATCGCTCCGGGTCATAAGCCGATGACCAAGACGACGGTGTCGACCAAGACCGAGACCAAGGACAACAAGTCCGACAAGAAGGACACCGATAAGTCCGATAAGAAGGACGAGAAGAAGTCTGACAAGAAGTCTGGCAAGAAGGACAACAAGTCCGACAAGAAGTCCGATTCCAAGTCCGATACGGGTGCTGCTTCTACGACCACTGCTAAGAAGCCCTCTAGTGCTTCCGAGCAGGAGACTGGCGCCAACCCGCTCGCCATTGTTGGCGTTGCCGCCGGCGTCATCGGTCTCGCCATCGTCGGCGTGTTCGTGTTCACCAAACGTCGGTAGGTGAGGGCTGTGTCCAATAAATCCAAGGACGCTGACCCCAAGCAACCAAATTCCTCGTTCATTCAGTTCGACGATGCAAAGCAACAGGGCGCCGCTTCGGCGGCGTCCGCCCCTCGACGGAAGGCACTTACTGGCGTCCTGACCGCCGCGTGCGTTGCGCTAATTGTCATATCGCTGGGCTTCGTCCATCCTTCCGAGAGCGGCGCCTGGTCCATTGACTGGATCGTTCAGACCGTGTCTAAGGGTTCGGATAAATCTGACTCTAAGAAGGAGTCCGAGTCTTCGGACAAGGAATCAAACAAGGGCTCGGATAGCAAAAAGTCCGAAGACAAGGATGGCAAGAAGTCTGGAGAGAAGAACAGCAATAAAAAGACCGACGGCAATCAGTCGACTTCTCAGAACTCGACTTCTTCTGGCGGGGCCGGCTCTACGCCTGGCGCCTCCTCCTCATCCAGCGGGGCATCTTCTGCCCCCGATAACGGCAACGCCTCTACTGGCGACCAGGGCAGCTCGCAGCAGCCTAGCTACGTTACGGTGACGGTTTCGGTCACATCGAGCTCT
>OHZS01000419.1_pt1 | contig 16799 bp, 14 predicted proteins | sample 1580521 | NCBI WGS metagenome assembly OHZS01 (sample SAMEA3882503, study PRJEB24775) | human gut metagenome | biome: human-associated habitat; feature: intestine environment; material: feces | place: Netherlands | collected 2009/2010
GAGCTATGAATGTGTCGACAAGGTCATGCGCGTCGAAGTCCCGTTTGTACGGGACTTCGACGCGCATGACCTTGTCGACACATTCATAGCTCTGTATCTGTTCGACATCGACGACTTCCGTATTGCCGACGAGGCCCATGACAGTCTGGCGGGCGCCTTTACTGATATCGACCTGCAGGCCCTTGGCCTTGATGGCATCGACTAATTTTTTCGCTTCTTCTTTCGGTGTGTTTGCCTTCAATACAATGATCATAACTTTTTTTCCTCCATTCCAGCAACAAAAAAAGCAGGCTCACATGAGCCTGCTTCTAAGATTCTCGTTTATCGCCTTTTCCTCGCGTCCTGCTTAGGCAGCCATAGCCGGCTGGCACGGAAAAGGTGGAAGTCTTCTCATGCTTACATCGGTCTTATTGAATTCGTCGTAGCAAAAATAACCAGCGCTAAAATACAGGTAGCCCCAGCTAAAATAAGTAAAGACGTATTCAATTACCTGATGTAAGAATGACGTGTTCATAGGAATCTCCTTGTGCAACATTTAAAAATTCGTTGTCGTCATTGTATACCCCGGGGAAATAATTGTCAAGGTAAAAAAACAGGGATTCTCTGTATAGATATGAGAATCCCCGTGGACAATCGTTTTACCGACGGATATATTGTATACTATTTTTGCATATCATCTATGCTTTTTACCAAGAAGGCGGAATGGCTGTCGTGACGACGCGGAACGTATAGCCCTGCCCTTTCAGGAGATGGATGATGTCCGGCAGTGCGTCGACGGTCGCACCGTGGCCATAGGCATCGTGCATGAGGATGACCAGATGGCGATGGAGATAGGGCCGCAATTGCAGCTGCTGCTTGATGTTTTCCACTTCTTTATCGGCTGTCTTGCCCGTCCCGTCGGCATCGCCGGTCAAGGCATTCCAGCCGACTTCGATATAGCCGATGTTGTTGATAGCCGTCCAGAAGTCCTTGGTGAAGTGCCCTTCCGTACCGCCAGGAGCACGGGAAATGATGGGCCGGACGCCGAGAATCTTATAAATTTCTTCTTCTGTCTGCAAGAGCTCGTCCGTGTAGGCCTTGGGCGAAACGTATATTTTCTTATAATCATGCGTATACGAATGGACGCCGATGGCATTGCCGGACTGGTAGATTTTCTTGACCACATCAGGGTAGCGGACGACATTCTGACCGGTCAGGAAGAAGGTAGCATGGATGTTTTCCTTTTTCAGGATGTCCAGGATGCGCGACGTATTCTTATCGTTCGGGCCGTCGTCAAAGGTCAGGTAGACGACGTTGTCACCATAATAATAATCCCGCGTCTTGCCGTATGTCGTGGGCAGGCCCTTTTCCTGACGCTGCCGGGTTGTATATTTATCGTACACCGGTTTATCATTATCGACAGGAGGCAGGGAGAAATCATCGCCGATCAGAGCTACGTCAGGCTTGCTGGAAAGGACCTGCGGCACCGGGATATGCCGGGCTTCGGCCGCTGCCATGACGCGGTCGCGGTCGAAATTCAGGAAGAGCCCCAGCGAAGCCAGGAAGAAAAGTAAGATACATCCCAAAAACAGTCTGCCTTTTTGTTTCATTTTTGCTTACATCCGTTTCTTTTTGACATTACCATAGTGAATATACTGGCGTATCGTACACGTTTCCCGATAGCCATCGGCCAGGACGCTGGCCGTCAGGTCGAAGTCTTCCAAATCGTCGAGGAGGGCTTCGGTCATGCGGTGCTGGACGGCATTATAGCCCGTGCAGAAGAGGATCCGCGGGCAGCGCACGCCGCGGAACAGTCCCCGCGGATGCTTGATGAGCTTGGCCAGCATGGCCGGCGTGATGACAGCACCGCAAGGACGGCCCATGATGGCCGCTGCCGTTTCGACGCCTTCGATTTTTTCGGCGCTGATGACGTTGCCCAGCATCTGTAAATTGAGGACACCGATGACGGTATCGCAGGAAGCCGGCAGGGGTACATCGTCTGCCAGCGGGGCCTTGAGCCACTTATTGCCGGCTGCATCGCCTTCGATGAGGATGTACCAGGCCGGGTGGCGCATCTTGATGTCATCGATGACCTTGGGGTCGAGGCCGATATAGCGGTCCTGGTCGTCGAGGCCGGCGAACCACGCCGGGACGTGGCCGGCGGCAATGCGTTCAGCGCAGAAGGCTTCGCCTTTTTCCATATCTTCCGTGCAGATGACGTCAAAGGGTTCGACATTATCGACACGCGTGCTGTCCATGGGAACGATGCTGCTGACCATGATCGGCAGATGACCGCCGTGGCCGTAAGTCCCCAGCCGTTCCAATACGGTCGTCTTGCCACCGGCACCGACAATAGCCGTAATGCCGGGTTTCAACATACGTCGCCAACGATTATCTTCAAACATGAAAGTACCCCCTTCTGGAATTCACTTCTTCACAACATAACGATTATAGCCTTTCCAGGCCGATTTGATGAGGCCGCGGACCATATCGATGGTCAGGGCCCGCCGTTCTTCTTCGGAGCAGGTGCCGAAATTGCCGAAATCGAGTTCTTCACTGGCCAGATGGGCCACATTTTCTTTGACGGCCATGCCCTTTTCCGTCAGTTCTTCACTGGCCGAGCGGGCAATGGCAGCCAGGCCGGGACGGCCGCCGACGACGATGCACCACGAATCTTCCCGCATGGCGACGGCACCGACCAGATACGGTTCATCTGCCGGCAGCTTGCGATAGGCTTTATAGGCCGTATAGACGGCTTCTTTGGCAATGGAAATGCCCGTTACCAGTTCGCCCATGGGCGGGCAGTGCAAATAATCATCCAGGCTCATGCAGCCTTTATCCTGCAGCTGTACATCGACGTGGAGGGACAGGAGGATCGGCAGGAGGACGGAAAAAGGAGCTTTTCCCGAAATGACGCCGCCCAGCGTGCCGTAGCGCTGGACGTTTTTATCGGCTACGTCACTGATGGCCTTGCTGATGGCTCCGCCGGCAAACTCCTGGATGACCGGGGAAATCTTGATCTGCCAAAGCGGTGTCATGGCGCCGATGACGATGTCGTCTTCCCGTTCTTCGATATACTGCATCCCGGCTTTCGACAAATCGACAGCCAGGTCATAATGGTCTTTTTTATATTTCAAGCCCTGCGTTCCCGCCAGGAAAACAGCCGACGCAGCCTGCCGATAAGCAGCGTAGGCTGCGGCCGGATTATCCGGGACCAGGGTCGTCGTACTGGTAATCACGATACTGAAAATCTCCTTTCTGCCTAGTTAAGGGACGTCGTCGAAGAACCAGTCTTCCAGGGCCACGTTCGGCCTGTCCTTGTTGAGCAGGAAAGACCCGCCACATTCATCGACGACAGCATCGACAAGGGCGTCGACGCCGATGTCGCTGCACAAATCCATTTCTTCTTTATATAAAAGGATGGGCATGAGAAGTTCCACCGTCGTACCATCGGCCATGGAAACGCCGCCCAGCTGACCTTCAAATTGGACGATGACCAGGCCGGACAGGGCCGTATCCCTGGCAAAAGGCTCATGGCTTTCCGAGTTGGGCAGGAGAAAGCCGTAGGACATCCACACATCATGGACGTGCGGGAACCGCCCCAGCTCCATGAGCAGCCAGATGGGCCAGGCTTCTTCGTCGTTTAGAGAAATATCCCGGTCCTTGCGGAAGGGCCAATCAGCCGGCAGGATGAGGCAGAGTTCGCCGTAGCCTTCTTTCCCGGTCACAAATTCGCCAGCCGGGTAATGCATGGGAGCGGCACTCATGCCGATGGTATGAAGGAGATAGAAGGGTTCTTCTACCGTAGGATATAAGAGCTCTACGTCCACTGCCAGCGGCGTCCCGTCCGGGTCCTGGAAGACACTCCACTGCCGATGAGGAAAGAGGCTGTGGAAATAAGCCTGGACGGCGCGGCCATATTCCTCGTGAGGCCGCTGTATCTTCAAGGTGTCCATCAAGGAAAAAAAGCGAGGCCATCGATAGGACGTAATCGGTAAGGTACTCATCGAATCCCCCCTTTTCGTTATATTCAGCTTCATTATAACATAAATGAGCCAGCTCTGGGCAACCAAAAAGGGGCGCCGCGAACGCGAAGCCCCTCTCCACTATCATGACGATAGACTTTTTAGCCCTCAGGGTTCGTGCCGGAGGGATTCACTGAATCTCATCGCCTGTTCAATTGACGGGATATATCATATCAATAAATAGGGAAATTGTCAAATCACAGCGCCTTCGGCGCGCCTTGTAAAAGGCAGGACGGTATAGTAGAATAAAGGAGAATGGAACGCACTATATTAACCGCAAAGGGATGACTACATTGAAGGTACGCTGGGTAGAATTAAACCGTTTTGAAGCTGAACTGATCCTCGAATTCGCCTGCCAGCCCAAGGATGCTCCCGTTTCTGCCAGCCTGTGCCGTATGATATACCGCCGTCTCGAAGGCCAGCCGGCACTGGCACAGAACCAGCCGGGACTCCAGGACGGGGAGGCGTAAAAGGCAGCCTCACTCTTCCATCGCTTTTTCTAATCGCGCTGCGATGGCCTTCCCCGTTTCGGTCCGGGCCAGGCCGCCATCGGAGGTTTCTTTCAGGGCGACTGGCATGAGGCGGCCGATTTCCGCCATGGCCGCAATGACTTCATCTGGCGGGATGACGCTCTTGATGCCGGCCAGGGCCATTTCGGCAGCCGCCAGGGCTTCAACGGCAAAGACGGCATTGCGCTTGACACAGGGCACTTCGACCAGGCCCGCTACGGGATCGCAGGCCAGGCCCAGCGTGTTTTTCATGCACAGGGCAAAGGCCTGGAGGATCGTATCGTTATCGCCGCCGGCCATTTCGGCCACGGCCGCTGCCGCCATAGCCGCAGCCGTCCCACATTCGGCCTGGCAGCCGCCGACGGCACCGGCGACAGAGGCATTGCGGGAAACGACGGCGCCGATACCTGCTGCCGTGAACAAAGCATCGACCAGTACGGGACGGGGCGTCTGCATTTCTTCGGCAGCGGCCATCATGACGGCCGGCACGATGCCGCAGGAACCGGCTGTCGGGCAGGCGACGATTTTGAACATCTTGGCATTGGCTTCACTGACAGCCAGGGCATAGACAGCCGCTTTATGCGCCAAGGGGCCCAGTAAATTCGGCGCCTTTTCAGCCAGTTTATGGGCATCGCCGCCGACGAGGCCGCTGACTGATTTCCCTGGGTCCTTCATGCCGGCATCGATGGATTCCTGGAACACATCAAGCCGGCTGGCCATGACGGCCCGTACTTTTTCTTCCAGTTCTTCTGACGACTCTACTTCATGACGCACGACGATGTCTGACAGAGTCGTCTTTTCTTTTTCTGCCAGGGCCAATAAGTCATGAAGGGTCTTATATTCATATTTATACATCTTATTCCTCCTAGAGCGGCAGCAGCGTGACGACGCTTTCAATGGCTGTAATATTCTGTATCATGTGGACGATTTCGTTGGGAACAGGGCTGTCCGTGCAGACGATCATGACGGCTGTTTCGTTCTTGGCACTGCGGAAGACGCGCATATTCGATACATTGATATGACCGATGGCCAGGACCGTCGTCGCCTGGGCGATGATGCCCGGCTGGTCCCTGTGGACCGTAATCAGTGTATGTTCTTCCCCATTCAGGGCCACTTCTGCCCCGTTGATTTCGCGGATTTCGATTTTACCGCCGCCCAGGGAGACGCCGAGGACTTCCATCTTCCGGCCAGATGCGCCGGTCATGGCGATGCGTACCGTGTTGGGATGGTCCACTTCTTCATCGGACCGGTGGAATTCAATAGCCAGGCCCTGTTCTTCGGCAATGGCAAAGGACGTGCGCAGTCGGACATCGTCGGCAGAAAAGCCGAGCAGGCCGGCGACGAGGGCCCGGTCCGTACCGTGGCCCTTATAGGTCTTGGCAAAAGAACCATAGACAGTGATGACCGCCTTTTTCGGTTCATCTTTCAGGATTTCCCGGGCCATGAGGCCAATCCGGGCGGCACCTGCCGTGTGGGAACTGGACGGCCCGATCATGACAGGGCCGACCACATCAAAAACTCCCATGAGAAAACCTCCTTACATTTTTTATAGTCTGATTTCTTGTTGCAGATGTAAGCTATAAATGTACGTTTCTTCGACGGGCCGGTGCGTAATCTGTTCGACAGCCCGCTTGTATAACGCCAGCTGAACGGCATAGCGGCTGCGGAAGGCGTCTGCCGTTTCCAGCCGGTCCGACTTATAATCGACGAGGATCCAAGCATCATCTTCGCGGAAAAGGCAGTCGATGACCCCTTGGATCAAAATCTGTTCGCCTGCTTCTGTCTCAGGCAGGGGATCGCCGCCAGCTAACAGGACAGTGAAGGGATATTCGCGATGCAGCTCCGGCGATTCGGCCATGCGCCGGCCTATATCGGACTGACAGAAAGCTGCCAGGGCCGGCACATAGACCAGTTTTGCCTCTTCCCGGCTCAACAGGCCCTGGCGGACAAAGGCGTCGATTTCACGACGCAAAGTCGCCGTCGTCTGATCGGCAGCCGGCGTGATATACTGCAAGGCCTTGTGCAGGGCCGTCCCGCGCTGAGCTCCGCTGACAGCCGCTTCTTCTCCGGCCAGCCAGGGCGGCAGGGCGGCAAAGGCATCGTCCTCACCCGGCGCCGGCGGGATGACGGCCGCAGCCGGGACAGACAGGTCTGCTTCGTCCTGCAGTTCATCGCTGTGCAGTTCCTGATACCGCCGCTTGACTTCGGATACGGAAAACTTGGCCGCTGTCCGGACAGCCTGGGGATAGGCATACTGCCAGGATAACTGTTCGTCCAGCCAGGACGGGACAGGCGTGCCGGTCAAGTCGCCGCGCCGCAGGGCTTCCAGCCGCGGTTCCCCATCATAGGCGCCTTCTTCAACAGTCCCTGCCGGGACGGCCCTGGCGATGCGCACCTGCCAGATTGCATCCTGCCAGGCCGCACCGGGACGGGCATAATCAGCATCGGCCTTGGCCCCGAAGGGGGCCAGGGCGGCCGGCATGACCCAGTCGAAATACGATTTGGCCTGAGCCGGATTGAGGCGGCTCGTCCAGCGCTGCCAGTCACGGTCGATGTGGCTGCTGTGGCCCGTCAGGATGAGCTGATCCCTGGCGCGGGTCATGGCGACATAGAGGATGCGCTCTTCTTCGGCCGTCCCTTCCCAGCGCAGCTGGGCGGCGATACCACTCCAGATGAGCGTCGGATAGGACATGCGCCATTCCGGGTCGTACTGCTTGAGACCGATGCCCAGGCGATTGTGAAAGAGTATCTGGTCCTGCGTGTCGCGGCGGTTGAAGGCCTTGCCCATATCGGCGATGAAGACGACGGGGAATTCCAGGCCTTTGCTCTTATGGATACTCATGATGCGCACGACGTCTTCCTTTTCACTGACGACTTTAGCCGGCGCCAGGTCCAGGCCGTCTTCTTTCATCTTATCCATGAGCTGCAGGTAGCGGAAGAGGCCGCGGAATCCGGCTTCTTCGTACTGCCGGGCCCGGTCGTACAGGGCTTTCAGATTGGCCTGGCGCACGTCGCCGCCAGGCATGGCCCCGACGAAGTCGACATAAGCCGTATCATCATACAGGCGCTGCAAGAGTTCTGCCACGCCGTGGCGGCGGCTGTACGTGCGCCACGAATCAAAGGCGGCCATGAACTGCTGCAGGTCTTCTTTTTCATCTACGCCGTCGGGCAGCGAAGCAACAAAGGCCGGCAGGTTCTGCCACAGCGTCCCGTCACCGGCCAGGCGGACACCGGCCAGGGCCGTCTCATCCAGGCCGACCAAAGGCGACCGCAGGACAGCCGCCATGGCCAGGTCCTGTTCGGGATTATCGATACAGCGCAGGAGGGCCAGCATGACCTGGACTTCGACGGCGGCAAAATAACCGCCACTCTGTTCGGCATATGACGGGATACCTCCTTCCTGCAGGGCCTGGATGAGGACGTCGGCCTTGCCGGCCATGGAGCGCAGGAGGACGACGATATGGCGATAAGACAGGGGCTCCAGCGTGCCGTCTTTGCGGGCTGCCATGCGGCCGCTGGCCAGGAGCTCGCCGATGCGGCCGGCAATGAAGCGGCATTCCTTTTCAAAGGCCGTGCTGCCGTCGTCGTCTTCCTCGTCACTCGGCGTCGGCACGATGTCGACTTCGACAGGCCCGCCGATCCAGCGTTCATCGTCCGGAGCCTGACGGCCGGCGTAGAGTTTTTCCCGTTCACCATAATCCATGCCGGCCGCTTCTGCCGTCATGGCCCGCGAGAAGACAGCGTTCACGGCGTCGAGGACGACCGGGACGCTGCGGAAATTCCGCCCCAGGTCGATGCAGCGCTGCACGGCTTTTTCGTCGCGGCTGAAAGACTGGTATTTCTCCAGGAACAGCGTCGGGTCGGCCAGGCGGAAGCGATAGATGCTCTGCTTGATGTCGCCGACCATGAAGCGGTTGTCCTCACCGGAAACGAGGCGGGTAATGAGTTCCTGGACGCCGTTCGTATCCTGGTATTCGTCGATGAAGACCTCTTCATACTGGCTGCGCAGTTCTTCGGCTGCCGCCGACGGCACGGGATGTTCCGGCGAGGCATCGGGGGCGAGGAGGATCTGCAGGCAGAAATGTTCCAAGTCGCTGAAATCGATCCAGCCTTTTTCCTTCTTCGCCGCCCCATAGGCTTTGGCAAAATCCAGGGTCAGCGTCACCAGGCCATCCATGACGGGTTTCATGGCCCGCATGCCGTCAAGCCATTCTTCCGGCGTCGCCGAGAAATAGACGGCCTGCAAGGTCTTGATCACGTCTTTCTTGACATCGTCGCGCACTTTCTTGCACCGTTCCCAGACGGCTTTATCGTCATCCGATAATTTCCGCAGCGACTTCAGGCGCGGGAAGTCGATGGCCCGGACAAAGCGGCTCAAATCATTCCAGGACCGGGCCTGGGCGGCCTGCCGGAGAGCTGCCTGTTCGGCCACGAAGGTATCGCAGGCCGGCGCAAAGGCTTCGCGCTGGCGCAGGTGATAGAGCACGCCGTCATAGAGGCGGGCATCTTCTTCAAGGATACGGCGGACGGCATCCTTGATGGGGCCGGCCCAGACCATATCGTCGATGACGGCGTCCGGCGCCACGTCATAAGCCCGGGCCGCCTCTTTCAACCAATGTTCCGGCCAGGCCAGGCTGCGGGCATAGGTATACATGCGGCTCACTGTATCCATAAGGACGTCATCGCCGCGGTCGCTGCCAAACATATCGGCCAGCGGATAGAGGATGGACGCCTTTTCATCGTCTTCATAGTAAGACAAGAAGACGTCTTCCAGGACCTGGCGGCGCAAGAGGTTCAATTCTTCTTCACCGGCAATGGAAAAAGCCGGGTCCAGGTCGATGGTATAGAAATACTTACGGATGACATGCTGACAAAAAGCATGGAGCGTCGAAATCTGGGCTGATGGCAATAAGGCCAGCTGGCGTTCGACGCGGGGATCCTTCGTTTCCGACAAGGCCTTCATCAGGGCCGTCCCGATGCGGTCGCGCATTTCGGCCGCAGCGGCCTTGGTAAAGGTGACGACCAGTAACTCCGTAATATCAATGGGATATTCCTTGTCCAGGAGGCGGCGGATGATGCGTTCCACCAGGACAGCCGTCTTCCCGGAACCGGCCGCCGCCGACAGGAGCAGCGTCTGCCCCCGGCTGTCGATGGCTGCCTGCTGCTCATTCGTCCAGGCCATGTTCGTCATCTCCTTCATCAAACATCTTTTGAATCATCTCGTCTGTATCTTCCCGTCCCGCCGCGTCATACGTATTGCCGGCAACGGCGACATCGAACCGGCAGACCGGCCGGTAAGGGCAATAGCTGCACGGTGCCTGCTGGCCCATGAGGATGGGATGGATGGAAATATCGCCGTCGCCGATATGGCCGGCAATATCGCGTATCTGCCGGGCCGCCCAGTCAAGCAGGTGGCTCCAGCCCGCTTCATTATAGAGCGTGTGGGACGAATCACTCAGGGTCCCGTCTTTTTTCAGCCGCAAGTTGAGGAAATCGGAAAAGCCCTGCATCGACGTATCCAGCTGCTGCATGACCTGGCCGTCGTCGAGGTAGAAACCGGTCAGCTTCCCTTTGGCATCGTAGAGTTTCTTCTTGTCCTCCTCACTGACGCGGTATTCCAGGGATACCTTATCATTGCGGACGTAACAGTATAGGACGGCAGCCGGAATGGCATCGCCGCCAATATTCAGCAAAGCCACGAACATATACGTCAAAAGCTGCAGTTCCAGGCCCGTGAAAATCTGGCTGATATCGAGCTGTTTCCGGCCGGACTTATAGTCGATGATGACGACGTATTTATGGTCCCCCTGGCGCAAAGTATCGATGCGGTCGATTTGGCCGGTGACGACGACTTGCAGGCCATTCTTCAAGGTAAAGCGCAGGGCTTCCCAGGGACTGCCCGGACGGCCGAAGGATTTTTCCAGCCCTTCCATATGGAAATCGGAAACGGCACTGAAAGCGCTGAGGCGTCGTACCGTCCGGGTCAGGGTCTGGATGAGCCGTTCCTTTATCTGGGCGAAATAGGCGTTGGACATGAGGATATCGTGCTGGACCTGCGGCGCCAGTTCATCCGTCGCCTGGCGGCAGATGGCCGGGACGTCTGCGTCGGGAATGTCATGCCACTGTTTCTGTTCCCGCAGCAGCCGTTCCCCGATGATGCGCAGGGCGCCGTGGACCAGCATGCCCAGATCCGGTGCAGCAAACTGATAGCGCGGCCGTTCTTCCAGGCCAAGGCCATAGCGGGAAAAATAAGCAAAGGGACAGCTGCGGTACTGCTCGAACTTAGTGACCGATCCGCGCAGCGTCCCGTCCGGCGCAAAGAGGCGGCGCACCAACGATTCCGGCAGGGTGACGGGCAGGTTCGTATGGAACAGGCCCTGGACGGCACGCACGGCCTGATGGCGCCAGCCATGCTGCCAGGCCCAGTCATAGAGGGCCCACCATATATCCCCGACAGCTTCGCCATTGGCAGCCGGCCGCAAGTGACCGGGAAGGTAATCGAGAGCCGCCGGCAGGGCCAGCAGGTAATCCCCTTCCCGGCCGGGCTGTACCTTGGCCTCTTGGCGGATGATGTCGGTTACATAGCCTTTATCCCGGAGCTGATGGATCCACGACGCTTTTTCCATGGCACTGCCGTCATCGTCGGCGACGACGTAGGATATGATGAACCGTTCCGCAGCCCGGGTCGCCCCTAAATAGAACAAGAAGCGTTCCTGGAAAGAACGGAAGCGGCTCCCCGGTCCGAGGACGATGCCCAGATCAGCCAGGCGGTGCCGTTCTTTATCGCTGAACAGCCCTTCTTCCTGGCTATGCTGAGGGAAGACGCCGTCATTGACACCGCAGAGAAAGACGACCTTGGCCTGCATTGTATAGCCCCGTTCGACAGCCGTCAAAGTGACGTGATCCAGCGTCGGCGGGATAAGGCTGAACTTCAAATTGGCCAGGCCATCTTCGACGATTTGGGAAAATTCATCGAAGTCCGTTTCATCGTCACCGCAAAGACTGACGATTTCATTGAGGAACGTCCCGATACGCTTCCAGACCTGCTCGTGCTCCTTGCCTTCTTCGGCAAGGCCCGACTGCTCATCTTCTTCCTGCCACTGGCGCAGCACTGACGGGATGTCCAGCCGGCACAGCCAGTGATACAACAAGGTACACCAGTCGCGCAGGCTATGTTCTTCCTGGGCTTCTTCCCAGCAGGGGAACAAAATGTCCCGCACGCGCTGGCGTATGGCATTCATGCGCTGGAGGTGCGCTTCTTCCCGTTCGTCGATGACCTGGGGCTGTTCCTGCCGGCGGCCGTAAGTCCACTCAGCATCCCTCAGCCAGTGACGCCCCTGGATGCCGTAAGCGAGGCAATAGTTTTCCAAATCGTCGACGTCATGGCGGCTGACGGGAAAGAGGTCCGTCTTGAGCAGGCGGAAGAGCGACTCATGAGACCAGCGGCTGCGGAAGACGCCGAACAGGGCGGAAATGGCCTCGGCGGCGGGATGGCTGGTCATAGGCCGGCGATAGTCGCTGAAGCAGGGAATCCCATAGCGCCGGAAAATGCGTTCGACCCGGTCGTGGTACAAGTCACTCGTCCGGGCCAGGACCAGGAAGTCGCGATAGCGATAGCCCTGACGGCAGAGCGCTGCGATTTTCCGGGCAACGCTGTCGATTTCGCCATCCCTGTCGGGACATTCCCAGATTTCCAGGGCCGATACGGGCCGGTCCATGCTGGCCGGGACGGTCTGGAAAAAAGCATCGCGAAAGGCCGTCAGCGGGCCGGCCGGCCGCTTTTCGACGACAGCCGTTTCCATATGGGGAAAGAGTGTCTTTATATCGCGATAGACTTCGTAAGCCCGGTGGAACAAGGCCGTTTCCCGCCGCTGCTGTGCCAGATGCGCTTCATCGATGGTCAGGGTAATCGTCACCTTCGAGGCTGCGCGCTCTATCTGCCGCAGGATTTCCATCTGCTGCGGTGTGAACCACTGGAAGCCATCGACCCAGACATGGGCGCCCTGGAGGAAGGAATAATGCCCGATTTCCCGGGCCAGCAGAGTCATCGTATCATCTGCCGAGCCGAAGTGGTCCGCCAGAAAGGCCTGATACGCTTCATAGAGCCGGGAAATATCTTCCAGCTTGTGCGACAGGGTCGGGCTGGGGACGGCTTCGGCCGCCTGGCGCAGGGCTTCCGGCGTAACGCAGAAAGACCGGCATTCCCATAAGAAGCGGCCTGCCGTATCGGCAAAATTCGGCTGCCTGGCCGCCGTCTGCAAGACGGAAAATTCTTTCTCCCCTTTGTGCAGCAGGCGCTGCAAAATGATTTTGCGGGCTAACTCCGACAGCGACGCGTGTTCCAGGCCCCGTTCCTGGAAGACTTTATAAGCCAGCCGGGAAAAGCCGACGACCTGCGTCCCTAAAAAGCCCTGTCCATCGGAACTTTCGGCCAGATGCCGTTCGGCACCATATGTCGCCTGGTCCGGGACAAGGAGCAGGGCCTTGCCACCGGCAGCCGCGCAGGCCTGTATCTCCCGATAACACTGCGTCGATTTGCCGCTTCCCGCCTTGCCCAATAATACTGTAACGGCCATGAACGTACCTCCTTACATAAAAAATCGATTATCTCTATTATACCCGATTTCCACTGGAAAAGAACAGTAAAAAAATGAGCTGTCACATCGCGACAGCTCATTTTTAGTTGTTAGTGGCTAGCAGTTAGTGGTTAGCGGATGGTTTTAAATTTAAAGACCATCGTGCGCCAGTCCCTTTTTGACACCGTATGGATTGCCACGTGCAAGCCCCTATAGACGTAAGACACCTCGGAGAGTTCTCCAAACGGCAACCCATAAAGTCTATAACAAAGACATGCCCCATAGAGAAAGCCCCCGGAAATGCCGTTCCGGGGGGCTTTCGTATTACTCTGTATCATCATGCCTAGGGTACTGTCGATTCAGCTCAATGGAAGATGGCGCAGGCCGTCTTGAGGAAAGGCAGGCGTTTGCTCAGGCCCGTCCGCGACCGCTGGATCCATTTGAGGTCATACGGTTCAAAGACAACGTTGCGGTAGGCTTCGATGTCCAAGGGCGTCCCGTCCCAATCGGAATGGATGGCCCCGGTCTGCTTGATGAGGATATCATAGAGGATATCGTATTCCTTATCGTCCCGTTCATCCCGTTCGATGACCGTACTGTACGGCAGGGTCTTATGATAGGTCAGTTCCATACCTTTGTAATCGAAATGGAAACCACAGCGCATACGGCAGCCATCGAGACCTGTATAATCGGCGATTTTCTTCAGGTCATGAAGGATATGGTCATGGCCTTCTTCATATAAATTATCCGGCGTCGTTTCCGTATAGTCGAAACGGAACTGGATCGATGCCCCATCAATCTTGCGGAACCGTTCCAGATACGGTTTGAGCTGGTCTGCCGGATATTTCTTGTACAATACGCAATTGATGCGGAACGGAACAGCCAGGCGGCTCAGGAGGCCATCATTCGATTCCTGTACATAGTGCTGCATATGGCGCGATACGTTGATGCAGGTAATCTTATGACGGTTGCGTTCCGTAAAAGCGACGATGTCGTCTTCTGACTGATTCTCAAAGACGGGCAGCGTCGTGTTGATATATACCTTGTGTGTCACAGGAATACAGTCCAGCATGCGCTGCAGCGATTCCATATTGGCAAAAGGTTCACCGCCAGTGAATACGAAATCACAGAACGGCGTCAAGCTGTCCATCAGGCGGATGCTCTGACAGATGGCTTCTTCAGAAAAACCCGTCATATCTTCATATTCCGCCTTGTTGATGCAGAACGGGCAATGGTTGTGACAATTATAGGGCACGAAAACCGTGACGGTAGCGCCGCCGTTCCGTGTCTTATACGGGTGGACCACACGCGGTACAGTCGTTGCGGCCATGCTGATTGTTGTTTTCATTCTTTTTTCGCCTCGAATCGTGGATAAGATCCCAAGCTGTTCCCACACTGCAGTAAGATGGAAAGGAAAGTATTTTTTCACCTCACAGCAGACAATCTTGTGACCCGAATGTAGTATCCACGCTTATTGTACCATAAAAGTCCATTTCTGCAAATGCATGTTGCGTATTCCCGTTTTGCATAATTTTTATACCAAACAATTCACCATAAACATTGTTTTATTTTTCTAAAGAAATCCTTACATTTCCTTTGAATCTAAAGCCCGGCTAATGTCGGCCGCCGTCTTTTTGACAGCTTCGATGGCCAGGTCCCGTTCTTCCGCCGTTAGCCGGTCTGCCGGCCCGGATACACTGATAGCCGCCGTAATGATTCCATGATGGAAAATCGGCGCGGCAATGCAGGCCATGCCGAGTTCGACTTCTTCCCGTTCCACGGCGTAACCCCGGCAGCGGATTTTCTCCAGTTCCTGGAGCAGGTCGCTCCAGTCGGTCATGGTATATTCCGTGAATTTCTGCAGCGTGCAGCCCGTATAAGTGTGCAGGTATTCCGGCGAAAAAGCCAAGAGGCACTTGCCCGAGGCCGAGCAATACGCCGGACGGACGGCACCGATAGGCGGTGCCGTATCAATCGTCCTGGGCGACTTGATCTTCTCTAAAATGATGTGCTGCGGATAGGAAGCCCCATTATGGGCAAAGGTCGTAATATGGACCCCTTCATTGCACTGCAGGGACAGGGCCTTGGCATACGGATAGGCGACTTTAGGGAAGGCATCCTTTTCCCGGAAGAGCATCCCCAGGGCATAGACCTGGAGCCCCAGCCAGTATTTCCCTGTTTCACTGTCTTTCTGGACGAAGCCGCGGCGCTCCAGCGTATCCATAGTGCGGCTGACAGTACTCTTATGAAGGTCCATCAGCTTGCTGATACGGGTCACACTGAGGGGCCTTTCTTCTTTAAAAAAAAGCTGTAAAACGGCCAGGGCCCGGTCAATCGATTCAATCATCCTCGTTCCCCCGATCCGGCATCGTCACGACGCCAAGAAATTAATATATTTCATTATATGGAATACAGACGCAATGTCAAGAGGGAAACGCCAGGCCCCGGCCGGAGAGTGCTAGTGGCTGACCGCTTCGCCGTCTTCCTGGGACGTCTGATGATGGTCGTACAGGCACTGCGACAGCTTGCGGATCAAATCGTCACATTCCAAATTGCCGCGCCAGCTCTTGGGGATAGCCTGTACCCCATCCTGGGTACCCATGATATTGCCGCAGATGGCGCCGCACGTATCGCTGTCGCCATCTTGGTTGCAGGCCATGAGGACGGCGTCTTTCAGATGGCCCGTCTTGAGAACGCAATATACGGCCAGGGACAGGGCTTCATCGGCTTTCTTGCCCAGGCCCAGCTTCTTCATGGAGCGCACCGGGTTGCGGTCGGTGACGGCTTCGTCGACAGCCCGCAGGATAGTCTTCATGAGCGGCGTCCCTTCCGGATCGGCCTGGAGGATGCGCAGGGCCCCTCCCAGGGCAGCACTGATATCCTTACCAGCCGCCAGGGAGGCGATCATGGCACTCAGCGTGGCCGTCGATAAATAGGCTTCCGGACTGCCGTGGGTCAGGCTGGCAGCCTGGCAGCCGACGGCAAAGGCTTTTTCCGGGTCGCCGGCATAAAACAGGCCGATAGGCGCAGCCCGCATGACCGTACTGCTGCCACAACTGTGGTTCAGCGGTTCCTGACGGGTCAATTTTTTCCCCGACGCCAGCGACGTCAGGCAGGTCTTGCCCGGAGAGCGGCGGGCAAAGAGGGCCTCTTCCCCCATGATGTCGTAGTCGAAATCGACTTCATGAGGCTGGCGCTTCATCCATTTTTCCTGTTCCGGCTGAATGATGCGTTCGGTCTGCGTATAATACCAGCGCATATACGCCCGGTACAGGCCATCAGAAGGTTCCAATCCATCGTGGTCGGCCCAGAGCATGCCGTCAGCCGTGAACAACGCCAGCTGCGTATCGTCTGAGATAAGGCTCTTATTGCCATTTTTAGCCGATTTTAAAACAGTACGCAATCCATAAGGGCCGTATTTCTTATGAATCGTCTTCAAATCGTCGAATTCAATGACAAATCCCAAAGCGTCGCCTACGGCGCCGCCAAACATGCAACCCATAAACCGATCTAGTCCATCCATGTAGCATCCTCCTATCCTCGTCTGTCGTCCGAGCCTTTTTTCTCAAAAAACTTTACAATTTCGTTCAAGTAGTATATAATAAAAAGCTTATACATTCATTATACAGGTTATGATAGGAATTTGCAAATAAAAAAAAGAGGCTGTCGCATTAAGACAGCCTCTTTTTGAGTTTTAAGTTTGTAGTTTT
>OHZS01000432.1_pt1 | contig 16500 bp, 15 predicted proteins | sample 1580521 | NCBI WGS metagenome assembly OHZS01 (sample SAMEA3882503, study PRJEB24775) | human gut metagenome | biome: human-associated habitat; feature: intestine environment; material: feces | place: Netherlands | collected 2009/2010
CCTCGCCACCTGCTGCGGCATGACGCTGACCCTTGGCCAGATGGTCACGATCGTCGTCACCGCGACGCTTGCCTCCATCGGCACGGCCGGTACGCCGGGCGCGGGCATGATCATGCTCGCCATGGTGCTCGAGGCGATGAACATTCCCGTCGATATGATCATGATCATCTACGGCATCGACCGTCTTTTCGACATGGGCCGTACCTGCCTGAACATCACGGGCGATATCTCCTGCGCCTGCTGCGTGACCAAGTGGGAGAGCAAGAAGGCCGCGCAGACTGCCAAGTAATTTTCCCGCTGCATCGTCAAAATGCCGCTCTGCTTTGCAGAGCGGCATTTTTTGCCCGCGCGGCATGCTATTTCTTGCTTTTTCGCAGGCAGCGGCATACAATGTTACCGCCCCGATTCGGGGCGGCATTTTTCGTCCGAACAAAGCGGATTGGGATTGCATTTTAACACAGCGGGGCATACAATGATGCTGCTTCGCCAAAGGCGAGGCACAGGAGGAAGAAGATGACGACTGATCGGAAACGGGGATATCTCTATATCCTGCTTGCCGCGATGCTCTATTCCACGACGGAGGTCGCGCTCAAGGCGCTCGGCGGCGCGTTTGCACCCATGCAGGTGACAGTCGAGCGTGTGCTGCTCGGCGCGGCTGCGCTGATGCCCTTTGCACTGAACGACCTCAAAAAGCGGGATATCCAGCTTACAAAGGCGGACTGGGGCTATTTCACACTGCTCGGTTTTCTGACGGTGACGCTGCACATGTCGCTTTTGCAGATGGCGGTGCTGCACATGGACGCCTCAGCTACATCGATCATCTACTCGGGCAATCCTGTGTTCGCGGTGGCGCTGGCGCACTTCATCCTGCATGAGCCGCTGAAAAAGAACCATCTGCTGGCCATCGGCGTGGAGCTTGTCGGCATTCTCTTCATCCTCAATCCCGCGCACCTTGAGATCAGCCTGCGCGGCTTTTTGGAGATCATCACCGCCACGCTGCTGTTTGCCACTTACGGTACGCTCTGCAAGCTGCGTCTGCCGCGGCTCGGCGCGCTCGTGATCACGACGTTCAACATGCTCATCGGCGGTCTGGAGCTCCTTTTCCTGCTGCTGCTCGGTGAGATTCCGGCGGTCGGTGCGCTTTACAGCGGCCTGGGGCTGGAGATATTCGCGGGCATTCCGTTTTTCACGGGCTTTACGCTCAAAACGACGCTGCTTTTGTGCCATGTCGGCATCGGCTGCGCGGCCATCGGCTTTCTGCTCACGGCGAAGATCACGGAGTACACCTCTGCGACGGAGGCGTCGTTCGTTTATCTCGTCAAGCCCATTCTGGCAACGGCGCTGGCGGTCGTCGTGTACCACGAGCATATCAGCGTGAACCGCATGGTCGGCATCGCGTTCTTTGTGGCGGCGTCGCTGTGTGTCAGCGTGCCGGTGCTGAGAGAAATGCGGCGGGAGCGCGCGGTAAAAACTTGACAATGAGAATGGAAAAGCGGAAGGGCAGCGCCCTTCCGCTTTTTGTTATTCGTCGATGCGGGTGATGTCGTGGATCCACTTGCCGGAGTGCAGGCGGTAAAGGCCGATGGGGGACTTGATGATGTATTCGATCATCAGGCAGAGGCAGAAGACCTCGTTCGGCACCTTGAGCACAAGGCCGAGCAGACACATCATCGGCAGCGTGCCGCACCAGAGGGGGAAATTGTCGATCACAAGCGAGGCATTCACATCGCCGCCGCCGCGCAGCACGCCTACGACCATCGTGGTTGAAAAGCTGTGCAGCGGGATGGCGCAGGCATAGCACATGAGCATCACACTGCAAAGCCGCTCGGCGACCGCCGAGAGCGAGAAGAGCGGCATGACGAACGGGCGCATCAGCGTCACGAACATCGTGTATTCGGCGAGGCCGAGCACAATGCCGAACGCGAACGCCGTGAAGCACAGCGCGCGGCCGATGTTGTAAACGCCCTTTAAGTTGCCCGTGCCGATCTCTTTGCCGACGATGACGGATACCGCCGCCGCGATGCCGAACACGCCGGAGGTCATCAGTTTGTCGATATTGCCCGCGAGCGTGTAGGCGGCGATGAGATCGCTGCTATTTGCCATGTGGCCCATGATGACCGTGATCATCGAAAAGCCCGTGCCCCAGAGCGTCTCGTTGATGAGCACCGGCGCGCTGTAGCGCAGGAATTTACGCAGCATGTCCATGCCGGGGCGGAGGATGGCGTGCTTCATGAGCGGCATCGTGCGGCAGCGGAACGCGTAGGAGAACGCGACGACGAACTCCACCACGCGGGACAGAAGCGTCGCTACCGCCGCACCCGTGATGCCGAGCGCGGGCAGACCGAGCTTGCCGAAGATCAGCACATAGTTGCCGAGCGTGTTGCAGAGCATCGAGATCGCGAAGACGATCATGCCGAAGCGCGGATTTTCGATGCTGCGCTGCATGCCGATATAGATGGAGGAAAGCGAGTTGAAAATGTAGGAGAAGCCGACGATGCGCAGGTACGGCTCGGCCAGCTCCACGAGTGTCAGATTGTCGGTGATGAGGTAGAGCACCTTGCCGAGCAGCACGCCGCCTGCGGTCGAGAATGCGAATGCAAGCAGGCCGAGAACAACGATAAGGATAGTCCTGGGCTTGATGAATTCGTTGCCGTCGGCAGTTGCGCCGACAGTCAAACCGAGCATGATAGTGACGATATTGGAGAGCGCATTCTGAGCGGTGTCGCTGAGTCTCTCGGTAACGCCGCATTCCTTAAGCAGGTTGCCGAACATGAGCATACCGATAAGCGGAGCGGTGGAGGGAAGCATGAAGGCGCAAAGGACAAGCACGACGATGGGGAAGATTATCCTCTCGAGCTTGCTGACCTTGCGAAGCTGCTTCATCTCGACCTTTCTCTCTTTTTCGGTGGTGAGGAGCTTCATGATGGGCGGCTGGATAAGCGGGATAAGAGCCATATACGAATACGCCGCAAGAGCAATGGGGGCAAGCAGGTGATCCGCAAGCTGCATTGCGCTGTAGATAGCGGTGGGGCCGTCCGCGCCACCGATTATCGAGATAGCCGCTGCCTCCTGCGGGGTGAAGCCGAGCAGAAGAGCGATTATGAATGCAACATAGATGCCGAGCTGAGCGGCAGCGCCGAGCAGCAGGCTGATGGGGTTTGCAAGCAGCGGGCCGAAGTCGGTCATTGCGCCGATGCAAAGGAAGATAAGACACGGGAAAATCGAGCTCTTGACGCCTGCATAGATAAGGCGCAGCACGCCGTCCTCATACCAATGCGCCGCAGCGACTCCCTCGGGCAGCTCTGTCATCAGGCCCGCCGGGTCAGCCATAAGGCCTGCGTCGGGGAGGTTTGCAAGAAGCATACCGAACGCGATGGGGAGAAGGAGCAGGGGCTCGAATTTCTTGCCTATGGCAAGATAGATAAAAAGGAAAGAAAAGCCGATCATAACGGCCTGCTTCCATGTCAGAGCAGCAAAGCCGGAGGCCTCCCATATTCCTTTAAGAACATCAAGTACGTTCATGTGAGCCTCCCTCAGCCGATAACGGCAATGACGGCGTCGGTATCGACGTTTGAGCCCTTCTGGACAAGGATCTGCTTGATAGTGCCCGATGCGGGAGCGACGATCTCATTCTCCATCTTCATAGCCTCGAGGATAACGATGATATCGCCCGCGTTGACTGCGTCGCCGACAGCCTTATTGACGGCAAGAATTGTGCCGGGCATCGGTGCGATGACCTTGGTGCCGTCGGCGGGGGCTGCTGCGGGTGCAGCAGGGGCGGCGGGAGCTGCGGGGGCAGCTGCCGGAGCGGGAGCAGCGGCGGGTGTCGGGGCTGCCGCAGGTGCGGCGTCGGTGATAGAAGTGATTACTGCCTCGGTCTCCTCGACCTCGACCTCATAGCTTTTACCGTTAAGGTTTACTATATATTTCATGATTATTTATCCTCCGTTATCTTGATGGATTTGAAGCTCAGTCTGTTGAGCGGAATGCCGCTCTCATTGCTGACTATTGCCATTATGACCGCTGCGGTGGGCTCGTCAACGCCGACAAGCTGAACGCCTGCGCTCGGTGCTGCGGGAGCAGCGACGGGTGCGGCTGCAGGAGCGGGTGCCGCGGCGGCGGGGACAGCCGACTTCTTGGAGACTGCGCCCTCAAGCGCTCTGACTATCTTTGAAATGCCCTGGATGAGCACGGCGAGGATGCCGAGCTCAACGAGGACGATCAGAATGCCTACGAGCGCAACGATGAGCATACTGCCCGTCAGCTCCAGATTATTCGGAATATTCTTGATTATCTCGATAATGTTGATGTTGTCACTCATACTCTTTCACCTCAATCGACCTTTCTTATGGTATAGGAGAAGGTGTTCTTTTTCTTAGCGTCCCTCTTGTCAAAGAAAGCCTCTGCCTGAGCGGGGAATGCGATATAGGAGAGCACGTCCTCATCGCAGGTCGCTCTGCTGCCGAGATAAGCTCTCGCAGCCTCAACGCCCGGCTCAAGAGTATCGGCAAATCTGCCGGTGTAGGGCTTCTCATCGCCGAGGACGAGCTTCTGGAGCTCGGGGCTGACTTCGCCGGGAGCCTTGCCGTATTCGCCCTTGATATAGCTCTTGACTTCCTTGGAGATATTCTTGTATCTCTCGCCTGCGAGGACATTGGCGGTCGCCTGGACGCCGACCATCTGGCTCATCGGGGTGACAAGCGGAGGATAGCCGAGATCCTTACGGACTCTGGGAGTCTCCTCAAGCACTTCGTCGAGCTTATCGAGCTTCTTCTGAGCCGTAAGCTGGGCGACAAGGTTTGAGAGCATACCGCCGGGGATCTGATAGATAAGGGCGTCGGTCTGAGTGCCCATAACGACGGGATTCAGCAGGCCGCTCTTGAGCGCCTTATCACGGATGGGCTTGAAGAAATCGTTTATCTCCTTGCAGACCTTCTCATCGACGCCGACCTCGTAGCCGAGCTGTCTGAGAGCGTATACAAGGGTCTCGGTGGCGGGCTGTGAGGTGCCGCCCGAGAAGCTGGAGATAGCGGTGTCGATAACATCCGCGCCCGCCTCAACGCACTTGAGCAGGGTCATGAAACCGAGGCCGGTGGTGGAGTGGGTGTGGACAACGACGGGAACCTTGACGGTCTCTTTGAGAGCCTTGACAAGGTCATAGCCCTCCTTGGGGCTCATAATGCCCGCCATATCCTTAACGCATATTGAGCCTACGCCGAGGGATTCGATCTGCTTTGCAAGCTTGACATAGCTCTCAAGGTTATGAATGGGGCTGAGGGTGTAGCAAATCGTGCCGGAGGCGATGGCGCCGTTCTTGAGCGTCTCATCGACCGCCACTTCGATATTGCGTACATCGTTAAGCGCGTCGAAGATACGGATTATGTCGATGCCGTTCTCAACGCTCTTCTTGACGAAAAGGCGCACGACATCGTCGGGGTAATGCTTGTAGCCGAGGAGATTCTGACCTCTGAGAAGCATCTGGAGCTTGGTATTCGGGCAGGCCGCTCTGATCTTGCGCAGCCTCTCCCACGGATCCTCATTAAGGTAACGCAGGCAGGAGTCGAAGGTGGCTCCGCCCCAGCACTCGAGTGAGTAATAGCCCGCTTTGTCCATCGTGCTGAGAATCGGCTCAAAATCGCTGAACGGCATTCTCGTGGCTATCAGAGACTGGTTGGCGTCTCTGAGCACTGTCTCTGTGAAATTAACTTTCATGGCTTTTTATCCTTTCTGGAACCGGGGCAAAGAAGCCCCGAGAACGATTTACATGGGTCAAAATTCGATGCGCTCGGCAATGTAATCCTCAAGCGCGTCAACGGGGATCCTCTCCTGCTGCATGGTGTCTCTGTCTCTGACGGTGACGCAGTTATCCTCAAGGGAGTCGAAATCGAATGTGATGCAGATAGGCGTGCCTATCTCATCCTCGCGGCGGTAACGCTTGCCGATGGAGCCGGTCTCGTCGAAGTCCACCATGAACTTCTTCTGCAGCTTCTCATAGACCTTGAGAGCGTCGGGCGAGAGCTTCTTGGAGAGGGGCAGGACTGCCGCTTTATAGGGAGCGACGGCGGGGTTGAGGTGCAGCACGACGCGCAAGTCGTTCTTGGCCTCGTCGATGACCTCCTCGTCATATGCTTCGCAAAGCAGGGCGAGCACCGTTCTGTCAAGGCCGTAGGTGGACTCGATGATGAACGGGATGAATTTTTCATTGGTCTCGGGGTCAAGATAATCCATCTTCTGACCGCTGTATTCCTGATGCCTCGTAAGGTCGAAATTGGTTCTGTTGTGGGTGCCGTTTATCTCGCCCCAGCCGAACGGGAAGAGGAACTCGATATCGCACGCCGCCTTGGCGTAGTGGGCGAGCTTCTCGTGGTCGTGGAAGCGGAGATTCTCGGGATTGATGCCGAGATCCTCGTAATACTGTCTGCCGTACTGCTTGAAGTATTCGTAAAGCTCGGTGTCGGTGCCCTCTTTGCAGAAGGTCTGGAACTCCATCTGCTCAAACTCAATGGTGCGGAAGGTGAAGTTACCGGGGGTTATCTCGTTTCTGAAGGCCTTGCCTATCTGGCCGATGCTGAACGGCAGCTTGGCTCTCATCGAGCGCTGCACGTTGAGGAAGTTGACATATTCGCCCTGAGCGTTCTCGGGTCTGAGATAGATAACGCTCTTAGCGTCATTGGTAACGCCCCTGTAGGTCTGGAACATCAGGTTGAATTCCCTGATAGGGGTGAAGTTATGCTTGCCGCAGTGGGGGCAAGGAATTGAATGAGCCTTGATAAACTCAAACATCTCGTCCTTGGTCATGCCGTCGGCATGAGCGTTGGGGTCAAAGTCGTCGATGAGGTTATCCGCTCTGTGACGCATTTTGCACTCCTTGCAGTCAAGCAGAGGGTCGGAGAAGCTGGCAACATGGCCGCTTGCCTCCCATACTCTGGGGTGCATGAGGATATCCGCGTCGACCTCATAGCTGTTTTTTCTCTCCTGGATAAATCTCTTTCTCCACGTGTCTTTGACGTTATTCTTCAGCCTTGCGCCGAGGGGGCCGTAGTCCCAGGTGTTGGCAAGGCCGCCGTAGATCTCGCTGCCGGCGAAAATGAAGCCTCTGCCCTTACAAAGAGCGACGATTTTATCCATGGTTTTTTCCTGATTTTTCATCATATCCAAAACTCCCGCCATTATAATGTTATTGTGTTATATCATACATTAAATATCCGTCAAAGTCAATATTTTACGGCTCGGATAAGGTAGAAAAAAAGGCTGCTTTATGCAGCCTTTTTGGTTAAAAATACTATAGTAACCGCTGCGTCAGCAATTCTTGTTGCTTATCGGCCGCCTTATAAGCAGCCCGAGCAGGGCGGGGCCGTTGAACGGTATCAGCGGATAGAGGTAGCACTGCCCCGTGACCGTCTTTGTCGTTGCGAGCAGCAGCGCTATGAGCACGACCCCGCCTATCAGACCCCAGAGGTCAAAGAACGCCACAAGGATTATCAGCACCACGCGCAATATCTTGAAGGCATAGCCCAGCTCGAAGCTCGGCTGAGCGAAATTCGACAGGGCGACAAACGCCATATAGAGCACGACCTCGGGCACAAACCAGCCCGCCGACACGGCGAATTCGCCGAGCACCAGCGCACCTATCACGCCGAAGGAGCTGCTCAGGGCATTCGGTGTATTGATGGAGGCGAGGCGCATTGCGTCGATGACAAGCTCCACTATCAGCAGCTGCACCAGCACGGGCACGGAATTCGGCTCCTCTATCCTTATAAAATCGAGCCATTGCGGGATATGATCGGGATTCTTGGTAAGCAGATACCACACGGGAATAAGCAGCAGAGTGAGGGCAAAGATTATCATGCGGACTATACGCATATACGACCCGACGAACGGGGACATATAGTAATCGTTGGTATCCTGCAAAAAATCGAATATACCTGTCGGGATTATCATTGCGGCGGGCGAATTATCGGTGAGTATCACTATGCTCCCCTCGAGCACACTTGCTGCGGCGGCATCCGGGCGCGGTATACCTGACCTTTGGGAACGGGTTATACCTCTGCTTCGGTACAAGGCACTCTATCAGGCTCTGCTGGCTCATCGAGAGCGAATTTATGCGTATGCCGTCTATCTTTTTTCTCACAACGTCGAGCAGCTCGGGCTTCGCCTTGCCGTCCATGTAGCAGATAACGATATCCGTCTTTGCCTTCTCGCCCGCCGAATGCGCCTCCATTGTGAGGGCGGTGTCCCTTATCCTGCGGCGAATGAGGGCGGTATTGAAAACTATCGTCTCCACAAAGCCGTCGTGTGCGCCGCGCAGAACTCTGTCGTTCTCCGGCTCATCGACCGAGCGGGAGGGATAGGTTCTTGCATCTATCACTATCGCCTCGGTGAAGCCCTCGACTATCATACCGACCGCGCCCGAGAGCACCGCCGTGATGAACTCCACTCTCTTGGCGACCACATCCGTCTCCACATATGGCACATAGGTGTCTGCAAAGGCTCTGGTGTCGGCAAGCCCCTGTATCACGTCGTCCGTGGCCTTCATAAAATAAGCCATTATTTTCTCCATAAGGTCATCCTTACAGAAGCCGTCGACCAGATAGAGCCTCGCACGCCTGCTGCCGACCTTCACTTCTCTGCCCAGCAGGTCAAAGCTCGCCTTGAGCCTGAACGCCGCGTCAAGCTCGGCAACGGTCTTGTCGTAATTCGGCACAAACACATTCTCCACTTTTTCTCATCCCCGCACATTATAAAAATATCCTTTATATTATTTCACCGCATTTCAGCGATATTCATTATAGAGATTGACAATAGCGTTCCATGTCAGGGCGCCGACGGCTCCCGTCTGCTCAAGCCCGCTGAGCTTCTGCACGGCGATAACGGCATTCTTCGTCTCATTGCCGTATACTCCGTCCACCGCGACGCTCGGCACGGCGGAGTTATTCGCCGCTATCACGTTAAGGAACGTCTGGAGCTGAGTGACCACATTGCCGCTCGCACCGGTAGTTATAACATATCCGGGGTAGAGCAGCGAGGAATATGAGCGGTATTCGTCGGGCAGCGAATTGAGCGTGCTGAAATAAGCGTCCTGAAGCCTGTTCCATGTGTCTCTGCCGACTATTCCGTCCGCCGTCAGGCCGTATTCGCTTTGGAACGCCTTGACCGCATTCTCGGTCGCCGGGCCGAATATGCCGTCGGCGTCGATCGAGGGCAGGCGGTTATTAAAGAATGAAAGAAAATTAAGATAATATTGTATCAGCTTCACTTCGTTGCCCCTGCTGCCGCGGCGCAGCGAGGTGCTGTATATCCTGTCGATATCCGATATGGTTATTCCCTCGGAATAAAGCTCCGACACCTTTATGACGGCGTTATATATCCTTTTTATTTTATACCACGTCGCCCTGCCGACAATGCCGTCCACGGCGAGGTTGAATATGCTCTGGAACTGCCGCACCGCCGCCCTCGTGGTCGCCTCAAACACTCCGTTGGTCTGAGGAATATTGGGTATCGACGGGTAGTTGCGCCTGATCCTGTTGAGCTGGCGCTGGATCGTTCGGACATCCTCGCCCACCGTGCCGAGGCGCAGCAGAGTGCCGGGGTAGGATTCCCTGATATTCTTGACGGGCACATTGCTCACAAGGTTGATATCCGAGCCGTAATAATTGCGGAGTATCTGTATCGGAGTTCTGCCCTGGTTTGCCAGGGTGACGGTCCCCCACTGCGACATTCCCTTGCAGGTGACGTTTTTGCCGTCGCAATACTCGGCGAAATACGGCTGTATCTGATTGCCCTTTGTGATGTAGCTGTTGAATATCTCGTCGACTATCCTGCTGATATTGCCGAAGATATCCCTGCCGTCGATATACGCCTGATCGTAGGCGGTGGAGTTTGTGATATCGAAGTTATAACCTCTGCTGCGGTAATACTCCGTGTAAATTCGATTGAGCGCAAGGGAAATCTGGGCGTATATGTTCGCCCTGAGCGAATTCTCGGGCCAGGTGGGGTAGACCTCGCTTGAAGCCACATTCTTTATGTAGCCCGTGAACGGGACCCGCACATTCTTTGCCGAGGAATCCGGCCTGCCGAGGTGAACGGTGATGAAATCAGGTATAACGGGTGTTGCCATGCTCTCGCCCTCCTCAAAGTGAATTCCGCTCGGACTGATCCACCACTATCGGATCGGGCTCCTGAGCGCCCGCCGTCTTAGCCAGCATAGCGACCGGCTGAATGGACTCCGTGCCCGAGAATACCGGCACATTGGTGAATATCGCTCTGACATATGAGGGGTGCTCGACATAGACCGAGTAGACGGCGAACGGCGCCTTGCCTCCGTTATCCTCCTGCTGCGAGATGGACTTCGGCGGGGCGGGCAAAGTGACAGAGGCGCTGCTGCCGTTTACATTTGTAAGCCCGTCGAACACCGTCACGTTGCCGCTCGGCAGGGGCAGGAATATCATCACTCTTGCGCTGCAAATGCCGAAGGCTCTGTTGGCGGCGGTGGCCTCAACTCGCATGGTGCCCGTTTCGTCGTTTGCGGTGAGGAATTCGTTTATCTCTCTGCACCTGCGCCGCTGCTCCTCCGTGGCGGTCGGCTCGTTTGCGATTATCTCGCAGCTCTGCCGCAGCAGCCTCGGGATATCCGCCGACGCCGACTGATTATTCATCGTGTCGGGCGTGTTGCTGCCCGACATTGAGGCAAGATTCCTTGCGGGCGTTATCTGCACCTGCGCCGGCTCGGCTTCGGCCTCCGGCTCAGGCTCGGGTTCTGGCTGCGGCTCCGGCTCGGGCGTCGGGGCGGGCAGAGGGTCGCTCCTGTCACGCTCATAGCTTGTGCCGCCGCTCTCGGCGTCCATCTGCCGTTTCTCCCGCTCGTCAGGCTCCTCGCCCACGGAATTCTTTCCGCTATTCATCCTGCTGAATTCGATAAGCTCCCGTCTGTATCTGTCCATGAGCCTCTCCAACTCTCGATTATCCATAGCACGACCTCCTGTTTAGTTTGCTATCAACAATATATTTTCGTTCAAACAAAAATGTTCCTCTTACAGAGAAAAAGTATTCCAAAGCCGCCGCATATATGATACAATGTATATATGACGGGCGGGCTTTGAAAAAATTCGTTTTTTCTGTCACCTTTTGCCCTCCCGCATCGTGTATATAATGAAAGCGACAAAAGGAAAGCGGTGATGCCCTTGGAGGTTATCAGACTCGACCCGCAGAGAGCGGAAAACGCGGTCAATGCCTACGGCGACTCCCTGCTACGCCTGTGCTCGGTAATGCTGGGCAACAGGGAGGACGCTCTCGACGCCGTGCAGGAGACCTTCCTCAAGTACATGACCAAGTCCCCCGCCTTTAACGACTCGGAGCACGAGAAGGCATGGCTGCTCAGAGTCGCCTCAAACGAATGCAAGGATATGCTCAGAATGCGCAGGCACAGCAGCCTCCTGAGCCTTGACGATATCAGGGAGTTGGGAGCCGAAAGTGAGGACGATGCGCAGGTCCTCGCCCTGTTCTGCTCGCTCGACGAGAAATATCGGGCGGTGATCCAGCTGCATTACGTTGAGGGCTACAAAATTAATGAGATTGCAGAGATACTCGGCATCACGCAGGCCGCCGTCAAGAAGCGGCTCCAGCGCGGCCGTGAGGCTCTGCGCTCGATGATGGAAAAGGAGGCGGAATGATGGACGATATTTTTGAAAAACTGCAAAGATCGCAGGACGGGATAAAGCTCTCAAACGACGAAAAAGCGCGGCTCATCTCTGCCTGCCGCACCGAGCCCGCAAAGCAAAAGAGATCGGCCCGCAAGCGCGTCATAGCGCTCTCCGCAGCCGCCGCGGCAATTGCGATAACGGCGCTTTTCGCCGTGCCGAATATGCTCCTCGCAGGCAGCAAAGGCTCCGACTCGGCCTCTCAGGAAAAGGGAGATTTCTTCTATGCTTCGGAGGAGAGCTTTGACGGGTATGTCGGCAGCAATAATCAAGAGCAAGCCGCCGATGTGGCAACAGACATTTTGCATCAGTCTTACAGGACGATATACTACTTGATCCCTCAGCAATTCATCGACCTCGCGGACGAGGACGAATACGAACGCTGGTGCGGAAGCCAAAACACATACGACGGCATGGCGATAGTCGGATTTATCAGGCATTTCGACATATCAAAGGAAGATTTCGACAAGGCAAACGGGCTGTACGCCGCCTCGCTCGCCGAGGAATACGGTGTCTCTCCCCTGCTGATGCCCGCCGACTACCCCGAGCAGGAGGAGTATGAAGTATTCAACTCCGATATCATCTATTCCGGCGATGACGAACGAATCAGCGAATACTATTTAAAAAAAGAATACCCCTATCAAAGCGAAGCGGAATTCGCTGCCTCGGACAAAGGCTCCGATGCGGTCGAATTTCAAACTGAATAAGGAAAGGTGACAATTATGAAAAAGCTACTCGCAATTCTTGCCTGCCTACTCATCCTCTGCTCGTTCGCAGCCTGCGCGGCGGGAAGCAAGGCGGCACCCGGCAACGAGCTTTACGCCGATCAGGCTGCAGCTCAGGACGGCATATCCTACGGCTCGATAAAAGGCGACGGCATGAGCGAAGAGGTCTCTCAGGTCACTTCGGCCGACGGCGCTATCGAGGAGAAGATAGTCAAGACCGTTAATCTGACTGTGGAGACCAAGGAATACGAGCAGTATATCTCAGCCATCCGTTCGGACGTGGCTGCGGCGGGCGGATATGTCGAGACCTCCTCGCTCAACGACAGCTACTCGGGCAGAAACTCCCGCTATGCGAGCTTCGTTTTCAGAATTCCCGCCGATAAGCTCGACGAATTCCTGCAAAAGGCCGGCGAGAACGGCAAGATCACATTCCAGAAGGAAGACCAGCTAAACGTAACGCTCGAATATGTGGATATCCAAAGCCGCATCAAGGCCTACACCACCGAGCGCGACACTCTTCTTGAATTGCTCAAGAAAGCCGATGACCTCAAGGACGTAATCTCCGTTCAGGAGCGCCTCTCAGACGTCAATTATCAGATAGAGAATTACACCTCTCAGCTCAGGGTGCTTGAGAACAGGGTAAGCTACAGCACCGTGAGCCTTGACCTCTATGAAGTCGAGCGTGTGACCGAGGACGAGACCTCGCTCAGCGGCGAGATCAAAAACGCCCTTGCGGAGAATTGGAGTAACTTGAAACAGGGTATCCGCGATTTCATCGTGTGGTTCGTCGGCGGGCTGCCGATAATCATACCCGTCGCCGTGCTGATAGCGGTCGCGATCATCGTTCTGTGCAAGGTCATCAAAAAGCGCAAGGCAAAGAAAAATATAGGCTGATAAACCGAATATTCGGCTCAACGCGGGCGGCTCAATACGGGCTGCCCGCAGCTTTTTAATAAATATTAGCACTCTCTGCCTGAGAGTGCTAATATTTACAAACAGTTAACAAACAGATAACAAAATATGCAATAACGGGGGATATAATATGGTCGTCAAATGAAGAAAGGCAATGACAAAGGAAGCGATACCAATGAATCGGATAAAGAATTCTCAAAGCGTTTCGGCCTCCGATTCGGCCGAAAACAAAATAAAATGAATCGGGAAATATAATTTTCGGAGGATTTTTATTATGTTTGAACTCAGACCTTATACCCGCAGGAATCACATGGCTAACTACAATCCGTTCCGTGAGATGGACGAATTTGAAAAGAATTTCTTCGCAGACCCGTTCTCAATGTTTGACACCGGTGCCATTGCGGAGTTCAAGACCGATATTACCGATAACGGCGACAGCTACCTGCTGGAGGCCGACCTGCCCGGATTCGACAAGAAGGATATCAAGCTCGACATCAACGGCGATTGGCTCACCATCAACGCCGAGCGTCACTCGGAGCATGAGGAAAAGGATAAGAAAGATAAGTACATCTGCTGCGAGCGTTCCTACGGCTCCTACAGCCGCCGCTTCAATGTATCGGGCGTCAAGACCGACGAGATAAAGGCGAAGTACGACAACGGCGTGCTGAAGCTGACCCTGCCCAAGAAGGGCGAGGAGCTCCCCGAATCTCATCACCTTGAAATCGAATAATTCCCTTGGCCGCCTCAAAGCGGCATGGGATAAAAAGAGAGACAGCGCAAAGCTGCCTCTTTTTTTTCACCGTTTCTTCTTCTGAGAATAAGCTGTAAATGGAGAATTCCAAGGAGGAATGGTATGAAATCAGATCTGACTTTAGATAGAATCACCGTCGGTGAAGCGGTCACGGTCGCCTACCTCGGTGAGAGCGGCATACGCCGCAGGCTGACGGATATCGGGCTGGTGCGCGGTGCGGAGACGGTCTGCATAGGCGAAAGCCCGCTCGGCGACCCGAGGGCTTATCTCATCGACGGTGCGGTCATAGCCCTGCGCCGCCGTGACTGCTCGGCGATTAGCGTTATTCGGCAGGGTGATAACGGTGAAAACGGATAACACCCGCCCCGTTATTGCTCTTGCGGGCAACCCGAATGTGGGCAAGAGCACGGTATTCAACAGCCTGACGGGGCTGAGACAGCACACGGGCAACTGGTCGGGCAAGACCGTCGAAAACGCTTACGGCGGCGTTAAGCTCGGCGGCGCTGAATACACCGTCGCCGACCTGCCTGGAACATATTCGCTGACCCCGCACTCCGCCGAGGAGGAGGCCGCGCGTGATATGCTCTGCTTTTCTTCTCCGTACGCCGTGACGGTCGTTTGCGACGCGGAACGAATTGAAAGAAGCATGGCTCTTGTGATGCAGGCGGCTGAAATATGCCCCAAAACCGTAGTATGCGTGAACCTCATGGACGAAGCGCGGCGCAACGGAGTTTCGCTCGATTTGGATATTATTTCCCGTCGGCTGGGGCTGCCCGTCGTCGGCGTTACCGCCCGAAAGCACCGAGGAGCAGAGCCGCTGAAAAAAGTATTGGCAAATCTCGATAAATATGAATTCTCACCCGTAAACATAAGATATCCCGAGCCTGTCGAGCAGGCAATTTCGATCATAGAGCCTATCGTCACGGCAAAGCAGAGCAGGTTCAACGCAAGGTGGCTCGCAGTGCGCCTGCTTGACTGCGACACCGCGCTGAAAGACGGGCTTAGCAAGTCGCTCGGCAACGAATTTTTTGACGACCCCGAGCTGCGGCTCGCTCTGGCGAGGGCAAAGGCTCTGCCCGGGCTGCGCGACCTCACGGGCGACGAGCTCGGCGACATGATAGCCGAGGGCACGGTTGCTACGGCGCACGATATCTGTATGGGAGCGGTTAAAAGGTCGAAAAGCCATTCGGAATTTGACCGCCGCCTCGATAAGCTCCTCACCAGCAGGCTGACCGCCTACCCCGCCATGCTGCTGATGCTCGCTCTCGTGCTCTGGCTCACCGTCAGCGCCGCAAACTACCCCTCCGCCCTGCTCTCCGAGCTGCTTTTCGGCTTTCAGGATAAACTGACGGCGCTGTTTATTCGCCTGAACGCTCCCGAATGGCTGCACGGCTGCCTCGTGCTCGGGGCATACCGAGTGCTGGCGTGGGTGGTGTCGGTGATGCTGCCGCCGATGGCGATATTCTTCCCGCTTTTTACCCTGCTTGAGGATCTGGGCGTGCTGCCGAGGATAGCCTATAACCTTGACCGCCCCTTTGCCGCCTGCAACGCTTGCGGCAAACAGGCGCTGACAATGTGCATGGGCTTCGGCTGCAACGCCTGCGGCGTGACGGGCTGCCGCATCATCGACTCGCCGCGCGAGCGGCTCATCGCGATGCTGACGAACAGCCTTGTGCCGTGCAACGGGCGCTTTCCGCTGCTCATCACGCTTTTGACCGCGTTCCTTTCCGGAGAAGCCATGCTCGGTGCAAGCGCAGGACTGCTCGCGTCGCTGGTGCTCTCCGTGTGCGTGACGCTGCTCGTCTCACGCCTGCTGTCCGCCACGCTGCTGCGGGGAGAAAGCTCCGCCTTCTCCCTCGAGCTGCCGCCCTACCGTCGTCCGCGCGTGGGGCAGGTGCTGGTGCGCTCGCTTCTGGATCGGACGGTATTTGTCCTCGGCCGCGCGGTGACGGTCGCCGCGCCCGCAGGCCTGCTCATCTATCTGCTGGGAAACTGCACCGTGGGAGATACCACGCTGCTTGCACACGGCGCGGCGGCGCTCGATCCGCTGGGGCGCGCACTGGGGCTGGACGGCATGATCCTGCGGGAGGCAGAGAGTAAGCTCCGCGCCAATCAGGAGCGGAATGTAAAAAACAGCACGGCCTACACCATGGCAGTGCTGTTCAACTGCATTGCCGAAAGTGAGAGCGATCTTATGATCGACCCATATCTCAACGCCATCTGCGCAGCAGTTTGAAGGGAGGAAGATCAATGCTGCTATCCAATCAGCAAAAGTATATTCTCGAAATACTCAAGGAGTTTAAGTACCTGCGTGTCCGCCAGCTCTATGCTCTGGTGCAGGCCCATTACCGTACACAGGGAATCAAAATTGACGAAAGGCGCATGGAGATCATGCTTCGCCAGATGCGAACAGGCA
>OHZS01000433.1_pt1 | contig 16474 bp, 16 predicted proteins | sample 1580521 | NCBI WGS metagenome assembly OHZS01 (sample SAMEA3882503, study PRJEB24775) | human gut metagenome | biome: human-associated habitat; feature: intestine environment; material: feces | place: Netherlands | collected 2009/2010
CCCTCTCAACCCATCCCCAAGGTGGGTTATGAGACAAATTGATCCGGGGCATTTATCTCAAGCCTTGGACATTTGCTCGATAGATAAAAATGAGGCATACATGAAGCTCTCGATGATTACATGCACCGGCACGGGTACCATAGGCGGGTACACCGCAATCAAGGAGACACCGATGAAGCAGATTGATACCACTCGGCTCAACACTGCCACCTGCCAGGCTCAGGCTGCCGAATACCACGCCCGCGGCTTTAACTGCGCCCAGGCTGTCGCTTGCACGCTCGCGCCCGCTGTGGGGCTCGACCCCCAGATCGCCTTTACCCTCACCGAGGGCTTTGGCGCCGGCATGGGCGGCATGACCGAGACCTGCGGCGCCATCTCGGGCGCCGTGGCCATCATGGGCTTTGTAATGAGCGATGGCATGGAAAACCCCAAGACCAAGGGCCAGACCTACAAGCTGTCGCGCGAGATTGCCAAGCGTTTTGGCGAGAAGAACACGACGACCGTCTGCGGCACGCTCAAAGGCGTCGGATCGGACCAGGGTCCGCTCCGCAGCTGCCCCGGCTGCATCGACGACGCCGTCGATAGTGTCGTTGTCGACGCCGAGGTTCCAGGCATTCATCGTACCGATGGCGATGAAGACGGCATCGAAATCACGCTGCAGTTCGTCCAGGGACTTGTCAGCGCCGATTTTGACGTTATATTCGATGGTGACGCCCATAGCCGTCAGGGCCTGGGCTTCGCGCTGCAATAATTCCTTATGGAGCCGGAAAGTCGGGATGCCGTAAGTCATGGTACCGCCGGGCTGGGAAGCGGCTTCAAAGATGGTCACATCGTAATCGCGGCCAGCCAGTTCCCGCGCAGCTGCCATGCCGGCCGGGCCGCAGCCGATGATGGCCACACGGCCTTCTGTTTTACGGCTGACCGGCTGCGGCAGGAAGCCGCCGTCCAGGGCCATGTCCGCTACGAAGCGTTCGAGTTTGCCGATTTCGACGTGTTTGCCTTTTTTGCCGAGGACGCAGTGGCCTTCGCACTGCTTTTCTCTCGGACAGATGCGGCCGCAGATAGCCGGCAAATCACTGCGGTGATAGATGTGTTCAGCAGCGGCGCCGAAATCGCCCAGGGTCATGGCGTGGATGAACTGAGGGATTTCATTTTCAATGGGGCAGCCTTTACGGCACTGCGGTACTTTGCAATTCAGGCAGCGTTTGGCTTCGGCAACGGCTTCAGCCAGGGTATAATCGGCATCATGCATGACTTCTTCATGGAAAGAAGCCAGCCGGTTCTTGGTATCGGACATGAGGGGACCCACCTTTCCGGATTGTAAAATGATTAGATTGTATTCAAGATAAAAAAATGGTGCGCCCAAGATGACTCGAACATCCGACACGCAGTTTAGGAAACTGCTGCTCTATCCAGCTGAGCTATGGGCGCACAGGGCACACAGGTCTGCTGCGTGCAGATTAATCATACCATGAAACGGCAAAAAAATAAAGGTGCTGGCTCATGAAAAAAAGGCCTATTGCAAGTCTTTCAAACACTCTCTATAATTAGAGATGTGTATATTGTTCCCAAGCGGCAATAGCCACGACTGCATGAAAGAAAGGAATCAAGCATGATCAATTTAGAAACCCTGGCTACGGAACAGCAGAACAGCCATAGCCAGCATATCGACAGTGTATCGACCGAAGATATGCTGCGCATCATAAATGAAGAAGACCATAAAGTCGCCGATGCCGTCGGCGCCATCATCCCGGCCATCGCCCAAGCCGTCGACACCATTGCCGATAAATTGCGCCGCGGCCGACGCCGTCGAATGTCCGCCGACGTACAGCACCAACCCGGAACGCATCCAGGGCCTCATCGCCGGCGGTTATGAAGCCATCTTCCGGGCCAAAGAGGGGGCTGAAGACTCGCCGGAGCTGGGCCGGCAGGATTTGATAGACAAAAACCTGACGGCTGACGATGTCGTCGTCGGCCTCAGCGCCTCGGGCCGGACGCCTTATGTCATCGGCGGCCTGACCTATGCGGCCTCGGTCGGAGCCGCAACCATCGCCATCGACTGCTCGCCTCATTCGGCCATCGGCCGTTGCGCCGACATCGACCTCTGCGCCGTCGTCGGCCCGGAAGTCGTCACGGGCTCGACGCGCATGAAGGCCGGCACGGCCCAGAAGATGATCGCCAACATGCTGTCTACAGGCGCCATGATCCGCCTGGGCAAAGTCTATGGCAACCTCATGGTCGACGTCAAGTCGTCCAATCAGAAATTGGAAGAACGGGCGCGGCGCATCGTCATGACGGCGACGGGCTGCAGCCGCCAGGAGGCCATCGAAGCCCTCAGGGAAAGTCAGGGCCGGGCCAAGACGGCCATCGTCATGGTCCTCCTGCACATCCCGGCCAGCGAAGCCGAAGACCGCCTGACAGCGGCCCAGGGCTATGTCGCCGCCGTCCTCAAGGAGGCTGCCCATGGATTACGATAAACTGGCACGGGCCATCTACGATATCACCGGTCCGGCAGGCAATATCGAAAAGGCTTACAACTGCATGACCCGCCTGCGCCTGACCGTAAAGGATGAACACTTTAGCAAAGACGACCTGGCCAAACTGCCCGGCGTCATGGGCATCAACAAATCCGGTGACGAATGGCAGATCATCGTCGGCCCGGGCAAGGCGACCAAACTATACCAGGCCTTTGCCCCCTTAGTCGAAGCAGGCCGTAAAGAACAGCCGGCAGCCGCTGCGCCAGATGCCGGCGACGATAAGCAGGGGCCCTTCGACGGCCAGGCCCTTCACGAAGAAATACGCCGCAAGAACGCGACGCCGGCCAAACTGGCCCTGAAGAAAATCGCCCATATCTTCGTGCCCATCATCCCGGCCTTCATCGCCTGCGGCCTGATCACGGGCCTGCTCAACGTGGCCTTCAAGATGGACCCGTCCCTGGCGGCCCAGCCGCTGATGCAGGTCCTGGCCATTGCCGGCAATGCCGCCTTTTATGGCCTGAACATCTTCGTCGGCATCAATGCGGCTAAGGAATTCGGCGGCTCGCCCATGCTGGGCGGCGTCATGGCAGCCATCCTCAGCCATCCGAACCTGGCTCAGATCAATCTCTTCGGCGAATCCCTGGTCCCTGGCCGGGGCGGCATCATCGCCGTCCTCCTGGTCGTCTTCTTTTCATCGTGGCTGGAAAAGAAGCTCCACCGCCTCGTCCCGGATATGTTCGACCTCTTCGTCACGCCCTTCCTGGTCGTCGTCATTTCGACCTTCGTGGCCCTCTTCCTCTGCCAGCCCCTGGGCGGCTATCTGTCAGAAGCCATCGGCTATGCGGCGACGGAATCCATCGGGACCGGCGGCGCCGTGACGGGCTTCATCCTGGGCGGGACCTTCCTGCCCATGGTCATGGTCGGCATCCATCAGGGCCTGACGCCGATCCACGCGGAACTCCTGTCGCGCTACGGCGTGACCATTCTCCTGCCCATCCTGGCCATGGCCGGCGGCGGCCAGGTCGGCGCGGCCATCGCCGTCTATGCCAAGACGAAGAACAAGGCCCTGCGCAAGACCATCGCCTCGGCCCTGCCCGTCGGCCTCATGGGCGTCGGCGAACCGCTCATCTACGGCGTCACCCTGCCCCTGGGCAAGCCCTTCATCGGGGCCTGCATCGGCGGGGCCTTTGGCGGCGCCGTCCAGGCCGCCTACATGGTCGGCGCCGCGACGATCGGCATTTCCGGCCTGCCTCTGGCAGCCAGTACGGACAACATCCCCATGTATTTATTAGGACTCGTCACAGCCTACGTGGCCGGCTTCATTGCAACCTGGCTCTTAGGTTTCGACGACCCGAAGGAGGGTGAATAAATGGAAACGGGTATTTCCGTCTATCCCGGCCTGGGAGGGACGATCCAAGAAAAAACGGCCCGCATCGAACGGGCCGCTGCCCTGGGGATGACGCGGCTCTTTACGTCATTCCACATCCCCGAAACGGACCCGGCAGCCTTCCGCAAGGAACTGCAGGCCGTCCTGGACACGGCCCGGCAATGCCAGCTCGACATCGTCGCCGACGTATCGCCGGCTTCGGCAGCCTGCCTGGGCATGGACCGTTTCGATCCGGAAGCTATCGCCAAGCTGGGCATTACAACTGTCCGCTTTGACGACGGTTTCGATGCAGCCAAGCTGGCCATGTACAGCCACATCGTCCGCGTCCAGGTCAACGCGTCGACGCTGACCCAGAAAGACCTGGAAGACCTCCTGAAGAATGGCGCCCAGCTGGACCACATCGACAGCCTGCACAACTTCTATCCCCGTCCCCACACGGGCCTGGCCCTCGACTATTTCAAGTCCCAGACCGACCGGCTCCACGCCTATGGCCTGTCCGTCGGCGCCTTCGTCGCCAGCCAGGCCGGCCAACGGGCACCGCTGTATGAAGGCCTGCCGACGCTGGAATTCCACCGCCATCGGGACGTCAGCCTGGCAGCCCGCCACTTGGCCGCCCTGGGCGTCCAGTCCGTCTTCATCGGCGACGACAAGCCAGCCGATAAAGAACTGCGCGACCTGGCCCGGGCCGGCCGGGAAGAAACGGACGTCGTCGTCATCAAGGCCAAACTCCTCAGCCGGGAACCGCACATCCAGGACCTGTTGTCCTATACCTTCACGGCCCGGCCCGACCCGTCGCGGGATGTCATCCGCGCAAACGGCAGCCGGGCTCATCTGGACGGCCGCATCATCGAACCGGACAGCGACATCTTCCGCAGTCTCCACCGCGGCGACATCACCCTGGACAACGCCGATTTCCTGCGTTATATGGGCGAAGTCCAGATTGTCAAATGTGAACTGCCGCCGGAAGAGCGGACCAACATCGTCGCCAAAGTCGTGCCGAACGAAGAATTTCTCCTCGACTATATCACGCCGGGCCGGAAATTCCGCTTTGAATTCATCCGTTAGCGGATCCGGACCTGGCCAGGAGGATGACCGCCCCCAGGATACAGGCCATGCCGGCCGCCCCAGTCAGGGTCAGGGCTTCATGGAAAATAGCGATGCCGACGACTGTCGACGTCAGCGGTTCCACTGAAGCCAGGATAGATGCCCGGCCCGCTTCCATATGCTTCAGGCCCATCGTATAGAGGCCAAAGGGCAGAGCCGTCGACATCAGGCCGAGAAGGGCGAAGAGGAGGCCCGTATAGGGCACGGCGGCGACCAGGGAAAGGATCATGCCGAAATGGCAGAAAGGCAGGAGCCCTGAAGACGCGATGATGAAGGTCCAGGCCGTGACCGTCAGGGGTTCATATTTCGCCAGGGCATAGCGGCCAAAAATGGAATAGAGGGCGTAGCCGAAGCCACTGCCCAGACCGGCCAGGATACCGGCAGCCTCGACATGACCCATGCCCAAGCCGCTGACCAGGACGCAGCCGACAAAGGCCAGTACCAGGCAGAACCCCTTGCGCCGCGTAAAGCGTTCATGGAAAAGGAAGATAGAAAAGACCATGACGATACTCGGCGCCGTATAGAGCAGGATAGCCGCGACAGACAAGGTCGTCAATTCGATGGCTGTAAAGTAGCAGATATTGAAAAAGACGATGCTCCCCAGGCCGGTCCCCAGGAACATCCAGATATCCCGCGGCGCAATGGCCAAACTGCGGGGCTGGCGGAATAGGGCGACGCCAGCCATGGCGATGGCCGTGACCAGGGCCCGGCCAAAGGTAATCTGTAAGGGCGACAGGCCATAGGCCGACAGCTGGCGGGTAAACAGGCCGATGATGCCCCAGCAGATACCGGCTGCGACGACGCAGAAAGGCGCCATATGTTCCATTTTCACGCGTATCACCTTCTTAAAAAAAATAGGCCTGGCGAAGGATAAACGCCTTCGTTCCAGCCTTGGTTTTATTATAGCACAGTTATTATGGATGATGATATAATAAAAAAGTAATGTAAACAGAGGTAATCAAATTATGAATCAAGAAATGAAACTCGCCGTCCTCATCGACGCCGAAAATATTTCCAGCAAATACATCGACGTCATCTTATCTGAAGCGAATAATCTCGGCGATGTCATCTACAAACGCATTTACGGCAACTGGACGACGCCCCAGATGGCGTCGTGGCGCAATACCATTTTAGATAACGCCATCCAGCCCGTCCAGCAGTACAGCAATACGATCCGCAAGAATTCGTCCGACTCGGCCCTCATCATCGACACGATGGACTTATTGTACCAGAGCAACCTCGACGGCTTCTGCATCGTCTCGTCAGACAGTGATTTCACCCGCCTGGCTTCGCGCCTGCGGGAATCGCAGAAATATGTCCTCGGTATGGGCGAAAGCAAGACGCCCCGTTCCTTCATCTCGGCCTGCAACAAGTTCCTCTACCTCGACGTCCTTTGGGAAGAAGCCGAAGAACACGAAGCCGGTGACCACGAAGGCACGGACCATGAAGAAGCCCAGGCCGAACATACCAGCCCGCAGGCTAAGGCCGAAAAGCCGGAAGCCGATAATCATGCCAGCGAAACACCGGCAGCCCGTCCGCTGACACCGCCGGAAACGATGCCTCTCCACGGCAAGACACCGGGGAAAGATTTCTCCACCATCCGTCAGGCGCTCATCAAGCTGACCGAAGAAAATTCCGACGACAACGGCTGGATTTTCTCGGGTACCCTGGGAAATCTCCTGAGCAAGCAGTTCTCCGACTTCGACGTCCGCAATTTTGGCTACAAGAAATTCGTTCCCTTCATCGAATCGCTGAAACTCTTCGACGTCAATACCTTTACAGACGAAAAGAACCGCACAGTCAAGCACAACTACTTCAAGCTCAAACAAACGCCCAAGCGGCCGCGGCGCACGTTCCGCCCCTACTATAAACAGCGAGGCCGTTAAAACCACTCGATTCACGGAGGATACCCGCCATGGATGCGAATACACAAAAGGCGCTGGAATCGCTGCGCCGGCGAAAGGTCAATTCGTCCATCGCCATCGCAGCGGACCTGGCCAACGACAACTTAAACAGTATCTGCCGCCTGGCGCTGGCCTGGATCAGCGACGGCAATGTCCACGGCATTTCCTATTTCATCAAACCCCGGGAAGGCCCGGTCCAGGCACACAACCTGACGGAAGCCATGCTGGCCGACAGCAAGCCTTTCGATGTCGTCTGGGATGAAGACATTGCCTTTCTCCTCAAAGACGCCGTCCTCTCTGCCTACCGCTCGGAACGGCTCTTTCCGGCCATCAAGGCCAGCTATGAAGCATCCGGGCGGGAACTGCCCCTGAAGGATGTCTACATCCGGGACTTGAAATTCCTGGCCTCGACGTACATGCCCAACCTGGCCAATGATTCGCTGACGTCGATCCTGCACCGCATGAAGATCCCCGTCGACATGGACAATGCCCTGAGCCGGGCCATGGCCTGCATCTGCGGTCTGAGCTGGCTGGAAAACCTCTATCCCATTTCCAGCTACGGTATCCCCTTGTCGGCCATCCTGGCCGGTGCCCTCCAGGGCCAGCCGGAAGAAGTCGTCGAGACGCGGGAAGAACGGGAAGCGCGGGAAGAAAAGGAAGCCAAATACGCCAAACTGACGTATTACACGAAGATGCTCTTCCTGCCCTTCGTCATCTTCTGCCTGTTCATCACCATCTATTACGTCCACCGCTATGGAGAAGCCGAACAGACCAATGTCAACTTCTCCCGCTATTCGGCCAGCGGCGTCCCGGAACTGAGCGACGAGGAAAAAGAAGCGCAGCAGGAAAAGAATCGCCTGCCCTCGAACAGCGGCCGCTACCTCATGATGCGCGGGACCTACGTCATCCCCGACGAGACGACGATTCCCACCTTCCTCAAAGCCAGCCACGACCGCGACATGGAAACGATCCGCTCCCTCGTCCGGTCCGACAAGATACTGGTCTTTGCCAAGCCGACGCGCATCCAGATTACCGGTGACAAAGACAAGAACGGCTTCGTCCCCGTCCAAATTCTGGAAGGCGACTACGCCAATCGCACGGGCTTCGCCTCAGACGATATGATAAATAAATAGAAAGGCTTGTCGCATGTGCGACAAGCCTTTTTTCTGTAGGGGCGACCACATGGGGCGCCCGTTTACGCTTTTTAGTTGTTAGTGGCTAGGGGCTAGTGGCTAGGGGCTGGGGGTTAGCATCCCGCCCTTCACGGGGCTAGCCAGTCCCGGAGTTCTTTGATGACGGCTTCTTTGGCGATGATGCCGTGGGAGTTCCAGACGACGCTGTCCACTTCTTTGACGTGGCCTTCCCGGACAGCCGGTACGTGCTGCCACAAGGGGTCGGCCTGCAGGCTTTCGTAGCGGCGCTGGGCGGCGTTGTTGTTTTCACCGCTGCTCAGGCCGTAGCCGCAGCTGACCAGGATGTAATCGCACTGGAAATCGGGAATGGCTTCCAGGGACAGGGCCATGTTCTTGCTGCTACCCATGGCTACGGCCAGGGGCGGCGGATAGAGGTTGAGCAGGTCATACATGAATTTATTGATGGCATTTCCCGGATAGGGATAGAGGCGGATTTCTTTCTTCAAGACCCGTACCAGGGCAACACTGCTGTTGCCGATGCGCGATTTGATGGCCAGTCGGGCCTGCTTGACGACGTCGTAATATTGACGGAGCCGCTCAGCCCCCCGCTCTGGCTGTCCCAGCGTGATGGCCATGGCCAAGAGGGCGGTTTCGGCATCCTGCAGGTCAAAGGCGGCGACGGGAGCGATTTTGCTCAGGGCTACATAGGCATTGCGGTCATACGAATCGCGGAGGATGATGAGGTCCGGCTTTTCGGCCTGGACCTGTTCCAGATTGATCGTATTGGTGCTGTCATTGATGTAGATATTGTCGACGCCCTGAGCCGATAAGGCCTGATGAAGGTACGAATCGGGCCGGTCATGGGCGGCCACCATGGGCGCCCCTAAAGCCACCATCGGGTCTTCCAGGCCGATGACGACGACCCGCTGGGGCTGATCCGGCAGGACCGTCGTCCCGTATTTATGATGCAGCACCAGGCGGCCGTCGCCGTCATGGCTGAACATGGCCTGAGCCGCTGCTTCCTTCTTGGCGAAGCGCTTCTGTAATTCCTGGTCGACGGCCTGAGGCGTATCGGACCGCATCGATTCCTGATCCAGCACGGGCAGGTCACCGCCGACGCTCTGCCAGGACAAGGAGGCACAGCCGCCCAGGAAAGAGGCCGACAGCATCAGACCCAGGCAGGCACAAAGGCATTTCACCTTGGCATTACTCGTCATGAGCCGCTCCTTCCCGGACATAGGGGATGCAGAAAGGCCGCTTCGTCCGCGGGTCCTGCAGGATTTCGGCTTCGACGCCAAAGACGTCGCCCAACATATCTTTCGTCATCGTTTCCTCCGGCGTGCCGGAAAAGCGGATTTCCCCCTTCTTCATGGCGATGATATAGTCAGCAAAGCGGGCCGCTTCATTGAGCTCGTGGATGACCATGACGATGGTCTTGCCATATTTCCGGTTCAGCCGGCGGACGAGGGTCAGGATTTCCATTTGGTGGGAAATATCGAGGAAGCTCGTCGGCTCGTCGAGGAACAAGATGTCCGTATGCTGGGCCACGGCCATGGCAATCCAGGCCCGCTGCCGCTGGCCGCCGGATAACTGCTCGATGGGACGGTTGGCGAATTCGGTCATATCCGTTTCGGCCAGGGCCCAGTCGATGATGTCAGCATCTTCCCGGGTCAGACCGGAAAAGGCGTGTTTCTGGTGCGGCGCCCGGCCGTAACTGACCAGTTCCCGCACGGTCAGGCCGCCAGGGGCACTGGGATTCTGCGGCAAAATAGCCAGGGACGAAGCCAGGCGGCGGCTGTCCTGTTCGTGAACGGATACGCCGTCGAGCAGGACCTGCCCTTTCAAAGGCGGCTGAATCCGGCAAATCGTCTTGAGCAGCGTCGACTTGCCGCAGCCATTTGCCCCGATGAGGGCCGTGACCTTCCCGGCCGGGATGCGCAGCGTCAAATCGCGGATGATGACGTTGTCGTCATAGCCGGCGTACAGATGTCGTGCTTCCAGTTCCATAGATAGTCCTTTCTTTTACACAGGTTTCTTCAAAAAGAGATACATGAAATAAGGGGCCCCGATGAGGGCTACGATCGTACCGACGAGCATCTCGTCAGGCGCGATGATGACCCGCGACACCCAGTCTGCCGTGCACAGGAGGAGCGCCCCCAACAGGGCCGCAGCCGGAAGGACCCGACTGTGGCGGACGCCGACCAGACGCCGGGCAATGTGCGGGCAGATGAGGCCGATGAAGGCGATACTGCCGCCGACAGCGACACAGCAGGCCGCCAGGACGACAGCCGTCATAAGGTAGAGAAAGCGGCTGCGGTTGAGGTCGAGGCCCAGGCCGATAGCCGTTTCATCGGATAAACTCAAGATGTCCAGGTCGCGGTGGCGGAACCAGAGGAAAAGGCCCAGGCCGGCGACGACAGGCAGGAGCACGGCGACGTGTCCCCAGGAATTGCCGAAGATACTGCCGATGATCCAGGCGTTGACCTGGTGGAATTTCGTCGAATCCAGGCGGACGATGAGGACGATTTCCAGGGCATGGATACCCGCTGCCAGGGAGACACCGTTCAAGATGAGCGTATACATCGACGTCTTGCGCCCTTTCCGGTAGGACAGGCGGTAGATGATGAGTGCCGTCAGCGACGCCCCGGCAATGGCTGCCAAGGGCAGGGCCCAAAGGGGCAGGGCTTCCGTTGCCGATTGACGGTAAATGAGCAGTAAGACGGCAAAGCCGGCACCGGCATTGACGCCGAGCAGGCTGGGACTGGCCAGGCCATTCTTGGAAACAGTCTGGAAAATCGTCCCAGACAGGGACAGGCCCATGCCGACCAGCAGGGCCAGGATGGAGCGGACCAGACGGAAATCGAAGACCGTCAGCCGCTCTTCCGGCGTCCCGCCTCCCAAGAGGATGCGGATCAGCTGGTCATAGGAAAAATACGTAAAGCCCGTGCCGACGTGGATGATGAAGACAGCCGCCGTCAGCAGTACCAGGACGGCGATACAAAAGCCATAAGAATAGGAGCGCATCACTTCATCCCCTTTCGGTTGGCAAGATATAAGAAGAAGGGTACGCCTATAAGGGCCGTCACGGCACCGAGAGGCATTTCAAAAGGCGGCGATATCAGGCGGGCCGCCATATCGGCTGCCACAACCAGGATGGCGCCGAGCAGGGCCGCAATGGGGACGACCTTGCGGTAGTCGATGCCGACGAGATAGCGGGCCATATGCGGCGTAACCAGGCCGATGAAGCCGACTGGGCCGGCGACGGCGACGGCAGCCCCGCTGAGGAGCAATACGGTAATCCCAGCCAGGACGCGGATGCGCAGTATCTTACCGCCCAGGCCGATGGCAACTTCTTCGCCAAAGGTCAGGAGAGTTACGGATCTAGAAATAAACAGGGCCAATATAAAACCGGCCAGGACCCAGGGCAGGACCGCGGCAATCTGAGTCATGCGGATACCGCTGATACCGCCGGCCGTCCAGTAACTGACATCTTGTGCGACATCAAAGAAGACGACCAGAGCCTGGGTAATGGCCGAAAAAATAGCCCCAATGGCCACACCGGCCAGGGTCAGATAAACTTTGGAAGAAGAACCGCTGACACGGAAAGCCATGGCCATGATGAAAAAGGTCGCCACGGCAGCGCCAGCAAAGGAGAAAAAAATCGTCCCTGTCAATTCGGCATCGGGAAAGAAAATCATGGCCACTGCCAGGCCCAGGCCGGCGCCAGCATTGACGCCGAGGATGGACGGACTGGCCATGGGGTTGTTGGTGACACCCTGCATGAGGGCGCCGGATACAGCAAATCCGGCGCCGCAGAGCAAGGCGGCCAGCAGGCGTGGCAGGCGCAGCGTGCGGACCAGAAGCTGGGCTGCATTATCCGGGTCATACGCCGTAAAAGACTGGCCAATGGCCTGCATGGAAATATCCCGGGCGCCGACAGTCAGGAACAGCAGGGACAGGCCCGCTAAGACAGCGGCCAGGACACAGGCCAGGGCAATGGCAAAGCCATTGCTGTGGCGGCTGTATCCTCCCCTGCCTGGCTGGGAAATACGCATAGTGTCATTCCTTTCTGTCGCGCCTACAACTTAATATTGAAGGACAAGAGGTACGTCCGGGCCTGGCCGAGGTATACGGCATTTTCCAGGGCGTGCCAGTAATTGCGGTTGAGGACGTTGAGGACGTCGAAGCGGACCGTCATGGGCGTGCCGCCGCTCTTGAAGGAATAGCGGGCGCCTACATCCCAGCGGGTCCAGGGAGCGACGCGCAGGGTATTAGCGGCGTTGGCATAGGCCGAGCTGTTGTAGATCATACGCGTCGTAAAGGTCAGGCCCGGTACGGACTTGATGTCCTGTTCCAGGCCCATCGTGGCCGTCCAGCGGGACGTGCCGGCGACCTGGTTGCCATTATACTGGCCATCCTGGGAATTGGTGTACTTGGCATCGAGGTAGGCGACGCCGCCGAGGATGCGGGTCCCCTTCTTCGGTTCGCCGAAGATGTTCCATTCGATGCCGCGGTGGCGGACTTCGCCTGTCAATTCGTAGTATTTCGTCAATTCATTTTCGATAAGCGACGGTTCGCGGATATCGAAGGCGCTGAGGGTCGTCGTATACTTGCCGAAGTCGAACTTCGTGCCGATTTCGTACTGCTTGGTCTTATACGGAGCAAAGGACTGACCGTAGTTGGCTGCGTTCGTATCGGTAACGGTTTCGCCGGCTTCCAGGCCCTGCATGTAGTTGGCATAGATGGAAGCGTGTTTGCCCATCTTGTGGACGATGCCGTATGACGGCGAGAAGACTGTTTCATCCGACGAGCTGGCTTTATTCGCCGTCGAGCTGACGGTATTATTGAAGTTTTCCAATTTAGCCCGCTGGAAACGGCCGCCGATGATGAACTGCCAAGCGTCGTCTTTCGTCGACAAGATATCCGTCAAAGCCACGCCGGTCAGCGTCGTTTCATCGTTCTTCGGTTCAGCCCAGCTGTCATGAGCCGGATAGCCCTGGAACTGCGGGTCGTAGAAGTTCGTCGTATAACTGTAATTCTTGCCGAGGGCCGTCTTGATTTTGCGGTTGGCCATGTAGCGCGTATAGTGGACGCGGTCGGCACTGAGGACGAGTTCGTGTTTGATGTCCCCCGTCTTCACTTTGCCGCGGATACCGATTTCTTCCGTATCGGCCTTGTTGACCTGATTGTTATAATTGTAAGCTACTGTCGACTTACCGCTCTTATTGGTGAGCTGGAAAGTATTATACAAGTAATCCATGGACGTGTCGCGCAGACCGATAGCGGCAAAGGCCGTCCAATCTTTGTTGAGGTCATATTCACCGTGGAAGACGCCGTATTTTTCGACAACTGTCCGATACGTACCGGGGGCGCCGAATTTCGAGTGTATATAGGCTTTAGGCATGTACGAGACATTTTTCAGGAAATCCGAGCCAAAGGTGACGCGGTACTGGGGATTGTCGATGTGGTCGTAGACGTAGCCCAGGTCGAGGGAAGCCCGGTAACGGTCGCCCTTGGTATCCAAGGCGACATTGACGCTGGTCGTCTTTTCCCGTTCGTCGTCGTTGACCGTATGGCCGCCGCCGCGGTTGAGGACATTGACGCGGACGCCGTATTTCCCATCCTTCGTGCGCTGGCCGACGTCGAGGTGTTCCGTCAGCTGTGCGCCCGAGCCGAGGGATACGGTCAAGTCGCGGGTCGGCGTGTCTTCAGCCCGCTTGGGAACGAAGTTAATCGTACCGCCGACAGTGCCATTCGGCGGAAGACCGCCTAAGAGTGCGCTCGGCCCCTTGATGATATCCACCCGTTCGACGGCTTCGACACCGCTGTAGAAACGAGGGCCTACGCCGTAGATGCCATCCCACTGAACGTCCTGCTGGGTCGTCTTGAAGCCGCGGATATTCCAGGCACTGGAAGCACCGGACAAGGTCTGGTCACTGACCGACGGGTCATTGGAGGTGACATCGGATACGTTCGCCGCCTGCTGGTCTTCAATGGTCTTGGAGCTGATGCCGACGACGTTGAAGGGAACGTCGAGGATTTTCTTATCCCCTAAGGCCCCCATATGGCTCGTCGTCGATACCTGTCCGCCGGCAAAGGTCTGCGGCGGCTGTTCTTCCGGCACCGGTTCCGGTTCGGGTTCTGCAGCCTTCGGTTCCGGCGGCGGTGCAGCCTCCTCTTTCGGTGCTTCATAGGTATCGTAAACGTCATCCGATCCTAAATCATAGACGGGCATTGCATCATCAGCATAAGCAGCGGCCCCATAGAGGCTCATGCCGGATAAGGTCGTGCTGGCCAAGGCCATCAAGACCCATAAGCGCATCGTCTTTTTTTCACGTACATGTCTCCTTTCCGTTTTTGTAATGATTATATATTCTCAATATTATTACTACGAGAGCAGTGCTAATGATACATGAATTTATTCTCATTGTCAAATAGTTTTAAGTTAACTACGGTAAAACCTGTTTAAATTATTCTTTTACCCCTAAGATACATCTTTTCGTGTTAGAATTGTGACAGTGATTTTCATTGCTTTTTCATTTCATTTATGATATACTTGCTCCGCTATCGAAGTTAATTGAAAGTTAAAATTATTTAGGAGGGTACATATGGAGTATATTCTGAGTGCGATTACGATGTTTCAAAAAGGCGGGGTTGTCATGTACATCCTGCTCTTATGTTCTATTTTTGTTATAGCCATCGGTATTGAACGAGGCTTATTTTTTTACCATGCCGATTCGGGCCGTGCCTTTGCCCGCCTCTTCGCCATGCGGGTCTATAACAAAGAATTCCAGGTAGCCCGTGACTTGGCCGGTTCGACCAAAGGGGCCCTGGCCGACATCATCACAGACGGCCTCAACCGTTACAGCACCAATCCGGAAAAACTCAATTCTTATTTAGAAGTCCATTCCGGCATCGCCTTGGCTGGGCTCCGCAAACGCCTTTATTATTTGAGCGTCATCGTCACCATGGCTCCCCTGCTCGGCCTCCTCGGTACGATCAGCGGCATGATTTCGTCGTTCAGCGTATTCAACCTTGAATCGGGCCAGGCTACGGCCATCACCGGCGGCGTCGGCGAAGCCCTCATCGCAACGGCTATGGGCCTGTGCGTCGCCATCATCGCCTTGATCGTCCATTCTTATTACACCCAGCGCATCGACGCCGTCGTCACCGATATGGAACAGTGCTTCTCCCTCATCGAAGATAACCGCGCAGACTTCGCTGAAACCAGCATGGATGACATCCAGACCGTTTCCCAGAAAGCAGGTGCCGCTGCATGAGACTTCGCGACAGGAGACAATTTTCTAAGCCCGAAGTCATGATCATCCCGATGATCGATATCATGTTCTTCTTGCTCGTATTCTTTATGATCAGTACGCTCTACATGGTCAATTTGAAGACGGTCCACGTCGCAGTCCCCAAGGCAGAACACGCGGAAACCCAGATGAACGTGACCTACTTAGTTACCATGAAGAAGGACGGGACGCTTTACTTAGAAGACAAGCCCATCAGCCAGGACGTCCTGCTCACGCAGGCTAAGGCCGAAAAAGAACGGAGCGCCAAGTTCGCCGTCGTCCTCCGTGCCGATGAAGGCATTGATTACGGCAATGTCGTCCAGCTCCTCGACGCCTTCCGCAGCGCCGGCATCGACCGCCTGGGCCTGGCTGCAGAATCAGGAGGCAAGTCATGACGACAGCCCAGCGACAGCTGTATACGGGCTGGGGCGCGTCCATCGCCTTCCACGTCGTCGTCCTGCTGATACTGGCAGCGACAGGTCTCTTCGCCACCTTTTCCCAATCTGAAGAAAAGCCGCCTGTCGACGTCACCGTCTACGACGCATCGGGCGCGGCTGCACCAGCTGCCGGCGGTGACAGTGCGCCGGCCCCGTCAGCCCCGGCACCGTCCGTCGATATTTCCATCCCGACCGATAAGGAAGTACCGCCAGACGATAAAAAACAAGAACAAGAAGACGAACAGAAACAGGACCAGACGCCTGCGCCGAACCAGGACAGCCATGCCAGCAGCGACTCCCATGAAAAGGGCAGCGCCGAAGGCAGCGGCTCTGGCCAGGGCCATACGGAAAAAGGCGGTACTGGCGGCGGTGGCGATGGCTCTGCTCCAGGTAATGGCAACGCCATGAAACCGGCTACGCCGCCGCACGTCGTAGCTGCCGCACCGCCGGCCTTCCCGCCTTCCCTGCAAGGCAAGGGCATCAGCGGTTCCGTCACCTTATCCATCGTCGTCGGAGCCGACGGCAGCGTCCAGTCTGCTTCCGTCGCCGGTTCTTCCGGGTATCCCGAAATGGATGCAGCTGCCCAGCAAGCCATTTACAATTATTCCTTTGAACCGGCCCGTAACAGCAGCGGCGACCCGGTCCCCTGCAGGACAACAAAAACCATCAATTTCCACGGGCATTAAAAAAAGGCGCTGTCGCATGAAGACAGCGCCTTTTTCAGTTTTAAGTTTGTA
>OHZS01000439.1_pt1 | contig 16275 bp, 14 predicted proteins | sample 1580521 | NCBI WGS metagenome assembly OHZS01 (sample SAMEA3882503, study PRJEB24775) | human gut metagenome | biome: human-associated habitat; feature: intestine environment; material: feces | place: Netherlands | collected 2009/2010
GAATACTATCAGTCGTAAAAGTGTGTCATTCTTCCAGCCGCCGGTGGGCATGACTTCCAGCTTCCAGCTACAGCCTCCCAGAGTAAAATCATAAGAGACGGGATCCATCAGAGTCTCCTCCGACTGGTCTACCACGGTATATTCATCGGTCAGAGGGGAGAGGGTCTTCGATAGCCGGTATTGATAACCGAAACCGGATAAAGAATCAACAGAGTCCCTGAAAATTTCCGGAGCTTTGATGATAACAATAGTCAGTCCCCAAAAATAGGAATTGCCGTTTTCGTCTTGTAAAAAAACAGGATTGCGGATAGCAATGCCGTAACCTCCCTGCTTCAGTTCAAAAGGCCCGTGTATGACAAGCAGATCATGATCAATTCCATAATTGACGATCTCTCCGCGGTCTTTGTCGTGGATCAGATCTATTTTACCTGCTTCACTTCCTTCAGTGGAGTAGATATCTGTTACGACACCTCCGGGAGCCAGCTGGATACTTTGGACGTAATCTGCCATCATTCTGTCCGCAATGGTATCAAATTTGTCAATTCTGCCGTCCGCACTGATCAGAAGCTGCTCCAGTGTATCCGTGATGTTGATACCGGCATTGAGATCTGCGATCATGCTATCACCGTAGGTTACAGCATTCAGTTCCGCAAGAGTGCGGAGATGCCTGGAGTCGGACAGCTGTACCGCATGAGCGATCATATATAAGACGATGCTGCTGATAAGAAGTACCCATAACGGCAGCAGCCATTTGGTATGAGAAAATTTGATTTTATTTCGTGTCATAGTGCTATGCTTCCTTCGTATGTGTCGGCAAAATGATTTAAATCTAATTATAGCATTTTGACGTTTTTTTGTATAGACATGAGAAGATATTTCATTCTGCTTCGGTCCGTGCTAAACATGTGCCACTGGCACATGGCACCCTACCCTCTACTCGCATGCATAAAAAATTATTGGGAATATCAGCTGGACAAGGAGAAGGGCAATAAGGTAATATATTATTGCATGCCGGAACGGAAAAGGAGGATTCCTCCGACGGAAGGAATCCTCTGCGGAATGGAGATTAGTATGGAATATATATCAGATGCACAGGCAAAACAGATGATCTTAGAGGTAGGCCGCAGAATGTATCAGGGCGGCTTCGTGGCAGCGAACGACGGAAATATTTCCTGTAAAGTCGGAGATAATGAGATCTGGGCAACACCTACGGGAGTTTCTAAGGGATTTATGACAGAGGACATGCTGGTCAAGCTGGATCTGGACGGGAATGTGTTGGAGGGAACGCACAAGCCTTCCAGCGAGATCAAGATGCACCTCAGAGTATTCAAGGAGAACCCGAAGGTACAGGGCGTGGTACATGCACATCCTCTGACAGCGACGGCGTTTGCCTGTGCGGGCATCAGTCTGGAGGAGCCGGTGCTGATGGAAGGGGTTCTGTCCTTGGGCTGTGTGCCGCTAGTGCATTTTGCCCTGCCCGGCACAGAGGAAGTGCCGGAAGCGGTGGCACCCTATTGCCGGGAATACAATGCTGTACTGTTAGCAAACCATGGCGCACTGACCTGGGGAGATAACCTCATGCAGGCATATTACCGCATGGAGACCACGGAATATTATGCGAAGATCCTGATGATGAATAACTTTATCTTAGGGAAGAAGACGTTGTTGTCCCAGGGACAGATCGACGATATTATCAAGATCCGTGCAGGATGGGGCATCACCACGGGTGGCAGACCCATCGGACCGGAGGGCGCGCAGAATCTGGAGGATATCTGCATCTCCCGGAAGCGGTGATTTGTTTTTCCGGACACAGTAGCGCGATAGCACGATTCGTAAGCTTATGATAGAAGGTCCTGTTAGAGACTTTTGCGAAAGCAGCCTCCAACAGGACCTTTTTTTTGTGCGTTATTTGTGTAATTGCATAGAAGCAGGCAGGGGGAAAGCTCCTATAGGACACAGATTTTTCACAGAGCGAACACTTTTTCAATACAAAATCCAACTATACTTGAGAAAACAATGGAATTTGGACGGAATAGCAATCGGAGGTTCGCCGTGAAGAACAAAGAGATCAAACAGATAATTTTTTCCCGAAAGAAAAACAAAAAATGGATCATCATTGCGCTGGTACTGGTACTTACGCTGGGTGGAGGTTCTGTGGCAGCAGTGGTGATATTACATAGAAACGGCAATCAATCAGAATTTTCCATGCCGGGGAATATGGCGGGGCTGACCTTCACGGAGGATATGACTGCTGCGTCAGGTGTTACCAATGTCGGTATCACGGAAGAGACCTTCGATGTGGAAAATCTGACGGCAGAGCTAGAGATCGAGGAAGTCTATGCGGTCTCCGGGGAAGAGGTAACGGCAGGAGATAAGATTTTAAAGCTTACGGAGGACAGTGTGGAGGAAGCCAGAAAGGAACTGGAGAGAGCGCTGGAGGATGCGGAACTTGCGTATCGTACCGGAGCCATTGAACATGAGCAGAACCTGATCACCGCGGAGTACACAAGAGACAGTGCTATCCTTACCGGACAGCAGGCGAAGGAAGTCTATGATGAGACGGTAGCAAGTCTGCAGAGTGCTGTGACTAGGGCGGAAGAGGAATTGCAGGATGCCGAGGATGACATAGCGGAATATGAGACATACGTTAATGACGGTTCCTATAAGAGTTATTTCAAGGTAGATGAATATCAGGCAATCTATGATGAGAACCTGAAAGCACTGACGGATAAACTGGATGAGTGGGGAATCAGCTGGTCCCAGATCACCGGCGGGTCAGCTGGATCTGTGCAAGCAGGTGGAACCGCAGGCAATGTGCTGGGCAGCAGTGGACAGGACAGCAATTCCTCGAATGTGAAAACTCTGGCATCCCTATACAGCATTTTGGAACAGAACCTGAAGGATCTGGAAGAAGCACAGGAAAAATATGAGGATGCAGTCACCAATGCTTCTTTTAACTTACAGACATTGCAGTTAAAGCTTCCCAGCCTTCAGCAGGCAGTCACGGAAGCGAAGGAAAATTATGAGATCCAGCTGGCGCAGGCAAAGCTGACCTATGAGAATTCCCTGTCCGGCGCAGAACGGGCAGAGAGTGATTATAACACTACGGTGGAAAAAGCTAAGTCCGATCTGGCAGCTCTGAAAAGTACTTATGAAGATGCCAAAGAGAATCTGGAACTGTTTGAAAGCAGTGTGGGAGACGGATATTTCTATGCCTCGGAGGATGGAACGATCCTGCGGACCATGGTGCGGGCGGAGCAGACTCTGACTTCCGATGCAGTCGTATTCGTCTACAGCAATCCGAAGGAGCTGACTGTTACCGTATCGGTAGATCAGTCGGATATTGCAAAACTGGCTGTAGGCGACAGTGCTTATGTGCAGTCCTTTGCAGGCAGCGGATATACCGGTGTGATCACAGCCATCGATCCGGTATCCTCGTCTGACAGCCGTACAAGTGTCATATACAGCGTGACGGTACAGATCAACGTGGAAGATGAGGAGGACAGCTTAAGTGCCAACGAATCCGTCACCGTAGTCTTCGGCATGACGGAGGAAGAGATCAAGCAGTTACAGCAGAGACAGAGCATGCAGGGAGGACAGACGCAGTCATGAAATTGAAAAGACCACATTTTGAAAAACTGAAATCCCTCACGAAGAAGCAGAAAAAGTTGATCCTGGCGGGGATCGCACTGCTTCTGCTGATCCTGGCAGCCTGTTATACCGTGTTCATTGCACCGTTACTTCAGAAAGAACAGTGGATCTACAAAGAAGAGACGGTGGAGCGTGGTACTTTAAAGGTAGGTGTGACGGAGAGCGGCTCTCTGGACTACAACACAAAATCCATAGATTACGATCTGGATCTGGACGTCAGTGATGATGACGGGGATGACAGCGACGAGGATGACGATGATACCGTACAGAAATATCTGAAGATAGAGGAGATCTACGCCGCCAGCGGGCAGCGTGTCACCGAAGGTGAGGAACTTCTGAAATTCACGGAAGACAGCGTGGAGGCAGTTCGGGCACTGTTGCAGAATGCGGTAGTGGAGGCGCAGGCAGACTATGCGGAGGCAGAGAGTACTTATGAATTGTCCCTGCTGGAAGCACAGACCGACTACGATACCCAGAAGATCAGTGCTTCCTATGCGGCATCCATCCGCAATACTTCCGGGACCAGCGTGACGAACAATGTGGCGTCTATGCAGGTGCAGCTGGAGCAGAAGCAGGCGAATACCGCATCTTTGCAGGAGAAACTGACGCAAGCACAGGAAGATTATCAGGATGCGTTGGAGACCTACGAAGAGGCAAAGGAAGGCTATGAAGGTGTCGGAACCGATAATACAGTGAATTTCATGACGATCCAGAACGGTTATCTCAGCGCACGAACAAAATATCTACAGGCAAAATCAGCATTGACACAGGCAGAAACTGCGGTAACAGATAATGAAAATGCCATCACTGAACTTACCAACCAGCTGGCGGCAGCACAGGCAAAACAGAAAATCGACAAGCTGGATACAGAAGAGACCTATCAGGAAGCGGTGATCACTGGGCAGAACGCCCAGACTACCTACAATGCTACCGTGGAAGATCTGAAGGAGACCTTACACGAAGCGGAAGAGACGAAAGAAAAACGGGAAGAACAGTTACAGGCCTTTGAAGATTTCGTCGGAAGTGATGGTATTCTCTATGCCACAGAAGATGGTGTGATCACAGAGGTCAGCTACGAAGCGGGAGACCGTCTGACGACGACAGGAGCTCTGTTTTCCTATGCAACGTCGGATGACATGAGAATCTCCGTGGATGTGACCCAGGAGGATATTGTGGATCTGCAGGTGGGAGATGCGGTAGATATCACCTTTACGGCATACCCGGAGGATTCCTATACCGGAAGCATTCTCTCCATCAATACCACGGCTACCTCCGATTACAGCAACACGGTAAGCTACACTGTGGAGATCAGCGTGGAAGGTGAACTGGAGCAGCTCTACAGCGGCATGACCGCAGATGTGATCTTCGTTACCGAAGAAAAGGAAGATGTCCTCTATGTATCCCGTAAGGCGATCGTAGAAGAGAACGGCAAGACCTATGTATATCGCAAGACCGCTTTGGGTGGCAGGGAACTGGCAGAGGTAGAGACCGGTATCACCAACGGTGTGGACATTGAGATCCTGTCAGGACTGGAAGAGGGCGATACTATTTACCTGGCAAGTAAGGTCAGCTCTGAGGCAGAGGTAAAGAGCACGCAGGAGGATTCCGGAAGCAGTGCTGATACCACAACCGGCAGTGATATGGAGCTTCAGGAATTCGATGAATCCCTTATGCCAGAGGATATGCAGATGCCTTCTGGAGGAGCAATGCCGCAGGGTGGTCCTGGGGGTAGTAATTCCGACAGCTTCGGCGGCGGAATGCCGGGCGGTCCCGGAGGACAATAAATCAGGCGGATGGAACAAATGTTGAGAAACAGACAGGAATGATTGGGAACAGTTATGAAGCAGAATGAAAATGGGAAAAAGATCAAAGAAAATATAAGAAATCAAATGTGCCGGATCAGATCATGGAAAAGCTGGTCGAAAAGGCGCAAGCTCACCACAGGTATCTGCGGTGTCTGTGCGATCGCTGTAGTGGCAGGTGCCATTGGTCTCTCCGGTGGTTCCGATACGGAAGTCATCTATAAAGAGACCACGGTAAAATACGGTACACTGGTCAAAGGTGTGACGGAGAGTGGTTCCGTGGACATCGGTACGGTAGATCAGACCTTTGATCTGGATATGAGTGCCCTGCAGAGAACTGATACTTCCGGCAGCAGTTCCTCCGGCGGCTCCTCCGGTAGTACTGCTGGCAGCAGCTCTGGTACCGGTGGTTTTGGCGGCATGAGTGCTTCCGGCGGCAGAGCCCAAGGAAGCTTAGACATGTTTGGTCAGATCTTCAATATGGGCGGCAGCAGCTCCGGTAGCAACGGTGGCGATTCTACCCTGACCGTGGCGGAGGTAGTGGTCTCCGTAGGGCAGCAGGTGTCCGAGGGAGATCCCCTGTACCTGCTGGAAGAAGACAGTGTCTCCGACCTGGAAGCTGAACTGCAGTCTAATGTTGAGAAAGCAAAAGCGGATCTGGAGGCGGTGGAAGCCGACCAGACCCTGTCAAAACAACAGGCAAAATACACTTATGACAGCAGCACTGCTTACGGCAGTTATATTGATACCGAGTACAGTACTACATTGCAGGAGCTTCAGAATACGGTAGATTCTGCGGAGAGCACACTGGAGCAGGCGAAGAGCAGCCTGGAAGATTACCGGGCACAGCTGGAGGAAGTAACGGCAGCCTATGAGGATGCGGCACAGGTATTGTCGAACTGTAAATACAGTCTGAACAGTACCGACGCAGCAGATGATACTTACGGATATGTCTATTATGCGCAGCTGACGGAGCAGGCACAGTCCACGGCAGATTCCCTGGAGCAGCAGAAGGAAGAGCTGGAACAGAGAGTAGAGCAGGCGGAGGAAAATGTAACCACTGCCGAAACTGCCTACAATAAGGCGAAACGGGAACTGGAGCAGGGAAAACTGACCGTAGCTGAGACAAAAAAACTGCGGACACTGGCTTACAATACCGCACAGGAGACCTATGACATTGCACTGGGGTATCTTGCGCAGGAATTGTCCGATCAGCAGGAAACCTATAATGAGACACTGGAAAAATGGAATGAGTTCAGCACTTATATCGATGGTAATGCAGTATGTGCAAAATACAACGGTGTCATCACCGGCGTGGAGCTGGAGGCCGGAGACAAGATCAGTACCGGAACCTCTCTGGTTACCTTATACGATATGGATGAAGTGACCATGACGGTAACAGTGGATGAAGATGACATGACGGATATCTCTCTGGGATCTGCGGCGAATATTGCATTGACGGCATATCCGGAAGATACCTTTACGGCAAAGGTGACGGCTATCGGAGATGCGACATCGGATTCCAATGGAAATATAACTTATGACGTAACTGTCACATTAGAAGGGGATGTCTCCGGACTGTTCCAGGGCATGACAGGAGATGTAACTTTCGTTACGGAACAAACGGAAGAAGTGCTGTATGTCTCACACAGAGCCATTATCACAGAGGATGACAAGACTTATGTAAAAGTGAAGACAGCAGATGGCAGCATTGTGAAAAAGGAAATAACGACAGGACTGTCAGATGACTCTAATGTGGAGATCTCCGGAGATATTGCAGAAGGAGATATCGTATTGATCGAAAGCAGCATTACGAAGTAGAGCGGAGACCTGTGGGAAAGTAAGGTCAATGGAAGGGAAGAAGTAGAATATGAGATTATCCGAAATATTGCGTCTGGTGTGGCTGAACCTGTCACAGAATAAATTCAAAGTGATCCTGACTTCCATCGGTATCGTTGTGGGATCCGCCACCATAATGCTGGTGCTGGCGATAGGTACCGGTGGAAAAGAAGAAGTGGCGGAGCAGTTCAAGAACCTGAATGCCGGAGCCATTGATATTTCCTGCGACAGCAGTGACAGCGGTGGTTTTAGCTTTGAAATGCCGGGCGGTGGAGGAAGCGTTACCGTCACAAATATGGGCGGAGGTTCCGGCGGCGGTATGTCCGGTGGTCCCGGCGGGGGAATGGATTTCGGCGGATTTTTCGGATTCGGACAGGAGGAAGAGAGCGAAGCCGTGACATTGACCTGTGAAGACGGTGATGATCTGGCGACTTTTGTATCGGGAATCTCTGCAACTACGATATCTTATTCCACTACAGCATCGGTGGAGGGAGGCGATATGACCTCTGCTTCCTATTACACCATTGCCGGTGTGGAAGACAATTATGCCGCCATCAGTAATCTGGAAATGGCCATCGGGGATTTCCTCACAGAAGAAAACAATGAGAGCAAGGAAAAGGTGTGCGTACTGGGTGCCACCGTGGCAAAGGAAATTTTTGGCAGCGCCTACGATGCTTATGACGGTATAGTCTATATTGATGGCCGCCCCTATATAGTGTCAGGGGTACTATCCGAGATGGGAACTGTGGCATCCGGCATCAGCCCGGATACGGCGATCTATGTACCTTACGAAACCGGCATCAAATACATTACCGGTACGAATATCAGTCCAACCATCACGGTCATTGCGGAGGATGTGAATCAGGTGGATACCGTAATGACGGATGTGGAGAGTGCCTTAAAAGAGAGCTATCCCAACACCACATTTACCATCAGCGATGCCGGAAGCAAGATGGAGGCAGCCTCCGCTTCCAATGAGACTTTGACATTACTGCTGATCTCTATGGCCGTGATCGTATTTATCGTTGGCGGTATCGGTATTATGAATGTGCTGTTTGTATCCATCAAGGAGCGTACCAACGAGATCGGTATTCTGAAAGCACTGGGCTGCTCCCGAAAGGATATCCTGTTGGAGTTTTTATTGGAGGCAAGTTTTACCAGTCTGGTAGGAGCCATACTTGGGGTGCTGGTGGCTCTTGGAATTACGCCATTCGTGCAGCTGTTCAACGTGAGAGTGTCCCTGTCGGTACAGGGTGCAGTATTGTCGCTGTTGTTTGGTGTCTTCACCGGAAGTATCTTTGGCTTCTATCCGGCGTATAAGGCATCGAGACTGATCCCCGTAGAAGCTTTAAATCAGGAGTAGTGCGAAAGGTGTAAGGATTATGATGGAAAACGCAATGATCACCATGAAAAATATAAATAAAGGCTATATGCTGGGAGAGGAGCGTCTGCCGATCCTGAAGGACATCAATTTTCAGGTAAATAAGGGAGAATATGTGGCAATCTTAGGCCCTTCCGGTTCCGGTAAGACTACGTTAATGAATATGATCGGCTGTATGGATGTGATGGACAGTGGGGAATATTATCTGGATGGCATGGCAATCCACGAGACCAAAGAGGACGATCTGACCATGGTACGCAACCAGAAGATCGGGTTTATTTTCCAGAACTATCAGCTGATCCCGACCTACAATGTCATGCAGAATATTATCATGCCCCTGCTGATGCGTGGCATGACCCATGAAGAAGCAGAAGAAAAGTGTAAAAATACTATCAAACTGCTGGGGCTGGATCATCGTATCGGACATAAGCCCAACGAATTGTCCGGCGGACAGAAGCAGAGAGTATCCATTGCCAGAGCACTGGTGGGACAGCCGGCGATCCTTCTGGCGGATGAGCCTACCGGTGCTCTGGATCAGACCAGCGGCAGAGAAGTACTGAAACTGTTCCGGGAACTGAACAATATGGGCAACACCATCGTCATGATCACCCACGACCTGGGTGTTGCACAGTCAGCGAAACGTATCGTGCGCATTGTGGATGGGCAGTTACAGGAATAAGGGATAGTCACTCAGCCAACGGGAAAGAGGCTGGGACTGTTCCAGACCGGATTTCAGGGTACGGTCGGCATCCGATTTATTTTCTGCCGGTATTATCAGCAGAAATTCTTTCCCGTCCATAAGTACACCGCAGAATACGGTTTTCAGATCCCGGGAGATAAGAAACATATTTCCCGGGATATTTGTTACAGATTCGGTCAGGCAGGAGTAATAGGGTTCTTCATCGATAAAAGGTGCATAGAATCCCATGTCATCCGCACCTTCCACGAAAAGCCTCTCTCCGTTCATCCAGACATTTCCCGCTATGGCGTCTTCCTGATTCCCCCAGAGATAATGTAAGGCTTTCCCGTGGATCTCCACCGATACCTGTTCGAAGGTATCCGGTTCCGTCAGACTGACCAGCATTCCGGTTCCGGTATAGTCATAATCCTTTTTGATGGGAGTATGATAATAGCGGATCCCGTAGTCTCCAAGGCAAAATAAGGCAAATACGAGCAGAAAAATCAGAATGCCGCAGAAAACGGTTCTTAATTTTTTATTTCGCATCATGGTTCTTGCCTCCCATAATAATCTTTGTTTTTCTCTTGTTAACTCGCTTTTTCTCACATTTTCATTTCTTCATAGAGATATTTTCTAAGTCTATGTCATTCCCCTTGGCCATAAATCATGGATATTCGGATGTTTAGGGTACACAAAACAAGACGTCGTCTTATTCTGCTATGATCGGCCTTTCTTTCCCCAACTCCTTACGGCAGCCTAACCTCCCATGTCATACAGGATCTCCTTTACTTCTGGGTCCTTAATTCCTTCGTTCTGCTTATCCATAAAGGGGCGTCATGATGCTCCTTCGCTGAGTCTCTGCTCTGATGGTAAGAAATCTGACTTGGCTCTCTATGTTTATGAATTTCTTCTGTTCCTTTCAGCACCTTGCGGCGGACGTCTCCTGAATCTCACAGTCGTTCTTTTTATGCTGCCTGCGGCTGCCTGTGAATGTCAGAAAGCATCTTCTGCGCATCATAGGTCACTCCATTTGCAAGGATGGCATAAAAGACCCGTATCAGCTTACAGCTGATCGCAATCACGGATTGTTTCTTCTTGAGCGGATTATTCGCTCTTGTCGTGTAATACTCATGCAATGACTTAAACTCTGGGTTCTTCGCTATCAGCGGAATTGCTGCATTGAACAGCACTGCCCGCAGCTTACTCCGACCTCTTTTGCTTATGGTCGTCTGTCCTTTGTGCTTTCCAGAGCTGTTCTCCCGTAATGAGAGTCCTGCCAGCTTTTGTATCTGTCTGGGTGATTCGAAACGCCTCACATCACCCACTTCTGCCAGAAATCCGGCTACCGTGATCACTCCTATACCTTTGATGGCAAGCATCTGCTCGCTTTCGGGTATCTTCCTGCACAGCTTTTCTATCTCCTCCATAACGGCGTCCAGCTGTGCCTTTTTGTATTCGTAATCCTCGAGCAACAGTTTCATTTCATACCGGGCCGCCGAAGAGCCTTTCTTTAAGCCGATGCTACGTTTTGCTGTCTCACACAGGGTCGTTGCCCTTTTCATTCCCACAGCCCTAAGCTTTGCATCACGCCAGATTTGATTGATTTTCTCAGCTCCCAGTTCCACGATTGCTTCCGGAGTACAAACTTTCTTTAGAAGCAGCATACTGCTCTGTGCTTCATAGTCCCCAAACACATCTGTGTACTCGGGGAAATATATGGCGAACCATCTGGCAAATCTGTTTTTGATCTGGGTCATCTCCCTGATGAGTCTCTTACGATTGGCCACCATAATTCTTAAATCAGCATACACACCATCCGGTGTATACGGTGCAGAATACCGGCCCTCGGTAACCAGCTTTGCGATCACCTTCGGATCCTTCCTGTCATTCTTGCTTTGGCTGTTATCATCCAGTTCCTTGGTCTGCTTTACCGCATAAGGGTTAACCATAACCAGGAGGATGCCCTCATCCTCAAGATAAGCGCCAAGGTCAAACCAGTAATGACCTGTCGGCTCGATACCTACGATTGCATCCAGCTTCTTATACTTGTCCTGTAAATGCTGCATCCATGCTTTGAAAGATTCAAATCCTTCTCTGCTGTTGCTGAACGGAAAGACTTTTCCAAGCTCAATGCCTCTCCAGTCAAATGCCCTGGCGTACTGTGTTGTACTTCCGATATCGATTCCGACTACCAAAGTTGATTCTTTTACTTGATTGATTTTTTCATTCTGCTTATAATTCATTTGTGGGTGTCTCCTTTGAACAATGATTCTTATTAACCGCCAAGTTAACAATCATTATTCTATGGGTGGCACTCATTTTTTGCAAACCGGTTATTTGTTACTTAACAGGAATGCTCCTTTTTATTTTATTATACAATCAGATATCCATACTGGCAATGAGCTGAAACATTTCCTCGGCGGTCATGTGATCTGCGGTGATCACGTATACATAATTGTCAGCTTCATAATAAGCCATGGCGTAACCATCCACATAAGTATATACCGTGGCAATGTGACCGCCGATGACATGTTCCTCTTCGGCATCGTATTCATTGTCTAATACGAGTGTCAGGGCATTATTTGAGGAAATTAGCATTTGCTCCCAGATGAGCTGTTCTCCGGCATTGTTTTCATAGAAAATTTCACAAAAAAGAGGACTGTCTCTTCGGTCTGTCTCTGTATAGCCCTCCGGGATGCAGGTCGGTATCGTGGGAGTGAGTACCGCATCTTTTTCCTCGGAAGAGTAGTTATACTGCGTAGCATCCTCGCGCAGGGTCTTTAGTGTCATGAAAAACTTATCCCGATAGGCATCCACACTTAACGTCAGAACCAGTCCGGCACATACGATACCGGTGAAAAAGATTGCCATGCGTTTTAGGAGCTGTTGTGCACCGGTCAGCACCGGATGGGCTTCCCGGCGGATCACTTTTTGCATTTTTTGTTCAAAACGTTTTGAAAATACATATTCCCGATCAACCTGATTTTCTAATGCTGTTATCATGGCATTGTCCACCACAGGCATATGCTGATAGAGCCATTCATCTGTTACTTCCATGGATCTCATTATTTTCCTCCCGTTTATTCAAAGCTTCCTGTATCATAATCTTTCCCCGGGATAATCGCTGCCGGATCGTTCCTTCGGTGATGTTTAATACTTTTGCGATTTCATCGTTGTCCATATTGCCGGAGTATTTGAGGAGAAATACATCCCGGTATTTTACGGGCAGGCGCCTAAGGATGTCCAGTATTCCGTCATCCACATTCGTCTCCGCATAAGTCACCGGGACATTACATTCTTCCAGCTCATCCACATAGATTTCCCGTTGAAATTGATGGTTTTGCTTCCGGTAAATATCTATAGTCGCATTTTTCGTTATGGTAAGCAGGTAGCGTTTCGTCGCCGTGGCGTCGATTTCCCCTATTTTTTCCATGTTTTTCGCAATTTTTATAAACGCCTCATGTACAGCATCTTCCGCAAGAAAAGTATCCTTCAGCACATTCAGAGCTACTTTCATCATAAGGTGCCGATAGGTTTCATAGAGAATCGCAAACTTTTGTTTGTCTTCTTCGGCGTCGATCATCATCAGATATATCATTTGTTGTTCCCAGGCCTTTCTATGAGTCATAACGAAGGTTCCTGTTCCTATTGTTACAAAAACGTAAAAATATTTCAATTGCAGGTTTATATGTTTGTCCCAATAGTATCTTTTGGGTAACCGGGGCACTTTATTGTGCCTGCTTTACGGATCCCGGCGATGGGGGATATAATGATTTCAATACAGGAGAGCGTAAAAAGAGCAGAAACGAGCATAGGAGAAGCAAAATGGGAGAACAGGGGCATGAGGAACCCACCGGACAGGCGAAGATCACGAAAGCCTGCAATCTGCCCTGCCGTTATGTCCTGCATACCGTAGGTCCTATTGTGCAGGGAAAACTAACGGAGAAACATTGCGCATTGCTTCGGTCCTGTTACTTGTCCTGTCTGGAACTGGCATCGGCATACGGGCTGGAAAGTGTGGCGTTCTGCTGTATATCCACTGGGGTATTCTGCTTTCCGAACGACAAGGCGGCGCAGATTGCCGTATAGACGGTACAGGAGTATTTGGAGGAGACTCCTGACAGCAGTGTCAAAAATGTGATCTTTAATGTGTTTAAGAATGAGGATTTGCAGATCTATGAGAGAATTCTTCGGTCGTAGATTTTCGATTACTCTAAATGCAGAGAAAAACTTGCACCCGGCAGATTGCTGTGATACATTGGCTGTAAAAGAAATACAAGAGAGGAAAAGAAAATGGCAGGATATCTGATTAAGGATACCACAAAAGAAGAGCGGGAGCAGATCGTTGCGGAGTCTCTGGGATATATGGAAGCCAACTGTGATGGCTGTACTTCGGGACTGGCGGAAATGTATCAGGCATACATCGACGGGAAGAAGGAGCTTCGGGACATCAACATGGAATTTCATGCAGGTTATGTATCCGGAGAGGAAGTGCCCGGCCGCAGGTCTTGTCCCATGTAATAATAGTGTGCGGGAAAGATGGATTTCCGGCATAAATAAAATGTTATCTGCAAAAACTCTTAGTAACAGAATGCGAAAGGCAGGAAAGAGAAATGCAGATGAGAGACGATCTTGGAATTACAACAAAACTGGAAAATGGCAAGGCTTATCTGGAATTTGCCCTGCCGGAAAAGATAGGGCGTTTGCTGTCCGCTTTACAGATTGAGATCTGGGAAGGTGCGGAGGGCGAACGCCTTGTTTTTCATGGGGAATACTCATCAGAAGAAGCGGATTCCATGACGGCGTTGCTGTTGCGGCCGCATCTCTGGGACGGCATGCGGGGTCCCTATGTCTATCTAGTGAAGGCGCAGGGAAGGTTCGGAACCGTGGAGTATGGAGAAAATATGGGGGGTACAAAGAACGAGCAAGAATCAGATCATGCTGAGGATATAACCGAGGCAGTGGAAGTGTACTGGCAGCAGGAACTGGCAATTTATGACGTGCATGTCATCGATAAAAAGGGAATCTTTCTCAATGAAAAAGAGTTTCTGCCACATGAAGTAGTCTACCGGCTTCCCCCGCAGATCAGTGATGCCGGGATGAGGGTGGAGCAGGTACGAAGAGATCTGGAACGGCTGGTCCGGATGGGGGTAAATGTGATCCGGCTGGAAGGAACCGGGACCGGGGCAGAGGGGGTGAACTGCTCCGAAGTGAGAACGTTTTACAGCCTGTGCAGAAAGCGTGGATTTCTCACTGGGGACCTGTGGATAAGACCGGAAAATCTTCCGGTATATCGTGGATTATCCGGAGAAACGGCAGAAGATGGACTTCTTTCGGCGAATGGCAGAACGCTGACGGAGCGGTATTACTATTATCAGGCGAAGTGGAGCAGCGAACCGGTGCTCTATCCGGCACTTTCCACTCTGCATCGTCAGAAGAACGGACTGGTCTCCCTGACAATTTACAGCAATCAGAAAAAAGTGGTGCTCTATGTGGAGGGGGTACTTTTCTTATTCCAGTCGGCCGCATCCGGTGATCCGGAGTTCATTTTTGAAGATATTCCTGTGGCGAAGCTGCCGCTGCATCTGGCGGCGGAGGCAGGAAATTTAAGCATTTCGCTGACCGTGACGAAGCTTTAAGGGTTTGGGCTTCACAGATTTTTCACAAATGTTTCACCTTTTCATGACATTTGAGACATATACTGATACCAAAATCGAAAAGTCCGAGACCACATGAGCTTGCTCAGATGTGATTGAGAGACTTTGAGATTTGCCCCGATATGAGTACAAAAGTGGGATGATAATCCCACGATGTACGAATAGCGGGCAGGATTGTGAGAGTGCGTAGCACGGAACAATCCGTAGGTATCAGTTCTGGGGACTCGTGGGTATCAGTTTTGGGTACCCATAGATATCAGGTGGGGGATCACACCATATCAGGGAGGCAAATATGATAGAAGTAAGCAATCTTACAAAAAAATATGGTGACCATATTGCCGTAGATCATCTCTCTTTCCGTGTGGAAAAGGGTCAGATCTACGGTTTTCTTGGTCCTAACGGCGCCGGTAAATCCACGACAATGAACATCATCACGGGTTACCTGGCAGCTACGGAGGGCACTGTGACCATCGATGGCAAAGATATCCAAAAAGATCCGGAGGAGGCAAAGCGTGCCATCGGTTATCTGCCGGAGCTTCCGCCACTGTATGTTGACATGACTGTCAGAGAATACCTGGACTTCGTGGCAGAACTGAAAAAAGTTCCGAAAAAAGAGCGGAAGCAGCAGATCGATGAGGTCATGGAAATGACACAGATCACCGATATGCAGCAGCGTCTGATCAGGAATCTTTCAAAAGGTTATAGGCAGAGAGTCGGACTGGCACAGGCGATCCTTGGCTACCCGGAGGTTATTATTCTGGATGAGCCCACGGTAGGTCTGGATCCGAAACAGATCATCGAGATCCGTGATCTGATCCGCAAGCTGGGGGAGAATCATACTGTGATCCTCAGTTCCCATATTCTGTCGGAGGTCAGTGCGGTCTGCGACCATATTATGATCATAGCCCACGGTAAGCTGGTAGCCAGCGATTCTCCGGAGAATCTGCAGAAGCTTATGAGTGGTTCCATGGAACTGAACCTGGAAGTAAAGGGAAGCACCGCTGCGGTGAAGAGCGCATTGCAGGAGATCTCACAGATTGACCGGATCGAAGAGAACACGGAGGCATCCAAAAATATTGCAAAGCTGAAAGTGATCTCCAAAGAAAATGCCGACATCAGAGAGCAGGTATTCTATGCACTGGCAGAAGCAAAGCTGCCCATTTTAGAGATGACTCATGCGGAGAAGTCTCTGGAAGACATCTTCCTGGAACTGACCGAGGATGTAGCACCTACACAGTCGGAGAAGCACAAACTATTCTCAAAAAG
>OHZS01000459.1_pt1 | contig 15751 bp, 14 predicted proteins | sample 1580521 | NCBI WGS metagenome assembly OHZS01 (sample SAMEA3882503, study PRJEB24775) | human gut metagenome | biome: human-associated habitat; feature: intestine environment; material: feces | place: Netherlands | collected 2009/2010
AGATGGAGGCTGTGATTCAGTTGTTGAAGCGCATCGGAACGAGCAGATAGCGGTAATCCATCGACTCGTCGGAGTCGGCTTCCTGCTGGCCGTTGAATTCCACGGGCTTTACGGCGGTGGTGAGCTTCATGCGGACATACGGTTCGCTGATGGCGCTCAGACCTTCGATAAGGTACGACGGGTTGAAGGCGACGGTGATGTCGTCACCATCCATATCGACGTCGATGATTTCCTTTGCCTGCGCTTCGTCCACGGCACCGGCGCTCAAGGTGAGTTCCTGCCCGGAGAAGACCATGCGAATGGGGGCGTCACGTTCGGCGACCAGGGCCACACGCTTGATGGCGCCGATCAGGGACTGCTTGTCGATGACGGCTTGAATCGGATAGTCGTCGGCGAACAGTCTGTCGACTGCGGGGAATTCGCCGTCGATGAGCTGCGAGGTGGAGGAGCGCCCGGCATTGTCGAAGCCGAGGAGGGACGGGTTCTCCGTATCGAAATCAAGGGTGAGGTTCTGACGTTCGTTAAGGGAACGGGAGACATCGCGAAGCAGCGAGCCACGGACGAGCGTAGTGGTGTGCACGGTCGGATCCTGGGGGCTCCAGGAGAAGGTGGCGCGGGCCAGGCGGAAACGATCGGTGGATGTCAGCACCACCTTGTCGCCGTCGAACTGCATGCGCACGCCTGTCAGCACGGGGCGGTTTTCTTCGCGGGAGACTGCGACGCAGGCCTGAGATACTGCCTGTATGAAGGTTGGTGCGTCGACCTGGCCGAGCATGCCCGGCATGCTCGGCAAATCGGGGTATTCGGCGTTCGGCATCAGCTGCATGGTGAACGTCGATTTGCCGGAGGTGATGGTCAACGTGGTGGAGTTGGCCGAAAGATAGGTTTTTTCGGATGGCAGTGATTTGGTGATGTCGGCGAGCAGTTTGCCAAGCACGAGGATGCTGCCGGATTCGTCGACTCCAGCTTCGATATGGTCGCGGGCGGAAATTTCGTAATTGAAGGCGGAAAGCCGTAGGGCACCATCTGCTGCTTCAAGCCGGATGCCGGCAAGAATTGGGTTGGAAGGACGAGCATCAATGACCCTGGTCGTCCATGCTACTGCGTCGGCGAGTGCGCCGGAATTGACTTCAACCTTCATAAAAGCCTGCTTTCACTGGGAAGAACCCGTGGAACGGGTATTTCTTGAACTGAAAATCATTGTAGCGACTTGCGGATGCTTTCAGAATCGGCTCAGTCGGCGCATTATTGCTATGACGATTAGCTGAGGTAACTACGTCAGTAATACTCATAATAAGGTCCGGTGGATATGTGGATAACGTTCGCAATCCGTTCTCACATGTGGCATTGTGGATAACCCTCTCATTGTGGATAACTCGAAGAGTCATGTGGATAACATGGCCGGTTATCCACAGGCGTTTTGCACGAAAACGGTTATCCACATTCGGTGCAAAGTTGTCCACGAGTTATCCACAGCGAAATGTGGAGTCATCCACGGGTTATCCGCAGGCTTTACCCACATTTGTGAATAACTATGTGGATAACTTTTTTAATTTTTACCGGCTTCGCCGGAGTGTTGCGGCTGGGAGAATCGTTCTGACGAACCGAAATCCGAACGATATGTGGATTACCGCAAAACATGCAAAAACCGTCTCTCAGAACGATTCTGAGAGACGGCAGGCGCATGTGCTTCGGCAGGTTAGTTGGATCCCTGCTTCAATCGAACCGTAAGCTCCATAACGTAGTTGTAGATATCCTGACGCTGCTGCATTTCATTGGTAATACGGTCACAGGCGTGCATAACCGTGGTATGGTCCTTGCCGCCGAACACCTTGCCGATATCCACCAGACTCATGCTGGTCATTTCTCGCGTGAGATACATGGCGATCTGACGTGCAAGCGCGATGTTCTTCATACGCGAACGCCCAACGATATCGTCAAAGGTGAGATGGAAGTACTTCGCGGCCTGGCTGATGATGTCCGTGGGCTTAATCTCCACATCGGTGGTGAAGAAATCCTGCAACGTCTGCTCGGCCATGGCTCGCGTCACCGGCTGATTGCTCAGCGAAGCCACAGCGGTCACTCTGGTCAGAGCGCCTTCAAGCTCTCGAATGTTCTCCGTAAACCGCTCGGCGATCAGATCAAGCACGTCGTTCGGGATATTGCTGTGGTTCATGGACGCCATCATGCGAAGAATGGCGATACGGGTTTCCAGATCCGGCGGCTTGACATCCACCGTCAACCCGGAGTCGAAGCGCGAGATGAGGCGGGCCTCGAAGCCCTTGAGGTTCTTCGGAGCCACGTCGGACGCGATGACGATACGCTTATTCGCCTGATGTAACGCGTTGAACGTATGGAAGAACTGTTCGAGGGTCGCTTCCTTGCCGCCAAGGAACTGAATATCGTCGATGAGCAGCACGTCGACGCTGCGGTATCGGCGGTTGAACTCCGCAATACGCCCCTGGCTTTGCGAAGGGATCTGCAACGCCTCGATGAACTCGTTCAGGAATTCCTCGCTATTGACGTAACGCACCTTAAGCGTCGGGTCTTTGACCAGCGCGTAGTTGCCGATGGCGTTCAGCAAGTGGGTTTTACCCAAGCCGGATCCGCCGTAAATACACAGCGGGTTGAAATCCTTGCCGGAACCTTCCGCCACTGCCAATGCCACGGTGCGGGCGAAACGGTTGGAATCGCCGGGAACGAACGTGTCGAATGTCGCATTCTTATTGAGATGCGTTTCGGGATCGCGCTGGACCTTGTTGCGGTCAACGCCATACTGCCCCTCCGCATCGCCACTGACCTGCGGCTGCAATGCCGAAGGAACGGTCGGCACCGGCCCTGCGGTTCCGAAAGGCTCCTTACCCAGATCGTCAAGGGACGGGGACGGGCCGTTCAATGGCAGTTCGGGCTGTTCCTCAACGTGGCTGGCGGGTTTCTTCGGCTGCGGCTTGGACTCAGGCTTCGGTTCCGGTGCCGTCTGCTGCGGCACGATCTTGAATGCCGGGAACATATCCTGACCGGTGACGATCTTCAGCGCTTCGAGCAGCGCCTGCATGAGTTCGTTTTCAAGCGCCTGCCGCGTGCTGGCGTTATCGACGCAGAGCACGATGGTCGTACCATATACGGCTTCGGGCGTTACCCCCTCCAGCCATCCCTTGTCACGAGGGGAAAGGGACTTCTTATGCTTCAGCAGCGTAAGGGCGTCTGACCAAATGTTCTTGGCTTGTACTGTTGGGTCTTCGGCGCTCATGGTCACGACACTCCTTTCTCGCCTCTTCCAAGTAGGGACACTCAGCTATCTATTGTTACTCGCACCGCATGAGTTATCCACCGCCTAGCGTGTTGCAATTACTGAAATTAGGAACGACAAGCGTGTGATTTGTGGATAACTTTTGCCTATATTCCCGTGTCGTTGCAACGTTTTACGGCATGTCGGGCGGGTTTGCCGGGGGTGGAAATGACTGTTGAGTTGACGTTAGGGCAGGGGTAAGAGTAGTTTTATAGAGCTTGACTCACGTGAGAGCCGCGCGTAAGCGTGGCCGAAGAAACCTAGGAGCTAACTATGAAGAGGACCTTCCAGCCCAACAACCGTCGTCGTCACATGAAGCACGGCTTCCGTCTGCGTATGCGCACTCGTTCCGGCCGCGCTGTGATCAACCGTCGTCGCGCCAAGGGCCGCAAGAACCTGTCTGCCTGATTGTGCCGCTGACGGCATCGTTACCGTGGAACGGTTGAAGAGCCATAGTGATTTCGTCGCCGTGCTGAAACGCCGCCGCAAGGTCTCGCGTCATGATTTCATCGTGCATTATGCGATGCGTGATGAAGCCAGGGCGCATGGTGTTGCGACGCCTGGCACACGACGGATGGGGCTTGCCGTATCCAAATCGGTCGGCAATGCCGTCACACGCAATTCAGTTAAGCGCCGTTTTCGCGTACTGGCTTCCCGCTACGAACACACATTGCCTGAGGGGGTTGATGTGGTGTTGCGCGCAAAGCCGTCCGCAGCCAGCGCTTCCTTCCAGTCTTTGGATGAACAGATGGCCACCGGATTCGAAGCGGTGGCATTAAAGCTTCATCAGGACTGATAATGAGCGTCGCCGCCGATGCGATTGTGCATCTGATTCGTTGGTATCAGCGGCATTGGTCGGCGAAGCGTGCTGTGCCGTGTTGCAAGTTCTACCCGAGTTGCTCGCATTACGCGATTCAGGCTGTGCGGCGTTATGGCGCATTCCGTGGGGGATTGCTGGCTGTTTTACGCTTATTGAGATGCCTTCCGTGGAGTTGTGGGGGCATTGATGATGTTCCACAGCGCTATTCCATTTTTTATAGATTTCCGTGGTCGAAGGCACACGAGGAGCCTCGACTCACTCCTCTGGTCGTAGACGATAAGGAGAATGGCCTGTAATGGGTAATCAAGATCAATTCCTCCTCGATAGTGGTTTCTGGGGCTGGCTCTATAAGCTCCTGTACCCCGTCGAGTGGCTCATGACGCAGATCATGGCCGTATTCCACAAGTTCCTGGTGATGCTGGGCATGAACGAGATCGGTTTCTCGTGGGTCTTGTCCATCGTGTTCCTGGTGATTGTGGTTCAGATATGTGTGTTCCCGCTCTTCTATAAGTCCATCAAGGGAATGCGCAAGATGCAGGCCGACATGCAGGTGCTGCAGCCCAAGCTGAAGCGCATTCAGAACAAGTACAAGGGCAAGAACGATCCGGCCAGTAAAGAGGCCATGCAGCGCGAGACGATGAAGCTGTATCAGGACACCGGCACGAATCCGATGGGCGGCTGCACATCCATGCTGCCTATGTTCGTGCAGGGCCCCGTCTTCATGTGCATGTTCTACACGCTGTCGGCCATTCCATACATTGCACGTGGCAAATTCAGGGATGGGCAGGGCCTTGGCGCCTTCGACATCGCCACGGCCAAGGAGTTCACCTCCACTACGGTGTTCGGCGTGAACGTGGCCGATAATTTCATCACGGCGACCGTCTCCGGCAAGATCGTAATCGGCATCTTCGTCGCCCTGATGTGCTTCTGCCTGTGGCTCATGCAGTTCAACAGCATGAAGCGCAATATGCCGCAGAACAATGCGCAGAACAAGCAGGCCGAGATGATGCAGAAGATGATGCTCTGGGTCTTCCCGATCATGTACATCTTCTCCGGTATCGCCATGCCGTTCGCCGTGCTGGTGTACTGGCTGACCAACAACGTCTGCAACCTGCTGCGTTCCGTGTGGCAGATCTACGCTTTCCCGACTCCGGGCTCCCCGGCCGCCGAGGCGAAGGAACACCGCGATCACAAGAGGGAAAACGAGCGCCGTGCCCGCGCTGGCGAGCCCTCGATCGAGGAGGAGGCGCTGCAGAAGGCCAAGGTGGAGGCTGAACGCAAGCTCACCCAAGGCTTCCAGCGAGAGCAGCCTCATCGTAAACGCAAGAAGAAGAAGAAGTGATGATAAGGTCTGATGTTTCACATGAAACATCAGACCTTATCTGACTTTAGGCTGTCGTTGAGCAATTCCGGCAGCTGGTTTAGACTGGTACCTATACGCGCCAAAAAGGAGAATATATGGCACAGGATGACGAGAAGACCCTAGATCAGCTCAATGAGGAAGCTGATATCGCCGCCGATTATCTTGAAGAGCTTCTTGATATCGCTGACTATGATGGTGACATCGAAATGGGTGTTCGCAACGGTCGCCCGACCGTCCAGATCGTTGCCGATGACAATACCGATATCAAGCATCTCATCGGACGCGACGGTGAAGTGGTCGATGCGTTGCAGCAGCTCACCAGGTTGGCGGTCCAGCAGAAGACCGGCGAACGTTCCCGTCTGATCGTCGACGTCGACGGCTTCCTGAAGCGCAAGCGTCAGCGTCTGCACGACATCGCGCTGGACGCGGTCGACGAAGTCAGGGAGACCGGCGAGCCGGTCGACCTGAAGCCGATGAACTCGTTCGAACGCAAGGTGGTGCACGATGTGGTCCGTGAGGAGGGGCTGAAGTCCCGTTCCCACGGCGAAGAGCCGCATCGCCATGTGACCATCTATCTGAAGGCTTCCGCGAACGAGGACGACGACGAGTAAGGCTGATACGAAACGGGGAGTCCATAATGCTATGGGCTCCCCGTTTCGTATGAGCGGAAATATGCATACGACCAGGAAAGAGTGTAGCGACCGATGACAGATGAACTGGACGGTTCCCCGATCCTTAACGACGTGCTGGGCGACGCATTGCCCATGCTTGAAGTGTTTCATGCGAAGCTTGAGCGGGAAGGCGAGCCGCGTGGCCTGATAGGCCCGAGGGATGTCGATATTATCTGGGAACGCCATATCCTCAATTCCGCAGCCATCGTACCGTTCATTCGCGAGGCGACGGATGGCATGCGATTCAAAACGGTGGCCGATGTCGGCAGTGGCGGTGGATTCCCCGGCATCGTCGCCGCGGCATGCCTGCCCGACCATGAGTTCACGCTGATCGAGCCGATGGAGCGTCGCGTTGAATGGCTGGAGGAATGTGTGAACGAAATGGGGCTGAAGAATGTGACGATTATTCGTGCCCGGTCCGAGGAAGTCATTACATCGCTGCGTAAGGATCGTAGTAAGCATCCTTACGCGGTGGTCACGTGCAGGGCTGTAGCGCCGATGACGAAGCTTTCCGGGTGGACGCTGCCGCTGCTGAAGCCGCAGGGGCGTCTGGTGGCGTTGAAAGGGCGTTCCGCGCCGGCTGAGATCGAGAAGGCCGCTAAGATGATCGCCAAGTTCAAGGGTGTGCGCCCACGTGCGGTGGAGGCGCCGGTCGGTCCCGGTCTGGAATCCACGCACGTTGTGCTGGTGGATAAGAAGTAGCGCTGATTGCGTGCTGCCAAGGCGGCATTCCTGCTCTGTGATTGTGGCGGGAATGCCGCCTTGTTTGTTTTCACGACTGCTTGTTATGCCGGTTATGGCTTCGCCATGCCTTTGTGATGACGGCTGGGATTGGAACCCAGAATGCTGCCAGGAACATGATGTGATGCGCAATGGGCGATGCGCGATGGGATGCATAATAGGGGAGTGCCGCACAAGGCAAACGATGCTGTGCAATGTGTCCCATAGGGGAGTTATCCACAAAATCAACTATGTGAAAAAGTTATCCACAGGTTTTCCCTTAGGTTGATGGGAGGCATGAAATCGTTGATTTACTGGGGTTCAGCGATGTCAAGATACCTGGTTATGCACATTTTTCGTCATAATTATCCACACTTATCCACAATTTGGCTTCTTTATCCACATTTCTTAAGCGGATGCATGCTTTTATGCCGTGACAAAGACAACGTGGGCCTTGATTATTGCTTTCAAGACCCACGGTTGAGACTATGGAAAACCGATATGAATCGTCAGCCAACAGTCTGTGTAAGATATGCCTGTGCGTCGAGCGCAGCACGGCAACCCATGCCCGCAGCGGAAATCGCCTGCCGATACACGCTGTCAACACAGTCGCCTGCGGCGAAGATACCGTGAACGGTGGTGCGGGTGCTGGCCCCCTCGACGGTGATATACCCGGATGCATCACGTGCTACAGCATCCCCCAGGAACTCCGTGGACGGCGTATGCCCGATCGCCACGAATACGCCGTTCGCGGCGAGACTGTGCATCTCGTTCGACAGTACGTTCCGTACGCTCAACGATTGCACCCCCTGCTCGTCGCCGTGGATGGCATCGACGACAGAATCCGTCAGGATGGTGATGCGCTCATTGCCGCGCGCCCGATCGACCATGATCTTGGAAGCGCGGAATGCGCTACGCCGATGAATCAGCGTGACCGAGGAACCGAACCTCGATAGGAACTCCGCTTCCGCGAAGGCGCTGTCGCCGCCGCCGACGACCACGATGGGCTTGCCTCGGAAGAAGAAACCATCGCAGGTCTCGCAGTACGATACGCCCCGCCCGGAGAATTCCGCTTCGCCGGGAATGCCGAGTTTGCGGTATTGCGAGCCTGTGGCGATGATGACGGCCTGTGCATGGAAGGTCTCGCCTTGATTGGTGGTGATGGTTTTGTAGGAGCCGTGATCCTGAACCGTGGCGACATCATCCTGCAGAAACGTCGCTCCGAAGCGTTCGGCTTGGCGCTTCATGGCGTCCATAAGATCGGGGCCGAGAACACCGTCCGGGAATCCGGGGAAGTTCTCCACTTCGGTGGTGTTGACGAGCTGTCCTCCCGGTGTCAGCGCGCCGGCGATGACCAGGGGGCGGTAGCCGGCGCGGCCGAGATAGATGGCCGCGGTGTAGCCTGCCGGGCCCGATCCGATAATGATTGCGTGTTGTTCTTGTTCCATGATTCAACAATACGGTTTGCATGCCGATAGGCATGCCGAATGCGCCATCGGCATAGCGAATCAGGCATCGGAAGTTGAGACAAGCCGTTACAAGCTGTGCCGATAGGGCAGAGGTGTGCCGCACATGTTTCATGTGAAACATGATGCAGTCAACTTACACGGGCGAGGCGGGGCGATGCAACGGTTCGTGTGTTTCATGTGAAACATCGCAGGCGTAGACGGTGAGGCATGAAGGCGGAATATGATCCATATATGCCGTTATATCGGCACATGGACACTAGATATGGGGGCAACTTATCCACAGTTATCCACAGTGCCGGAAAAGTAAGGAAATCCAATAGACAGAAGGCCGGTGGCGTAATCAAGGAATCGGGTTATCCACCGAAAAGCATGATTTATCCACAGTTTCCCACATTGTTATCCACAAAACGGAAAAACTGGGCTTCCTGTCCATACAAAAGGCAAAACTGGATACAGATTAGTACACCAAGGAGTTAGTTGTTCATGGCAGATCAGGATATGCCGATTGAGTCCGCCGAAGATACCATCAAGCGTATTTTCTCATCGGGTGATTCGACGGTGGGTGCGGAAATCACACATGAATTCAATCGCTATTCCCGTTTGCAGGAAGCGAAGTTTCCCAAGCCGGCACGCACTCGTCTGATTGCGGTCGCCAACCAGAAGGGCGGGGTGGGGAAGACCACCTCTACCGTGAATCTTGCCGCCGCCCTCGCACAAAACGGCGCGCGGGTATTGGTTATCGATATGGATCCCCAGGGTAATTGCTCGACAGCCCTTGGCGTGAGGCATGAATCCGGCGAACCGTCTGTATACGACGTTCTTGAAGGTCGTATGTCCATTGCGGAAGTCAAGCGGCAGTGCCCTGATCTCTCCAGTCTCGACGTGGTCCCGGCATCCATCGATCTGAGCGGCGCTGAATTGGAAGTCGCCCAGTTCGAGAACCGCAATAATCTGTTGAACGAGGCCGTGCAGCAATTCCTTCGGGAAAGCAACGAGCATTTCGATTACGTGTTCGTCGACTGCCCGCCAAGCCTGGGTTTGCTGGTGATCAATGCCATGTGCGCAGTGCGCGAGATGCTTATCCCGATTCAGGCCGAATACTATGCGCTTGAGGGACTTGGCCAGCTCATCAACACCATTGGCTTGGTCCAGGAACACTTCAACCCTATTCTTACCGTTTCGACCATGATGGTCACCATGTTCGATAAGCGCACACTGTTGAGCCGTGAAGTGTACAACGAAGTGAAGAGCCACTACCCGTCGATCGTGCTGGATACCACGATCCCCAGGACGGTGAAGATCTCCGAGGCACCGAGCTTCAATAAGAGCGTCATCTCATATGATCCGCGTGGCATGGGTGCCATCGCCTATGGCGAGGCGGCGTTGGAGATCGCACGTCGTTCCCCCGTCGTGCTGGATGCAATCGCGTCACGAATGAAGGAGGCCTGATATGGCATCGAAATCCCGTCTTGGGAAGGGCCTCGGTGCGTTGTTCCCAGCGCTACCTGGCGAAGAACCCCATGAACAACATGTGGTTTCACGTGAAACGTTGCATGACACCACGAAGCAGTCGGTAGTCCTGGAGCAGCGGCAGAAGGCCGGAACAGCCGAATCCCATAATGCGCCCGAGCATGATGCGAAGACCGCCAAGTCGGTGACGGCGGAACAGCCACAGAAACCGAGCGGCGTCGTGGAAGAGGACGCCCCGGTGCATATCCCGTCCATCAAGCATGCGGTTTCCCCGCACGCCTCGACCTCGAGGGGACGTGCAACCATGCCCGGAATCGAAGACATCGCCCATCCCAGCGATATGTTCTTCGACGACACCGTGTCGCTGCAATCCAAGCGCCAGAGCGCGGACGAGACGAAGAAAGACAAGAAGCAGTCGGACGGCAAGCAGCAGGAACAATCCAACCAGTCCAAGCTCAAGCCCGTCGAAGGCGGCTATCTCGCTGAATTGAACCTTGACGAGATCGGTCCGAACGCACATCAGCCGCGTTCCATCTTCGACGAGAACGACTTGAACGAGCTCGCGGCATCCATCAAGGAAGTGGGCATTCTCCAGCCCATCGTGGTGCGCAGGCGTCCAGCCGATCAGATCGCCGCCGCACGTAAGGCACAAGCCGGAACAAAACCCGCAAATCGTTTCGACGGTCGTATGGACAGCCCCTATGAGCTGATTATGGGCGAGCGTCGCTGGCGTGCCTCCCAGCTTGCAGGCTTAACCACCATCCCCGCCATCGTCAAAACCACAGCCGATGACGATATGCTGCGCGACGCCTTGCTGGAGAATCTGCATCGTGTTGCGTTGAACCCCTTGGAAGAGGCTGCGGCATACCAGCAGATGGTCGATGAATTCGGCCTGACCCAGGCTCAGCTGTCCAAATCGGTTTCAAAGTCGCGTCCGCAGATTGCGAATACCCTGCGATTGCTGAATCTGCCGGCAACGGTGCAGAAGAAGGTCGCCGCGGGCATTCTTTCCGCCGGCCACGCGCGTGCACTGCTTGGTCTGGGTGAACCTGAGGAGATGGACAAGCTTGCCAATCGTATTATCGCCGAGGGCCTGTCGGTGCGAAGCACCGAGGAAATCGTGGCGATGGCGAATCTGAACTCCACCAAGCCGAAGAAGCCTCGGGCACGTAGGGGAGACCCGTGGGCTAATTCTCCTATCAAGTCCAACCTTGAGCATCGCTTTGAAACCAAGGTTTCCATCAAGGGAACACCTAAGCATGGGCATATCGAAATCGTGTTTTCCTCACCGGAAGACATGGATCGTATTCTCGACCTGCTTATGCCCGGTCAGAAGAAGGATGATGACGCCGCCAAGGCGTGACTTGTGCATCGAGAGCAATCATCGGCATGGTTCCACCAGTAACAGGGAACCATGCCGATTTTTCTATATGTAGACAGAACAGTAGTGGTTGAACCTATGGCTGTTGCTATAGGTTCGCCGAGCCTTCAAGTGAACCTGGAAGAACAATCCCATGATTTCCGTGGGTAAGCTGGCCATCATCCAATAGCATTCGTATGGCGGCGCAAATCCGGGTACCGCTTGTATCCGCCAGCGAACCGTAGCCGTCAATCTGATTCAGGCCACTTCCCATAATCGATACGCTCCTCGACCCATGCAATGCATTGACGATTTTGACAGTGCTGTACCCGGTGCCTTGATCACGGTACACGGCTTGGATGAAATGCAGCACGGATTGCATAAGATCGGCGTCGATGGCGTGTTCCTCTTCGGATTGTTCCACGTGAAACGCTGATGTGCGCCCGAACACTGCAGGCGTGCTGTTTCGAGTATGCGCCGCGCCCGCCAGCCTGCTCGATCCTGTACAGAAATCGCAGGATCCGCAACGCCGTTCAGATGGTTCTTCGCCAAAATAGCGCAGCATATGCGCCCGTAGGCAACCATGCGTGGTGCAGTAGCGTTCCATGGCTTGGCAACGGTCCAGTGCCGCATCCTTGGCCTGACTGCGTTCCTGCTGATTATCCAGGGCCGAGCCGGCGGATTCCTCGATGCGCTGTCTTTGCCAATCGAATTCGTAAGATCCCCAGATCACATAGCAGCTGGCAGGCTTGCCGTCTCGCCCTGCGCGGCCGGCCTCCTGGTAGTACTCTTCAAGGCTGCTGGGAGCGCCGTCATTGATGACCCATCGCACGTCGGGTTTGTCGACGCCCATGCCGAATGCGGTGGTGGCGACGATGACTTTGAGTCGCCCTTCAAGAAACGCATCCTGAACATATGCCTTGCCTGCCTCATCCATTTTGGCGTGGAAATATTTGGCCTGCACCCCGGCGGTTTTCAACGCTTCCGTCAACTCCTCGGTTCGTGCGCGCGATGTGCAGTAGACTATGCCGCTTTCGCTGCGATGTGTTTTGGCATATTGCGTGATGCATGCGGTGCGATCCTGCTTGGAGTGCGCTTCGTATCGGCCGAAGTATAGGTTTGGTCGGTCAAAGTTGGAAATAACCTGCAGAGGATCCTGTAGATGAAGGTTCTGGATGATGCCTTCACGTACGGTAGGGGTTGCTGTTGCAGTGCATGCGGCTATGACCGGTCGTTCCGGCAATTGTTCGATGAATGCGGCGATGCCGAGATAATCCGGCCGGAAATCCTGGCCCCATTGGAATACGCAGTGGGCCTCGTCAACCGCCACCAAGCGGATTCTGAGGGTCTGTGCGAAGCGAAGGAACTCGGGGGAGACAAGACGTTCCGGAGCGACGTAGAGCAGACGTATATGCCCCTCTCTGGCCGCCTGATAGGTCATGGCACGCTCGGTACCGGTGGTCTCCGAATCGATGAATGCGGCGGGGATTCCGTGCGTTGAGAGATGCGCTACCTGATCACGCATGAGCGCACGCAGTGGTGTGATGACGAGTACCAGGGCCGGTTTGCCGTTTATGCCCGGTGCACAGGCCGGAATCTGGTAGCAGATTGATTTGCCGGCACCTGTGGGCATGACGGCCAGAACGTCTCGATGCTGCAGAATCGCTGTAATCACGTCCAGCTGCCGGCCACGGAAGGAATCGTATCCGTAGAAATGCTGCAGGGTGCGCAATGCCCATCCGGTGATATCTGCCATAAGCATGTGTCTACCGCAGACGGTGGTCAGTGGCGGAGATGGCGACGAACGACACGCCAACTGAAATGTGGATAACTCAAGTTAAGTTATGCACAATATGCCCAAAATCCGGGGATAAGTTATCCACAAATTGTGGATAACTTAAGAGGCTTCATAATGGCGGTATTGTGGATAACCGCAGTATTTCAAGCGTGCGCTGTGGATAACTGGATTTTTGAACCTCAACTTTTAGGAAACGGTATTTAAAAAGTAGTATGGTGAACCGATATAAAAACGTTGATATTCCAGTTACTTAATCGGTTCAGTACCTATAACTAAAACAGTGCCACACCGGGAAGAAAAGTGTTGATAACTCACTGCCGACAATCCACACTGGCAAGTGCCCCTTCGACTGCTGCAATCAGTTCCTGACGTCAATGCGGCATTACGACACTCAAGGAATCAGTACAGGCGACAAGAACATGCGAGATACCAAGGCAGGAACACACCCCTGCAACCGGATCGGCGCCATTCCTGATGCCGTTGACGGTAAAAGCCTGTTCATCGATGCATAAGCCCCGTAGCAGGGGCCATACAAGCAACCTGTGCGCTTGAACCACTCCCATGTGGCGCAAATCAGGCTGCATGCCTGCAGGCCGGCAATGGCTACCGGCAATGTGAGCAGACGAAGACCAAGCCAAAGCCCCATAAGACACAAGCCCGAAGTGCTGATCGGTGCTCTAAGCGCCTTATGCAGCCCATCCATATGCCTGCCATCTGCTGGCGCACTGGCTCCAGGCCCTTATGCCACCACTGAGAGGGCATGAGAAACCTGCTTCCGACAGCGAGGCAAGACCGTTGCTGGCATATACGGCCGCCGTTCGCACGAAGCAGGCCATAGTATTCCAGAACCGCCGATAATACGACGAGAGGGGCCGGGAACATTGCGGTTCCCAGCCCCTCTCAACTGCTATAGGTGCAGACCGAACCTACTTGGTGAACAGATCGGTGACGTCGATATAGTCGTATCCGGCAGCGCCTTCGGCGCTATTCGACGAATCGTTCTTGCCGCTATCGTCGCCATCCTCATTGCCGAACGGCACATTATCGATGTTGCTGTCGGACCAATCGTTCTGCTTGGAATCAGGATTATTCGGATTGTTGCCGAAATGCATGCAGGCCAGCGCTATGCCGAGCGCCAGCAGCACCACTACAGCCGCTGCTGCCACCACCACCGTGGCCGTGGTGTATTTGCCGAAAAGCCTGGTGTCCGCAAGATCGTCGCCTTCATCATCCGCAGTGGGCTTGGACCGCGGTGCAAAGCTCGGCGGTTGCTGCATGGCAATGCCTGCGTCCTGCTGTGCAGCGGAGGTGGAAGCAGGGGAGAAAGATGCGGGAGGCATGGCTGCCGGAGCCTGTGCCGCCGGCGTATCATTGCTGGCCTGTATTTCGCTGACCTGAATCGCCTGTGTCGGGTAATTGGTGTCATCCACCACAGGGATCTGGGTCGTCATATCGAATTTATTGGCATTCGTACCGATTTCGGAATCAGCTTGGAACGCGAAATCCTCGAAGAGGTCCGTGTTGCTGAATTCCTTGGAATTCGTATGCTTGGACGGGCGGTTCAGCCGGTTTTTCAGCGCTTCCTCGCCTTCCTGCCCCTTACGCCACACCGCGGAAATCGTCTTTTCGGTGGACGTGGCGAGCTTGGACAGATCCGCTTCGCCCTTATGCAGCAGCTCCCGGTCGTTCGGCGTGGAGCTGGCGGTACGGGGCTTTGGGGAATGCTCGATGGTAAGCTCGCGCAGCTTTTCCGTAGTGATGATGGAGTGGGGAAGCTCCGCCAATTGATCCTCGTCGATGCTGATGACCTCGGCGGTGGCAATGGAACCTTCGCCGGCCGCGCTCGGCAACGCGATATCTTGCGTGGACAGCTTGTCCAGAGGAGTCCAGTCTCCCAGCAGCGCGGTCAATTCGCTGAGCGAAACCATCGGAATCGTATGATTCGTGCCGTCGTCCATCGTAAGACCGCGCATGATGATCATGCGGAATTCGCTGGGAACGGTATCGTCAAGCCTGCGAAGATCGAAGGTCATGTTCTTCGACGACGGGGTGCGGGTCAGCAACGCATACAGAAGGGCCGCCAATTGGCGGATGACAAGCTGATCGCCCTGCATATGGCCTGCGGCCTGCGTGGGCTCCTCCAGCATGGACGCGATGGCCGTTCCGGCTATTTCCAGACCATTGGTGGAGATACGCAGTGTGGCGGTGGATAGACGCGGGGTCCTCAGATCGTCGGCCAAGGACGCAGCGCTTCCGATGATGGAACGGATCGCCTCGTTGCTCAGAATAGTGCCGGACTGCCCCTGAAGATAATCGGTGAGGGAAAGACCTGATTCGATGTTGGTGACCAGCACAGCGGCATTACCCGCCTTGCGGAACTGCACAACGTGCGTGAAGCCCTTGGCACGGCCCAGGGTGGAAGCCGATGCCGCAATGCTTTCCAAATACTGCGGAGCGGTGAGAATGAACACCTGACAGTCGCGCGCCATGACGCGATCGTTGGCCTTCCACGCCTGGATGCCAGGTTCATCGCGCAATAGTGCAATCAGTGTATAGCGATTGAACAGGGTGTCTCCCAGCTGAGGCTTGGTCATGTTCTCGACTCCGATTTGCGCAGATGATTGCAACGCCGAATGCGTTGACGCTGGTGTTATTGTAACCACGGGACTGGTCGAAATCACGGCTGCGTCAACAGTTGTTTGTGATGTTTTGGTGGGGGATATGGTGGCGGCCTGCTCATTGCCTGCGGATGCGGGCCGGGAACCGGATTCCGGCCCGCATCCGCAGGCAA
>OHZS01000465.1_pt1 | contig 15579 bp, 10 predicted proteins | sample 1580521 | NCBI WGS metagenome assembly OHZS01 (sample SAMEA3882503, study PRJEB24775) | human gut metagenome | biome: human-associated habitat; feature: intestine environment; material: feces | place: Netherlands | collected 2009/2010
GAACTATTTTCGACATGTCAGACTCCGTGAAAATACCGACTGTGAGTTGAAACAATGAACTGAAAATCAGAGAGAATAAAATCTATGGATATGGAAATTAATTTCCCCAATCTCGGGATTTATCTCGATCATGTGGGAAAAAACATCAGTATTTTCGGATTTTCCATTGCCTATTACGGCATTGTGATCGTAACCGGTATGATGATTGCGATCTGGATTGCCCAAAGAGAGGCAAAGCGGACGGGGCAGAACCCGGAGCAGTATCTCGATCTTGCGATGATCGGCATCGCAGCCGGTATTCTCGGGGCACGGATTTACTACGTTATATTTGCCTGGGACTATTATAAGGATGATCTTTTGAGTATTTTCAACATCCGCCAAGGCGGACTTGCCATCTACGGCGGCATCATCGGTGCCTGCATTGCGGTGGTGATTTACAGCAGAAAGAAGAAACAGAACTTCAGCCTTCTGATGGATACCGCGAGCATGAGCATCGTGTTCGGTCAGATTATGGGACGGTGGGGAAACTTCTTTAACCGTGAGGCATTCGGTGACTACACTAACAACCTGTTTGCAATGCAGCTTCCGGTTTCCGCGGTCCGTGCCAATGAAATCACACAGAAAATGTGGGATCATGTGGTGACGGTAAACGGCGTCGAGTATATTCAGGTGCATCCCACCTTTTTATATGAAAGTTTATGGAATGTGGGTGTCCTGCTTTTTCTTTTCTGGTTTCGGAAAAGAAAAAAATTTAACGGCGAAGTGTTCCTGATGTATCTGATAGGATACGGCCTTGGAAGAATCTGGATCGAGGGACTCCGCACCGACCAGCTTCTGCTTCCGGTGGTGGGACTTCCGGTTTCCCAGCTCCTTTCGGGGTGTCTTGTGGTGGGATGTACCATCCTGGTGGTATGGAAACGAAAAAAATTATCATCCGGTGGGGAGACAGCCCATTCTTAAGGATAAAACCAGTGAAAAAAACAGAATAAAAATACAGAAAAAGGGAAAACCGGCAAAAAAGGTTTTCTCTTTTTTGATATAAAATTGGTATAAAAAAGGCGGAAAATGCGCATAAAAATGTTGCATTTTGGGGAAAATCTTAAAAATGAAATAGAAAAAAGACCTTGCTATTTTCCCTGAGTTGATATAGAATAAAAACATAAGTGGTAGAAAGTGGTGAAAAGTGGTGCGTTGTGGAGCGGATGTGGCAGTCCGGCTGCGGCGCGATACATGAAGTGGTGCGTGGGGAGACCGCCATTTCAGGTGATAAGAGGGTTTTCATTATGTTCATGGGAGAGTACAGTCATACGATTGACGCGAAGGGAAGATTGATCATACCGTCCAAGTTCAGAGAACAGCTGGGAGAAGAGTTCGTACTGACGAAGGGATTGGACGGATGCCTTTCCATTTACCCAAACGACGAATGGGCTGCCTTTGAAGAAAAGCTGAGAGCCTTACCACTTACAAACAAAAACGCCAGAACTTTTTCCCGTTTCTTTGTAGCAGGTGCTACGTCATGTGAACTGGACAAGCAGGGGAGGATTCTCGTACCGGCAACGCTGCGGGAATTTGCTGGTCTGGAAAAAGATGTAGTCCTTACCGGAAATATCAACCGGATTGAAATCTGGAGCAAGGAAAAATGGAACGAAAACAGCAATTATGATGATATGGATGCCATCGCCGAATCAATGGAAGAGATGGGCATTGTGATCTGATCTGTTTCGTTGGGATACAGGAGATGACCATGGAATTTTCGCATACATCAGTATTACTGAATGAAACCATTGAAAACCTTAAGATAAAACCGGATGGAATCTACGTGGACGGGACGTTGGGAGGCGCTGGACATTCCAGTCATATATGTGAGCGCTTATCTGCCACGGGGAGATTAATAGGCATAGATCAGGACGAAGCTGCGATAGCTGCTGCGGGTAAACGCCTGGAACCATTTCAGAACCAGGTCACGATTATCCGCAGCAATTATTGCGATATGGTTCCGCGTCTTGCCGAAATCGGAGTCACCGGGGTAGACGGAATCCTGCTGGATCTTGGAGTTTCATCCTATCAGCTGGATAATGCAGAGCGTGGATTCACATACCGTGAGGATGTTCCGCTGGATATGCGGATGGATCAAAGAAATGCTCTTTCCGCGTACGAAGTCGTGAACGATTACAGTGAAGAGAATCTTTCGCGTATTCTCCATGAATATGGAGAAGAGCGTTTTGCAAGAAAAATTGCACACAATATATGCGTAAGCCGGCAGCAGGCGCCGATTCGAACAACTGGGGAGTTAATCGAAATCATCAAGCGCTCGATTCCGGCAAAAATAAGGGCGACGGGCGGCCATCCGGCCAAGAGAACCTTTCAGGCAATCCGTATCGAAGTGAACCAGGAACTTACCGTTCTGTCGGAGTCACTGGACGGCATGATTGATCTCTTAAATGACGGTGGAAGACTTTGTGTCATCACCTTTCATTCTCTGGAAGACCGTATCGTAAAAAACATTTTCAGAAAAAACGAGCATCCATGTACGTGTCCGCCGGAATTTCCGGTCTGCGTATGCGGAAAGAAGTCCAAGGGAACCGTAGTAACTCGGAAACCGATCTTGCCGGGAGAAGAGGAAATGGAAACAAATCCCCGTTCCAAGAGCGCAAAACTGCGCGTCTTTGAACGAAAAGTGTGACGGCTCGGCACGAAGGAGACAGAGAAGTTATGGCCAGACGGGCAGATGGAAGGGTAAATTCGACAGATAGAACGAAACGTTATACGCCAGATACGTTTGAGGACGGAAGTGCGGTACGGCGTCTTGCAGCACAGCCGCAGGAAGCACCAAAAGAAGCACGGCCTCTGAAATCGGGTGTGAGCAGCCAGACAAGAAGAAACCGGGCACGGGCGACACAGATCAGCGCGGGCTACGCTGTTTTTCTTGCCATTGTCTGCACACTGTGTATCGCGGCGTGTGTTGCGTATGTCAAGTTGCAGACCGTGGTTACCACGCAGGCGGAAGACATTACCAGCAAAGAAAAAGAATTGAGCGATCTGAAGGCGGACAATGACGCCTATTACAATACAACGGTTGCCTCCGAAGATCTTGAGGCAGTCAAAGAAGCAGCACAGAACCGGCTCGGCATGAAATATGCAGATGAGTCCCAGGTAATTTATTTCAATGATTCAGAAAACAGCTATGTGAGACAGTATCAGGATGTTCCGGATGCGAAATAGGTGAAAACGTGAGTAAACAGAAACAGAATAAAAAACGAAGCGGGGCATTCCGGAGACGGAAGACAAGTGGGCGTATGAGTAGAAAACTGGTAGCACTCTTTTTGGGAGTGATGCTGGTTTTTGTTGCTTTAGCGATTGACATTACGTATGTGAATGCCACAAAGGGAGAAAAATACGAAAGACAGGTTTTAAGCCAGACGCAGCAGTCCTACGACAGCAGGACAATTCCATTCCAGCGGGGAAGTATCACCGACCGGACCGGAACGATTCTGGCAACGAGTGAGAAGGTTTACAACGTTATTCTCGACTGTAAACTTGCCAATACGACGGTAAAAGATGAAGAAAAGAACGATACCCATCCGTACGTCGATCCGACCGTAGCAGCACTGGTCGAATACTTCGGACTCGATGAGACGGATATCCGGGATCGTCTGACCGGCGAAACGACAAAAGAAAGCCAGTACCAGGTTCTCGCCAGAGAGGTCTCGATGGACGCGAAAAAAGCGTTTGAGACCTATGTGGACGAGTACGCGGACAAAAAGAACAAGGAGCTCGATGAGAACGAGCAGGCGGAAAAAGCATACCGTGCCAACATCCGCGGCGTCTGGTTTGAGGAATCCTACCACAGAACGTATCCGTTAAATTCACTTGCCTGCGATCTGATCGGCTTTACGTATTCAGGAGACACGGCAGACTGGGGAATCGAAGGGTATTATTCCAGTATCTTAAATGGCGTGAATGGCCGCCAGTTCGGCTATTACAACGAAGATGCGGATATGGAACAGACGATCATCGAGGCGCAGCCGGGCAAAAACGTGGTTACGACGATTGATGTAAATATTCAGAAGATCATCCGCACGGCGATCGAGAATTACAATGAGCGGATTCATGTCCAGAACGGCGCGGACGAATCGGACACTGGGACGAACCGTCAGACAAAAGCAGCAAAGAATATCGGCGTTGTCGTGATGGATCCGAACAATGGAGAGATTCTTGGTATGGATTCTTCCGACTGGTATGACCTGAACAATCCAAGAGATCTGACACCGTTCTATTCGCAGGAAGAAATTGATGCGATGAACGATAACGAGACAATGGAGGCTTTGAGTGCCATCTGGAAAAACTACTGTATTTCCGATGCATACGAGCCAGGTTCCACGGCAAAACCGATGAACGTGGCGGCGGCATATTCCCTCGATGTAATCGATGATGATACCCTGTTTGACTGTGAGGGGTTTGAGACGATTGCAGGGCAGATGATCCGCTGCGGAGCTTATCCGGGAACACATGGCGTACAGACACCGGCCGATGTACTGAAAAACTCCTGCAACGCTGGTATGATGCAGATCGGACAGAAGATGGGAGCAGCGGAATTTCTCCGCTATCAGGATATTTTCGGTTTCGGCAGTCTGACGGGAATTGACCTGCCGGGTGAGGCGTACGGCCTGGTTCACACGGAGGATACCATGGGACCGACCGAGCTTGCAACGAGTACATTCGGACAGGGCTACACCGTGACGATGGTACAGCAGGCAGCTGCGTTTTCCTCCCTGATCAACGGAGGCAATTATTACCAGCCGCATGTGATGAAGACGATCACGGACAGCACAGGAGCCGTTGTTGAGAGCAATGAGCCGAATCTGGTGCGTCAGACGGTTTCCGCGGAAATCAGCGATAAAATGAGAAGTTTCCTCCAGGGAGTCGTGACCGATGGAAGCGGCCAGAGTGCAAAGGTTGCCGGTTACACGATGGGAGGAAAAACAGGTACCGCACAGAAGTATCCGCGAGGCAATGGAAAATATCTTGTTTCCTTTATCGGATTTGCACCGGTAGAAAACCCGAAAGCTGTTGTTTACGCGATTGTGGACGAGCCGGATGTAGAAAATCAGGCGAACAGTGTGCTGGCACAGGAGATCGTAAAAGAGATCTACACAGAACTGCTGCCGTATTTGAACGTATTCCCGGATGATACGGACGGTGTGACGGGCGAAGGCTCCGAGACCGGAACGGATGATCCAAACGTAGCGGCACCGGTACAGGAAGACGATACGGAAAACAGTGCTGAAAACAGCAATATCGAGAACGGCGGTCTGACAAATGCCGAGCTGGATCTCATCAATGAAGAGTAAAAAAACATAAAAAACAAAAGACATAACCCCATAGCAGTTTCCATATAGTGTTATCATAATGGATTCGGCTATGGGGTATTCTATGCGTAAAAACAAAACGTATCACCGGAAAAAGACGGTTCTTCTGTGGGTACTCTGCATGGGAATGATGGTCGGACTTGCCGGGCGGCTGGTGTATCTGTGTGTGTTCCGGTCCGTCTATTATTCCGAGAAGGCGGATGATCTGCACGAGCGGGAGCGCGGGATCAAGGCGGCGCGCGGCCGGATTCTTGATGCAAACGGGGAAGTTCTCGCGGCAAACCGCACGGTCTGTACGATTTCCGTGATCCACAGCCAGATCGAGGAGCCGGAGGCGGTGATTGCGATGCTGGTAAAAGAGCTTGGAATTTCGGAGGAGACGGCGCGGAAACGCGTGGAGAAGCGGTCTTCAATCGAGCGTGTCAAGACGAATGTGGACAAGAAGACGGGTGATACCATCCGGTCGTACGGATACGCGGGGGTAAAAGTGGATGAGGATTTCAAGCGGTATTACCCCAAAGGGAAGCTGGCGTCGCGCGTTATCGGCTTCACCGGAGGCGATAATCAGGGCATCATCGGACTGGAGGTGGAATATGAGGAAATTTTAAAAGGAATCAACGGAAAAATCCTGACGACAACGGATGCGCGCGGGATTGAGCAGAACGGCATCGGGGAGAGCCGCCAGGAGCCGGTGGCGGGAAGGGACTTAAAGGTCAGTCTGGATGTCAATATCCAGGCGTACTGTCAGCAGGCAGCGGAAAAGGCGATGGCAGAAAAACAGGCGGACAGCGTCTCGATTCTTCTTATGAATCCGCAGAACGGAGAAATCTATGCCTGTGTCAATGTGCCGGAGTTCGACCTCAACGATCCGTTCATGCTGCAGCAGGATACAACGGGACTTTCGGAAAAAGAAATTCAGGATCTGCTGAACCAGATGTGGCGGAATGCCTGCATCAACGATACGTACGAGCCGGGATCTACCTTTAAGATCATCACGATGTCGGCGGGACTTTCGGAGGGCGTTGTGTCGCCGAACGATTCGTTTTTCTGTCCCGGCTACAAAATCGTGGAGGACCGCCGGATCCACTGCCACAAGCGGACGGGACACGGAGCCGAAAACTTCGTGCAGGGCGCGCAGAACTCGTGCAACCCGGTGTTCATTGAAGTGGGGCTGCGGCTCGGTGTGGAAAAGTTCTGTGATTACTTCCGGAATTTCGGTCTGATGGAAAAGACGGGGATCGATCTGCCGGGCGAGGCATCGACGATTATGCACAAGGAGGAAAACATCGGAGAGGTTGAGCTTGCGACGATGGCATTCGGCCAGTCTTTCCAGATCACGCCGATCCGCCTGGCGGCGACGGTCTCTGCGCTCGTCAACGGTGGAAAAATGGTGACGCCGCATGTCGCAACGGATGTGCTCGATGAAGAAGGAAATGTTGTAAAGCATCTGAAATTTCCGGAAAAAGAAGGGGTTCTTTCGGAAGAAACTTCCAGGACGGTGCGCGAAATTCTGGAAAGCGTCGTTTCAGAAGGGTCTGGAAAGAATGCGTACCTCGAGGGATATTCCATCGGCGGAAAGACGGCAACCTCGCAGACACTTCCGCGGAGCGCCAACCGCTATATTTCCTCATTCCTCGGCTTCACCCCGGCGGAGCATCCGACGGTGCTGGGGCTTTGCATTATCCGCAATCCGCAGGGCGTCTACTACGGCGGAACGATCTGCGCGCCGGTGATCCGCGATATCTTTTCCAATGTACTTCCGTATCTCGGTATTGGACACAATTCTTAGGAAACCTGAGAATTGTGTCCTTCGCAGCCCTCATTTAAAGTTTTGCTTCGCAAAAGGAGGGCTGCTCACACTTGAATCACTTTCTTACGCAGCGAAACAGCAAGTGTTTCACTGCTGAGCGAACCGTAACTTGGATTATAAAAGAAGGTTGCGAAACAGAACAAAAAGCTATATACTGAATAGGCTGGAGAAAATATTTTGACATGCCTGTTCCGTACACAATCCGTACAAAAAGGAAGAGGTGCGTCTATGAAAAGAGAAATGATCCTGCCGGTTCTTCTTTCCTTTGGCATCAGCCTGGCGCTGGGGCCGGTTCTGATCCCGTTTCTGCGAAAAGTCAAAGCGGGGCAGAAGGAGCGGGAAGAGGGTGTGCCGAGCCACCAGAAAAAAGCGGGAACCCCGACGATGGGCGGCGTGATGTTTCTGGCGGCGTTTACCGCAGTTTCCCTCCTTTTCCGGAAAGAGGGAGCGGAAGTGGTTCCGGTGCTGTTTCTGACGCTTGGTTTTGGCCTGATCGGCTTTCTCGATGACTATCTGAAAGTCGTGCTGCACCGCAGCGACGGGCTGTACCCGAAGCAGAAAATGGCACTGCAGGCAGTGATTACAGCAGTCTTTCTGTGGTATTTGGCGCGTTTTTCCGGAATTTCCCTCCGGATGCGCATTCCGTTCCTTCCAGGCAAAGAGCTGGACGCAGGGATTTTTACGATTCCGTTTCTCGCCTTTGTGATTCTTGGAACGGTCAACGGTGTCAACTTTACCGACGGCCTTGACGGGCTGGCGGCGAGTGTGACGATTTTAAATGCTGTTTTCTTTTCCGTGGCATCGATCGGCCTCGGAAACGGTGTTTCCCCGTCCGCGCTTGCGGTTATCGGGAGTCTGCTGGGGTTTCTGGTATTCAATGTATTTCCTGCCCGCGTCTTTATGGGCGATACCGGAAGTCTGGCACTCGGCGGTTTCGTCTCGGGAATGGCGTGTTTCTTACGTCTCCCCTTATTTCTGCCGCTTGTGGGATTCATTTATATGATGGAGATTCTCTCTGTGATCCTGCAGGTGTCATTCTTCAAACTGACGAAGGGAAAACGGATCTTCAAGATGACGCCGATCCATCACCATTTCGAGCTGATGGGCTGGTCGGAGACACAGATTGTGACGGTGTTTGCTACAATCACAGCGATATTATGCCTGATCGCATTGATGGGGCTTTAAAATATGGAGGTAATCAAACATGATTTTCGCAGGAAAAAAAGTACTGGTTTTCGGAACCGGAAAGAGTGGAATTGCAGCGGAGGATCTGCTGCACAAGAAAGGTGCTTCTGTCGTTCTTTACGATGGAAATGACAAACTCGAAAAAGAAGAAATCTTAAAAAAATTAGAGAGCCGTGACAGCGTGGAAGTTGTCTTAGGCGAGCTCCCGGAGGAGATGCTCAACAGCCTTGATCTTGTCGTTTTAAGCCCGGGCGTTCCGACGGATCTGCCGGTTGTCCTTAAAATGAAAGAAAAAGAGATCCCGGTCATCGGTGAAGTGGAGCTGGCGTATCAGGTAAGCCGCGGAAAAGTGCTTGCGATTACCGGTACCAACGGAAAGACCACCACAACATCGCTGCTCGGCGAGATCATGAAAGCATATCAGCCGGAAGTAAAAGTGGTCGGAAACATCGGAACCCCGTACACATCCGCAACACTCGACACGACAGATGATACCGTAACGGTTGCCGAGATCAGCAGCTTCCAGCTGGAAACCATCAAAGAGTTCCATCCGGCGGCAAGTGCGATCACAAACATTACCGAGGATCATCTGAACCGCCATCACACGATGGAAGAGTATATCCGCGTGAAAGAGTGTATCACCGAAAATCAGACGATGGATGATCTCTGTGTGCTGAATTATGAGGACGAAATCCTGCGCCCGTTCGGCGAGAAACTGATGGCAGAGAAGAAAGTACAGGTGATGTACTTCTCGAGTCTGCGTGCGTTAAAGGACGGCATCTATTATCAGGACGGTGAAATCCGCATTGCAAAGAACGGCGAGACGGAGCTTCTGACCAGAACCGACGACTTAAAACTGCTCGGCCTACATAATTTTGAAAACGTCATGGTTGCTTCTGCGATGGCACTTCATGCAGGCGTGCCGATGGAAACTGTCCGCAAAGTCATTCAGGAGTTTGCAGGGGTAGAGCACCGCATCGAGTATGTCTGCGAGAAGGACGGCGTGGCATATTACAACGATTCCAAGGGAACGAATCCGGATGCGGCCATCAAAGGCATCCAGGCGATGAACCGCCCGACTCTGCTGATCGGCGGCGGCTACGACAAGCAGTCCACCTACGAAGAGTGGATTGAGGCATTCGATGGAAAGGTACGTTTCCTGGTTTTGATCGGAGATACGAAAGAGAAGATCGCAAAAGCGGCAAGAAATGTCGGATTCAACGACATTATCATGGCAGACAACTTAAAAGAAGCCGTACAGATCTGCCACGACAAGGCAAATGCAGGGGATGCGGTTCTTCTTTCCCCGGCCTGCGCAAGCTGGGATCAGTTTAAGAGCTATGAGCAGCGCGGTGAGCTGTTTAAGGAGTACGTAAGAGCACTGTAAAAATGGTTACTGTTCATTCAGCAGTAAAACACTTGCTGTTTTACTGCGTAAGAACTGTAACTAAAAACGTCATATCAGGAAACTATCCCGCATAAGCTGAAAAAGAGCGAACGGCGGGTGTGGCGCGGATGCGGAAGGAAAAAGAGAAAAAAATAGATGGGACGCTGCTGGTGACGGTATGGATTCTGCTTGGCCTTGGCCTTGTGATTCTGTACAGCGCCAGCGCGTATAACGGCCGGGTCAGATTCCATGACCCGGCTTATTATTTCAAGAAGCAGCTCTTTGCAAGTGCGCTCGGTGTGATCGGTATGTATGCGGTTGCAAAAATAGATTACCGGCGGCTGTTTGCACTGGCACCGTGGTTTTATGCGGCTTCCCTTGCGCTCTCGACGGCGGTGCTCTTTTTCGGAAGTGAGTACAACGGCTCGAAGCGGTGGTTAAAGCTTGGCCCCTTATCGTTCCAGCCCTCGGAATTTGCCAAGATGGCGGTGATTCTCTTCCTGCCCTGGGTGATGGAGCACACGAAAGGCCGGTCCGACAGTCTCTGGTTTATGACAAAGGCGGTGCTGTGCACCCTGCCGATTGCAGCGCTTGTCGGAAGCAATAACTTAAGTACGGCGATTATTTTGCTCGGAATCTGTGCGTTTCTGATCTTTATTTCACATCCGGGCTACCTGCCGTTTCTCGGAATCGGAGGCGCCGGCATCGGGTTTATTGCCGTTTTTCTGATGATGGAGAGCTACCGCCTTGAACGCCTTGCCATCTGGCGCAACCCGGAGGCGTACGAGAAGGGGTTCCAGACCATTCAGGGACTCTATGCGATCGGCAGCGGGAGAATCTTTGGCTGCGGGCTTGGAAAAGGCCTGCAGAAGCTTGGCTTTGTGCCGGAAGCGCAGAATGATATGATCTTTTCGATTATCTGTGAGGAGGGCGGACTGTTCGGCGCCTGCCTGGTGATCGCCGTGTTTGCGGTGCTGATCTGGCGCTTGATGGTCATTTCGATCCATGCGCGGGATCTTGGCGGAGCACTGATTGCGGGCGGAATTATGGGGCATATTGCGCTTCAGGTGATCCTGAACATCGCGGTTGTGACAAATACGATTCCGAATACCGGCATTACGCTGCCTTTTATCAGTTACGGCGGCACCTCCGTGCTGTTTCTGCTCGGCGAGATGGGGCTTGCCCTGTCGGTCTCGAGGGACACCGATTAAAAAGGCGGAAAAGCGCTGCAGAACGGGAACAAAACGGGAGTGTAATGCATACCGTAAAAAGAGAGGCCGGATGGGAGAGAACAGGTGGGAGTATATCAGATTCTCGGCGGAAGGCGGCTTTGCGGAACGGTAACAGTCCAGGGTTCCAAAAATGCCGTTCTTCCCATGATCGCGGCGGCGGTTCTGACAAAAGAGGAGATCGTGCTGGAAGGCTGCCCGAAGATTTCCGATGTGGAGGATATGGCGGAGATTGTAAGAAGCCTTGGCGGAACAGTCTGGTGGGAGAGGAATGCGCTCCACCTGAACTGTGAAAAGATCGAAAAAAGCCGTGTGGAGGGAGCGCTTTCGAAGAGACTGCGCGCCTCTCTTTTGTTTCTGGGAAGTCTTCTTGCAAGGACAGGGGAGGCATACCTTGCAGGGGCTGGCGGCTGCCGGATCGGAAAGCGGCCGACGGACCTGCATCAGAGGGCAATGGAGCTTCTGGGAGCCGAGGTCTTCGAGGAGGACGGCACCATTCGGGCAAAGGCAGATCATCCGAAAGGAGCCGTGCTCTGCTTTCCGAAAAAGAGCGTCGGGGCGACGGAAAATGCGGTTCTTTTTACTGTCGGAGCGGAAGGTGCAACAAGGCTGGAGCACTGTGCGCGGGAGCCGGAAGTGGTTCATCTCTGCCGGTTTCTTAAGGCCATGGGAGCGGAGATTACCGGCGAGGGGACGGAGCAGATTACCGTTTACGGAAGGCAGGGAAAGAGACTGCTGTCCGGCTGCCGGTATCGTGTTCCGGGTGACCGGATCGCGGCAGGGACGTATCTTCTGATGGGCGCGGCGACGCGGGGGCACCTGACGCTTTCCGGCGCGCCGCTGGACGAAATGGGGGCGGTTCTGTCCCTCTATCAGAAAATAGGTGGACAATATACAAGGAAGAGTGGTACACTGGTAGCAGACAGCAAAAACGTGCAGCATGCTGTTCCGTACGTGGAGACAGAGGAATATCCCGGTTTTCCGACGGATCTGCAGTCGCTGTATCTGGCGGCAGCGATGACGCTGGAAGGAAAGAGCTGTATCTGTGAAAATGTATTTGAGGACCGCCTCCGGACGGCAGAGGAGCTGCAGAAAATGGGCGGTACGCTGCAGATCTGCGGAAAATGGCTGACGGCCGAAAAAAGCCGTCTGCACGGTGCAGAAGTTGTTTCCCAGGATCTTCGGGGCGGCGCGGCACTCGTATCTGCGGCGCTTGCCGCAGAAGGATTTTCCACAATCCGGCAGACAGAACTGATTGAGCGGGGGTATGAACGGTTTCCAGAAACGCTCCGGGAACTCGGAGCCAAGATTATCGTAGAAAAAGAAATATGAGACAGAAAAAAAACAGAAAAAAGAAGAAAAACAGAAAAATACGGATTCTGACCGGGGTGGTGCTTGGCGTCGGCCTTGCAGGTGCCTTGTTTTTTAATGTGTTCAAAATCCGCAATATCCAGGTGGCGGGGAACACCCGGTATACAAAAGATGAAATCAAAGAGATGGTCGCGGACGACAAGTGGATGAAAAACACGGTGCTTCTTACGACGTTTCATTCGAAGGTTGATATGAGCGATATTCCTTTTATGAACTCCGTGGAGTTTACGTTTGTAAGCTATGACACCATCTGTATCCAGGTAAATGAGAAAAAAGTGGTCGGTTATGTCGAGTACGAAGGCCAGAAGGTCTATTTTGACAAGAACGGCATCGTGCTGGAGTGCGTGGACGAGGAGCAGGAAACACCTGCGGAGGGTGAGTCTTCCGACGGAACCGCCTCCGATGGAACGAGTGCGGATGGATCCCTTACGAGTGAGCCGCTTGCATCCGAAAGCGTATCATCCGATGGCACAGCATCCGAAAGCAGTACATCCGACGGTGCGCTCTCGGCGGATACGATTAAAAGTGCACGTGTGACAACGACAGACTTTCAGCCGACCCTTTCCGATGTTCCGCTTGTAACAGGACTTACGTTTGACTATGTGACCGTGAACGAGCAGCTCCCGGTTGAAAAACCGGCAGTTTTCCGCACCATGCTCGCACTTACGAGAATGACGGAGAAATACAATATCACGCCGGACAGTGTGGAATTTAATGAGAACAGCGAAATTATTCTGCATTACTATGATACCGTGCGGATTCTGCTTGGAACCGATACGGCGTTAGAAGAAAAGATGACGCGCGTAGCAGCAATCCTGCCGAGCCTTTCCGGTCTTTCCGGAGAACTCCATATGGAGGATTACAAGGACGGCGACAGCAGCTTTGTCTTCTCGAAAGATGTATAAGAGGAAAGGAAAGCCGTCAAAAAAAACGCAATAATCCTGAATTTTTTATGAAATACGAAAAAAACAGTTGATTATTTTCCGAAGAAATTATATTATATCTTTATGTATGACCATCAGAATATCAGATTATTTTGAGATAGACAGCAGTTCATAATCAAAAGGAGGAAGTTGAAATTGTTAGAGATCATGACAAATGAGGCAGAATCATCTGCAAAGATTATCGTAATCGGTGTAGGTGGTGCAGGAAATAATGCTGTAAATAGAATGGTGGAGGAATCCATCGGCGGCGTTGAATTCGTTGGAATCAACACCGATAAACAGGCGCTGACCCTCTGTAAGGCACCTACCATTCTCCAGATCGGCGAGAAGCTGACCAAGGGACTGGGCGCAGGAGCAAAACCTGAGGTTGGAGAGAAAGCAGCCGAGGAGAGCATCGAAGAGCTCAAACAGATCATGGAAGGCGCTGATATGGTATTCGTCACCTGCGGTATGGGCGGCGGAACCGGAACAGGTGCAGCACCGGTTGTAGCAGGCGTTGCAAAAGAAATGGGCATTCTGACTGTCGGCGTTGTAACAAAACCGTTCAAATTCGAGGCAAGAACCCGTATGAGCAATGCGCTGATGGGAATCGAAAAACTCGAGGAAAACGTAGATACCCTGATCGTGATCCCGAACGACAAACTTCTTGAAATCGTAGACCGCCGGACAACCATGCCGGAGGCATTAAAGAAAGCAGACGAGGTTCTGCAGCAGGCCGTACAGGGCATCACAGACCTGATCAACCTGCCGGCACTCATCAACCTCGACTTCGCAGATGTTCAGACCGTTATGACCGACAAGGGTATCGCCCACATCGGTATCGGCGAGGCAAAGGGCGACGACAAAGCGCTCGAGGCTGTACAGCAGGCTGTTTCCAGTCCGCTGCTTGAGACCACCATCGAGGGTGCAAGCCACGTTATCATCAACATTTCCGGAGATATCTCCCTTATGGATGCAAACGATGCTGCAAGTTACGTACAGAATCTGGCTGGAGAGGATGCAAACATCATCTTCGGTGCTATGTATGATGATTCTGTTACCGATACAGCGAAGATCACCGTTATCGCAACAGGCCTCAACGATGCAACGGCGAAACAGGCAAGCGTATCCCGCAAAGAGCCGGCAGATGCAAGAAAGAGCGCATTTTCCAGCAGCAGCTTCTCTGCACAGGCAGCCGCTCCGGTACACACTGCTCCGAAAGCTTCCGCTCCGGTACAGCCGCAGCCACAGGTTCAGGTGCAGCCGCAGGTACAGGCTCAGCAGACCGTGACAAGCAATGTTCCGAAAAAGGACATCCAGATCCCGGATTTCTTAAGAAACCGCAGATAAGCAAAGAATAATAAGCAAATAACGAATTTGCCTCGACACGCCGCAGACCGAAAATGTTGCGGCGTGTCGAAGTTTGTTGATCAAAAAAGAAGGTCATTCTTCCGAAAACGACAAAAAATTCACCCCCTTCCGTCTATAATAGGGTCTGTTAGAAATTCAGACCATGCAAAAGGCGCAGGGGGTGTTTTTTTGCACTATGAGATCTTTCTGGATCTTCTCTTTGCAGAGAATCTTCTGCTGAATTATACTATTCTGCGTCTTTCCTCCTTTCTTCTGAAACGATCTGCCACGCGAAGAAGGAGTTTTGCGGCAGCCGCGCTCGGCGCCGGTTATGCGGTGCTGTATGCCGTGTTTGCACGGTATCTGCCGGGTGCGCTGCTCGCCCTGGTCGGAATCGGAATTACAACAGGGATGGTGAAATCTGGCTGCAGAATCACGACAGTACGGGATCTTGCGGTGGGAATGGCAGGCTATATACTGTCCGGTTTTCTGATCGGCAGTGCATACCGCCTGTTCCGGGAGCTGATGCCGGGAAGGGGAATTCTTCTTTTTCTTCTTTCCGGGAGTGCCGCATATGCGGGAACGCTCCTCCTGCTGAAGATCCGAAAGGAGATGCTCCTGGAACACGCCAGGCAGGTTACGGTACAGCTTGTGCAGAATGGGAAATGGAAAAAAGTAAAAGGACTGTACGACACGGGCAATACTTTGCGGGATGCCACAACCAAAAAGCCGGTCTCGGTCGTACCGTACACTGTGATACTCGAATTGTTCCCGGACGAAATGCGGACAGGGATTGCGGCGCTTGCAAGGCACGAGACGGTGCCGGAGCCGGAACAGCTTCTTGCGCTGCAGCCCCGTTACATACCGTTTCGCGGACTGGAAGGCCGGGGCTTTCTGCCGGTGATCCGGATCTCGGAAATGATTCTTGTGACAGAACATACAGCCAGGCACATAA
>OHZS01000466.1_pt1 | contig 15559 bp, 13 predicted proteins | sample 1580521 | NCBI WGS metagenome assembly OHZS01 (sample SAMEA3882503, study PRJEB24775) | human gut metagenome | biome: human-associated habitat; feature: intestine environment; material: feces | place: Netherlands | collected 2009/2010
TGTATTATGGGATATTTCCACTGAAGACCGGAATAAGCTGTTGAAATACTGTTACAGCCGGTCTGTTCGTGTTTATATGATGCCGAAGATTCCGGATGTGCTGATTGCCGGAGCCGATCAGCTCCATCTGTTTGATACACCGATTTTCCTGACGAGAGAATATGCACTTACCGTTGAGCAGCGCATGGCAAAAAGGATGATCGACCTTGTTCTTTCGCTGGTACTGACCATTCTTACGTCACCGATTATGCTTATTACGGCCATCTGTATCAAGTGTTACGATGGGGGTCCCATTCTGTATAAGCAGACCAGGTGTACCTGTGGCGGCAGGGAATTCAGGATCATGAAGTTCCGCAGCATGAAGGTGGATGCAGAAAAGGATGGCGTGGCAAGACTTGCTTCGAGAAATGACAGCCGGATTACGCCAATCGGTAAGTTTATCCGTATGGTGCGGATCGACGAGCTTCCGCAGCTGTTTAATATTCTGATTGGGGACATGTCCTTTATCGGACCGCGTCCCGAACGTCCGGAGATCATTGCACAGTATGTGGAACAGATGCCGGAATTCGTATTCCGTATGAAGGTGAAAGCCGGACTTGCCGGATATGCGCAGGTCTATGGCAAATATAATACAACGCCGTATGACAAGCTGAAGCTGGATCTGTCTTATATTGAGAATTATTCCTTATGGCTTGACTTAAAGCTCATGCTGTTAACACTGAAGATTCTGATTAAACCGGAAAGTACCGAAGGGGTTGACAGCAATCAGACAACAGCCATGAAGAATGGGGAAGACCGCAAATAAAGGAAAGTGAACGCACATGAATGAAGATTATAAGAACCGGGGAATGGATCTGAAACGCTTCACCCTGTATTTTCAGAAAAAAATATGGATTATTTTATTATTGTAATATTGCATCACCATATATAATTGATGGTAATATTATAAAATATATAGATTATGATTTAGATTTAAGAATTTTCCCAGATGGTACCTTTAAAGTTCTTGATAAAAACGAATATAGATATCATAAAATTACTATGAGATATTCTGATGAAATAGATGTAATAGTTCAAGATAGCTTGAATAAATTGATAGACAATAAAAATAATAATGCTTTTTTATGTACCGACCACTTTCGTTAGACCTGAAAACTAACGAGGGCGGTCGTATAGAGTAAAGTTTTTGTCAGTTGAATAAAAGAAAAAAAGAGAGTACCAACATCTCTGTTATAATGGATTTGACGAGAATCTAAAATACAGACGATGGAGGCACTCTCATGAAAAACATTATAGCATATTCAATGGAAAAGCTGTACAAAGATTTGGAAGAAGCAGATGAACTTTTTCTCTCATCCGGGATGAAGGACATGGAATTGTACGAGAAGCAGCTTGCGGAGGCTGCAAGAAAGGCTGCAGCAGAGCACATGGCAGCCCTTTACAGCGACATGGATCGTATGCTGTGTGAGGATATTTCCAGAGCTGAAAAATATACCATCCAGAGGCATGATGAACGCCAGCTGCTGACTACAGTGGGACCGGTTTGCTTTACCCACACGCTGTTCCGAAGCTGTAAGGATGGAACCTGCCATTATCTTCTGGATGAATGGATGGAACTGGATGCCCATGAAAGACTGAGCAGCCGTGCGGAAGCTGAGGTGCTGGCCGAAGCGGTAAAGACCAGCTATGCCAGTGCTGCCAGGGTACTGGGAGAAGATTCGTTGATCAGCAAGACTGCCGTCATGGATAAGGTACACGGAATCCAGACAGAACTGCCCTTCCCGAAGCCGGAGAAGAAAAAGTGTGTGGAATACCTTTATGTTGAGGCAGACGAGGATCACATTCACAAGCAGGAGAAAAACGGAACAGAGAAGAAGGGCAGCATGATCGGGAAGCTGTTGTATCTGTATGAAGGACAGGAAAAGAAAGACGGGCGGAAGGAACTGAAGAATGTCTTCTACCTGGGAGGTCTTTGCAGCGGAGGAGAAGCAAACAGACATCTGTTTGAACGGATGCAGGAATACATCGACACGAACTACGAGAGCCGGTATCTGAATGCGGTGTATATCAGTGGAGATGGAGGAGCATGGATCAAAGCAGGGGCGGAATATATTGAAAAGGGAGTTCCGGTACTGGATAAGTTCCACATGATGAAATATATCAACAAGGCGGCCAACCAGATGCTGGATGAGGCAGGGGAAGCCAAAGGACGGCTGTGGAAGGCCCTGTATAAGGGCAAGAAGAAAAAGTTTGTAAAGACTATAAAAGCTATCCGGAAATGTGCGCCGAACGAAAAAGCAGTGAATGACTGTGAGGAATACCTGCTGAACAACTGGGATAGCGCAGTGAGAAGAATGCAGGATAAGAATGTCTATGGATGCAGTGCAGAAGGTCATGTGAGTCATATGTATTCCGACCGGATGAGTTCCCGTCCGATGGGTTGGAGCGAAGCCGGAGCGGATGCGATGTGTCAGCTGAGATGCTATGTGAAGGATTACGGAGAAGAAAAGATCCTGGAACTGGTAAAGTACCGGCGGAGCCATAAGCAGGAAGAAGCAACGGGAACCGAGGAGATATCAGTGCGTCCAAACAGGGGATACATGAGGAGTCTGTTACTCCACAGTCATGACAATGACAGGGTATACATCGAAAAGCTGCAGGCAACCATCCCGAGTATAGACATCCGGAAAAAGCTTGCAATCCGGGAGCGTCTGGGAGGTATTTGACAAAACACTGTGGGAGAAGTAGACTATGAGAAAACGATCTGGGCAAGTTCATAGCAGGGAATCTTCTGCGACTCTCCAACTGACAGTAAGTTTACTCTATCCTTAATTGCTTAAGCTGGTTGTATATGAATAAAGAATGATGTATAGTATTTGCAAGAGGCACCTTCTTTCGTAAATGTTGCAAATGTTTGTTTCGTCACTTTCATTATACAACATCAAGAATCAAGGTGTCTTTCTTTTATGCAAAATCACGAACTTGCTCATTTATAGATAAAACGATTTTATTTCAAAAGCGGTTTTTACTAAAAATACGTCTGCCGTTTTTGGTCATTATTACTATGCATTGATACCTGGTCAAATTTCTTCCGAAAACAGATGATTTCAGGAATCAACTTGTCGGCACACTCCTTTGTAGTATGTTGTCTATCTTCCATTGAAATCTCTCTTCTTTGGTGATACAATGTGCTACAATGCTTATCAAAAGTTACATCATTTTTGGGGACATTTACACTACAAAGGAGAATTTATTTATGTTTCAGGTTTTTGTTGATTCAGCAGCAAATCTGCCTGCTGTTACTGCGAAAAAATACGATATCCATGTCGTTTCTTTCGTCAATCTTGTGAATGGAAAAGAGCTGGTCTGCTTCGACCCGGATTTGTCGCCGGAAGAGGAGCTTTCCAAAGGAAAAGAATATTACAATGCTATGCGTACCGGCTGTGAAATCAAGACCGGACTGATCAGCACCGCAAATTTTGCGGATGCGTTCCGCACCGCTCTTGAAGCAGATCAGGATGTCATCTATCTTTCCTTAAGCAAAAACATCAGCGGAACTTATAACTCCGCAAGACTTGCTGCCGAGGAGCTTCTTGAGGAATACGGCGGAAAACGTAAAATCCGCCTCGTCGATTCCCTGAATGCCTCTCTTGCACAGGGCATCCTCGCCATCTATGCCAGCGAGATGCGCGATCAGGGCATGAACGTAGACGAAGCGGCAGATCTTCTGGAAACCTATGTTGGCAAAATGAACGGTGTTTTCACCGTCGGCGATCTGAAATATCTTTCCCGTACCGGAAGAATCAAGGGAAGTGTCGCTGTGGTCGGAAATATGCTGAAAATCAAACCGATTCTGCGTGGAAGTGAAGATGGCTATATTGTTTCCTACAAGAATGTCCGAGGACGCAAGGCCGTTTTAAATGAACTGATTCGGCTTTTCTGTGAAACGATCGAAGAACCGGAAAAGCAGATCGTCGGAATCGCACATGCAGATGCCTATGAGGAATCTCTTTATATGATGGAAGAAATCCAGAAAAGAGTGAAGGTGCGTGAATTTATCAATACTTCTTACGATTTCTGCACCGGCAGCCACGTCGGACCGGATACAATCGCTTTGTTCTATCTCGGAAAAGACCGCAGCCTTCTGTAAAAGGAGCAACCAGACTAACCACTGCTGTTCCCCTGTATTTTTCCGAAATTGCTGCAAACAGCGGAAATACTGTTTCTTTTTTCCATGCATAATTCCACCTGTTTTTCCACATACTACCCATACAGTACAAATTATGGAAAGTACATTGCGGAAACAGGAGGAATTTTTCATATGAAAGCGACGGGAATTGTTCGAAGGATTGATGATCTGGGGCGTGTGGTAGTTCCCAAGGAAATCCGGCGCACGATGCGGATCCGGGAGGGACAGGCCATGGAAATTTATACCGGACGGGAGGGTGAGATTATCCTGAAGAAATACTCACCGATCGAAGAGCTGGCGGAATGCGCAGCAGGGTTTACAAAATCGATTTCGACGGTGACCGGGTGTCTCGTCTGTGTTTCGGATCAGGAACAGATTGTAGCGGCAAACGGGCCGGAACAGAAAAATTATCTTGGCAAGTCCATCAGCAGCCGGCTGGAGGAGGCGATTCTGAACCGGAAAACAGTACTTGCGCGTCCCGGTGAAAAGGCTTATTTTTCAATTTTGGAAAACACAGACAATACTACTCCTCTGCCGGAGCTCATTTTTCCGATTCTCTCCTCCGGTGATGCCATTGGTTCGGTCATTCTCTGCGGCAAAGACAGGGAGTCCCTGCCGGGCGACACGGAAAAGAAGCTCCTCCAGGTAGCGGCAACGTACCTCGGACGGGAAATGGAAAACTAAACAGGGGATTTATCGAAGGCAATTTATCAAAGGCTTTTTGCATCATCCGCACCGGTTATGCAAGAGGCCTTTTCCTGTTATTCTGTAATTCGAGATATTCCAATTTTATCTTGCTATTTACACCTGCATTGTCTACAATAAAAATGACGTGCACGAAAACCTTCAACCGATACGCCCGAAGCTTTTCTGTGCCTGCTTTTATAAGCCGGGAAAAATTCCCGGAGTATCCTACATTACACAAGGAGGAATTTCCATTCATGAAATACATTGCAAAGAAATTCGGCTCTCTCCTTCTTACGCTGCTTCTTGTATCCTTTTTATCGTTCTTTGCCTTTTCCGTCATACCCGGAGATGCGGCAAAATCGCAGCTTGGAACGGAGGCGACGCCGGAGCGGATTGAGGCTCTGCAGAAGGAAATGGGGCTGGATCGGCCGGTTCTGGAACGGTATGCTTCGTGGGTAACCGGCTTTTTTCATGGAGATCTCGGCACCTCGTATTCATACTCGATGCCGGTCGGAGAACTGATCCGCGATAAAGTTCCGATTACCATCGCTATCACCGTTATCGCATTCCTGATGATCCTTGTTGTCTCGATTCCCATCGGCATTTTCACAGCACAGCACGCCGGAGGCCATCTGGACCGGCTGATCATGACGATCAATCAGGTGATCATGTCTGTGCCGGGATTTTTCATCGGTATTCTGATCACGTATCTTTTCGGTCTGATTCTCAAATGGTTTCAGCCGGGCGCCTATGTGCCGATTTCTGAAAATTTTTCCGGTTTTATCGGTTATCTTGTTGCACCGTCTGCCGCCATTGCACTTCCGCGCTGTTCCATGGCTGTCAAAATGCTGCGCAGCTCTGTGCTCTCGCAGCTCGATGCCGACTATGTGCGCACCGCCTATTCCCGCGGAAACAGTACACGCCGTGTTATGTATCACCATGTGCTGAAAAACGCCCTGATTCCGGTACTGACCTTCTGGGGCATGACAATCGCAGATATTGTGGCAAACAGCATTATTCTGGAACAGGTTTTTTCGATTCCGGGCATGGGCAATCTTCTGATCACTTCGATCTCCAACCGCGATTACCCCGTGGTTCAGGGCATCCTTGTACTGATCGCCGCCCTCATTATTATCATCAATTTCGTGGTAGATCTGCTGTATGGCAGAATTGATCCGCGTATCCGCGTAAAAGACTGACGGGAGCTTTCGATCATCAGCTCCCGCGACCGAAAGGTCGTGGGGAGCCGCCCACGACAAAGGAAAGGGTTTTCATTATGAAAAAGAAACGCAATCTCACGCTGATCATCGGAGCTGTTCTCACCGCTTTTATGCTTCTGTTTCTTCTGATCGGCTTTTTCTACACACCGTACGACCCGGACGCAATGAACGGCGCAGCCAAGTTTGCTGCTCCATCTCTGTCGCACCCGTTCGGCTGCGATCACTTTGGACGCGATATTTTCAGCCGCGTCTTAAAAGGAACCGGTACAACCTTCTTCGTCGCTTTCGCTACTCTGCTGCTCGGCGGAACCATTGGTGTTCTTGTCGGTGCGTTCACCGGGTATTTTGGCGGATGGATTGACGAAATCCTGATGCGCATAAACGATGTCATTGTTTCCTTTCCGGGAATCCTGCTGGCGCTGGTATTTATCGCGCTGCTGGGTCCCGGCAAATACAACGTGATCCTTGCACTCGGTATCGTATTCATTCCGAGCTTTGCACGTATCACCAGAAGCGAATTTCTCGCACGCAAAGATATGGACTATGTCAAAAGTGCCCGTCTGATGGGTGTTTCCCATCTTCGGATCATATTTGTACATATCCTGCCAAATACGGTCCCGTCCCTTCTTTCGATGGCAGCAATCGGTTTCAACAACGCCGTTCTCTCCGAGGCCGGCATGAGCTTTCTCGGCATCGGTGTCCAGCCGCCCGATGCCTCGCTTGGACGGATGCTCTCAGAATCCCAGACGTATCTGATGACTGCTCCCTGGGGCTCTGTTTTCCCCGGTCTTGCCGTCATTTTACTGGCGCTTGGCGTATCGCTCCTCGGCGACGGATTACAGAAGAAAGGCGGTAACTGATATGGCACTTCTCGATGTACGTGACTTAAAAATTGCATTTTACGATACCACGCCACCGACCGAAGTGGTAAAAGGCATCTCCTTTTCCTTAGAAGAAGGTGAGACGCTTGGCATTGTCGGGGAATCCGGTTCCGGCAAAACCCAGACGGCGCTCTCCATTCTGCACCTTTTAAAGGAAAATTCCGCCGTATCCGGCGGAGAAATTCTCTACGAAGATTCTTCCGTTGCGCACGCTTCCAGCCAGGATCTGCAACGCATCCGCGGAAAAGAAATCAGCATGATTTTTCAGGAACCGATGACCTCTTTAAATCCGGTTCTGACCATCGAAGAACAGATTGCAGAGGGACTGCTGATTCATGAGAGCTGCACACCGGCAGAACGTCATGAAAAGGTTCTTGCCATAATACATGAGGTCGAGCTTCCCGACCCGGAAAAGCTTTGCAAAAAATACCCTCACCAGCTCTCCGGCGGTCAGCGCCAGAGGGTGATGATCGCTGCGGCACTCATTACAGAACCGAAGCTTCTGATTGCAGACGAGCCGACAACAGCTCTTGATGTGACGATTCAGTCGCAGATCTTAAAGCTGCTGAAAAAAATCAATGAACGCCATCACACGGCGATTCTTTTTATCTCACACGACCTCGGCGTCATCCGTTCGCTCTGTGACCGGGTCATCGTCATGAATCATGGGACGATTGTGGAATCCGGCAGTGTAGACGATGTCTTTTTCCACCCGAAGGAAGACTACACCCGCCGCCTGCTCGACGCAATTCCGAACCGACGAACATCGCTGCGAAAGCGAATCAAAATCGCTCCAACAGCTCAATGGCCGACAGGCTCTGACAAAAAAGCTGATCCGCCGGCGGAAAAGGAGGAATAACCCATGGAAGAAATCAGTCCGAACAACATTCTGAAAGTCAGCCATATTTCTGCCTCCTATCAGGAGGGAAAGCAGAGAAAAACGGTGCTTCATGATATCTCTTTCGAGCTTCATGAAAATGAAATTCTCGGTCTCGTCGGAGAGAGCGGATGCGGAAAATCGACACTCTCCAAAGTGATCTTAGGATTTATCCGCCCAGATGAAGGCGAAATAATTTCGCAGGTCGACCATCCGCAGATGATTTTCCAGGATCCGTTTTCTTCCCTGAATCCTGCGAAGAAAATCTCCTGGATTTTAGAGGAGCCGCTTCGGATGCAGAAAGTTCCAAAAGAAGAACGAAAAAAACGGGTTCTTGCGATGGCCGAAAGAGTCGGTCTCTCCGCAGAGCACCTGAAACGCCGCCCGCATGAGCTCTCCGGCGGCCAGCGCCAGAGAGTCAGCATCGCGGCCGCACTGATCCAGGGCTCACGCCTGATCCTTGCCGACGAACCGGTTTCCGCTCTCGATGTGACGATTCAGAAGCAGATCATGGAGCTGATGGTTCAGCTTCAGGAGGAGCTTCAGCTCTCGATTCTCTTTATCTCGCATGACCTCAACGTGATCTATCAGATGTGCGACCGGGTTCTCGTGATGAAAGAAGGCCGGATTGTGGAGAACGCGGAGACGGAAGAACTGTTTGCGCATCCGCAGAATGATTATACAAAGGAGCTTCTGGCGGCATCACCAGAGCTGTAGTTTTATTTCCAGCATTCTCTAAACACCCGAAGTACATTCTTGGAAAAGACCTTCTCTATCTCTTCATCAGTGAAACCGTCGTGGCTCATCACATCTGCGAGATGCTGCATATGCGCGGTGTCCGGCACATCCGTTTCACCGCTGAAACCGTCAAAATCGGTTCCAAGGCCGATGATATCGATACCGCCGACGTTGCGCAGATATTTCATATGGCGTACCATATCCATCGTCGATGCCTTTTTCGCTGCCGGCTCCTCCTCGCGCAGAAACGACGGACAGAAATTGATACCGGTGACGCCGCCACGCTCTGCGAGCTGACGAATCATTTCATCCGAAAGGTTTCTCAGATGGAAGCACGCGCCGCGCGCATTGGAATGGGACGCAATGACCGGACCTCTCGTATGCGCAAAAACGTCGCGGATTCCGGCATCATTTAAGTGTGATAAATCGATCACTATGCCGAGCCGCTCCATCTCCTCGACAAAGGCAATACCGGTCGATGTCAGCCCGTTTTCAAGATCCGGAAGATATGGCTTTCCCTCTTCCTGCGCCGGGTTCGGGAATCCAAGCTCATTCGGAAAATTCCAGGTCAGCGTGGAAATCCGCACACCGAGATCATACAGCGTATGCAGCTTCTCTATGCTTCCCTCGTAGACACCACCCTCTTCGACGGTCATCACCGCACCTATTTTTCCTTCCTTCTGTACCTGCATCAGATCCGCATACGTTTTGATCTGACAAATGCGGTCCGGATACCGTTCCACCTCTGATTTCCAGAGATCAGCCAGCTTTCTCACATGCTCAAACGGCGTTTCGTCTTTCAGTCCCTTCAGGAACGTAAACAAAGAAAAGCACTGGCAGAGGCTGCCGCCCTTTTCCAGCTTATCCAGATTGATCTGAAGATCCGCATCCGCAAGATGCTCCTGTTTTTCCTTCCACTGCAGCGCCGGGATGGTGTCGCAGTGCATATCAATTACCTGAAACATGGCAATAATCCTCTTTTCTGTTTTTTCTCTATTCTATCATACTTCGCTGCATTCCTTCACAAAAACTGGAAGAAAACGTAAAAAACCGCCTGGCTCATGGTAAACCCATAAGGCTAGAGAAAATATATCTTTCCGGAATCGCAAAAAATTGGGGGTCCGCGTTTTTTCTCGAAAAAAACTTGCAAATCTCGTCTGAGATGATATACTTTTTGCATTGTGTTACTTTATGAAAGCACTGATCTTCCAAAAAAGTGCTTCTGCTTATGAAAAAGAAAGAGGTATCTATGCTCCAACTGATTGAAACCATCAACAATGCCGTGAACAATTTTATCTGGGGTGTTCCGGCTATGATCTGCATTTTCGGTGTCGGCCTTTACCTGAGTCTGCGCACCCGTTTTCTCCAGATTCGAAAATTCCCGTATGCGATCCGCACAACGCTCGGAAGAATGTTCCGCAAACGAGATGCTTCCGATGGCGCAATTACACCGTTCCAGGCGGTCTGTACAGCACTTGCCGCCACGGTCGGTACCGGTAATATTGCCGGTGTTGCCGGCGCTATCGCTATCGGCGGACCCGGTGCCGTGTTCTGGATGTGGGTTTCCGCTCTGCTCGGCATGTGTACGAAATTTGCCGAGGTAACACTGGCTGTTTTCTACCACGAGAAAAACGCCAACGGGGAACTCGTCGGCGGACCGATGTATTACATCAAAAACGGTCTCAGCAAAAAATGGCATTTTCTGGCCTATCTTTTCGCTGCTTTCGGTGTACTGACTGTGTTCGGAACCGGAAATGCAACGCAGGTCAACACCATCACAACCGCAGTCAACTCCGCACTGATGAATTACCATGTGATCTCAAAGGACGCGATCCCTACCTCCAACCTGATTCAGGGTATCATCATTGCGGCACTCGTAGCGCTGATCCTGCTCGGCGGTGTCAAACGGATCGCACAGGTAACAGAAAAGCTCGTTCCGTTTATGGCTCTGTTTTATATTGTCCTTGCCATCGGTGTAATTTTGCTGAATCTCAACCGGATTCCGTCTGTTTTCGTATCGATCCTTGAGGGCGCCTTCCGTCCCTCTGCTGTTACAGGCGGTATCGTCGGAAGCATGCTCATGAGTGTGAAAAAAGGTGTGTCCCGCGGTATTTTCTCAAACGAGGCAGGTCTTGGTACCGGTTCGATCGCGCACGCCTGTGCCGACACAAAAAAGCCGGTCAAACAGGGTATGTTTGGTATCTTTGAGGTATTTACTGATACGATTGTAATCTGTACCTTAACTGCACTTGTTATTCTCTGCAGCGGTACTTCCATCACCTACGGACAGGCTGCCGGCGCAGAGCTGACCATCAGCGGTTTTACCCTTACATACGGAAACTGGGTTTCGCTGCTCACCGCGTTCGCGATGTGCTGCTTCGCCTTTTCCACGATTCTCGGATGGGGACTTTACGGTGCACGCTGCATCGAGTTTTTGTTCTCCGAAAGAATCACAAAATATTTTATGGCCGCCTATGCGCTGGTTGCCATCCTTGGCGCCACCGCAAATCTTGGCCTGATGTGGAGCATTGCCGAGACCTTCAACGGCCTCATGGCAATCCCAAACCTGATTGCGCTCTTCCTGCTTTCGGGCAAGGTTGTGGAACTTACAAAGGAATATTTTTCCGGAGAAGGCAAAACCCGGTAAAATTCCTTTTCTCGCGGCGCATTCCCTTCTTCTGTAAGAAAATCATGTAAATTCGCCTTTTCCCTTGACAATCAGGTTGCTACACCTTACACTGTTAAAAGTTTATAGCTTGGTTTCACCTTCTTCTCGGCAAGCATGTGGGTAGGCCAGCAGCTCGCTGACGGCCTCGATTTCTGGGGCTTTTTGGGATCACTGATCCTTGGTGGAATCATTCTTGGTATTTATACCGGTCTGCTCGGCTACGTCGGTGCAAAAACCGGTCTGTCACTTGATCTTTTGTCCCAGAGAGCCTTTGGCGAAAAAGGTTCCTATCTGCCGTCAGCCATGACCAGCTTTACGCAGATCGGATGGTTTAGTGTCGGCTCCTTCGTTTCCGGCGGAACCGCAACTCCGAACTTCGCACGTTTTGCAAAGAACGGAAAATCTGGTGCCATCACCACGGTTGTGGCTTTCTTTATCGGAAATTCCCTGATGTTTTTCTTCGGTGCTGTTTCCTCGATCTTTGTCGGCGGAAACGATATCTTCGAGGTTATGGTCCGCCTGAACCTGTTCTACCTGGCTGTTCTTGTTCTCGGTCTTAATATCTGGACTACAAACGACAACGCTCTGTATACCGCAGGTCTTGGTCTTGCCAACATCTTCCATCAGAGGAAAAAACCGATGGTTCTCCTTTCCGGTATCATCGGAACGGTTGCCTCCGTATGGCTGTACTACAACTTCTGCGGCTGGCTCAACATTCTGAATTGTACCCTGCCGCCGGTCGGCATGATTCTGGTGCTTGCCTACTTCATGAACAAAGAGGACTTTGAAACCGATCAGCCGAAGCTTAAAACCATAGACTGGTTTGCGGTCGCCGGTGTCATTCTCGGTGCCATTGTTGCGAACCTCTTACACTGGGGCATCGCTTCCATCAACGGCATGGTTGTTGCCGCTGTATGCTACTGTGTCGGACAGGCCGTAAACAAAAGAAAATAACAATAACGCCCTTGGCATGTTTCTCGCTTTCATCCTGGAAACATGTTCAGGGCTTTTTATTTCTTCTGATTCGCGTTATAATGTATGCATAACTCTGCATAGTTACAATTTTCGAAACGAAAGGAAACTGCCCGGATGATCCATTCCACCGTGTCTGCTCCCAAAGGAGAAAAAACAAAATACCGTCTTGCCGAATCTATGAAGGAGTGCATGAAAACAACACCCGTTGAAGAGATCACCGTGCGCCAGATCTGTGAAATCTGTGGTGTTACCCGCCAGACCTTCTACCGCAATTTTCTCGACAAATACGATCTGATCAACTGGTATTTTGATAAATTACTGACAAAATCCTTCGAACATATGGGTCGCGGAACGACCGTTTTTGACAGTCTGGAAAAGAAATTTACCTATATTCAGAAAGAAAAAGCTTTTTTCGCCGCTGCCTTCCGCTACGACAAGCAGAATTCTCTGCGTGAGCACGATTTCGATCTGATTCTCGCGTTCTACGAAAATCTGATTCACGAAAAAAGCGGCAGTCCGGTTTCACCGGAAATGCATTTTCTTCTCGAAATGTACTGTCAGGGTTCCATCACCATGACCGTAAAATGGGTGCTTACCGGCATGGATCTGACACCTTCCGAGTTTGCCGCTCTTCTCGTCCGGGCAATGCCGGAAGACTTAAAAAAACTGTTCCAAAATCTGCAGCTGCTCTCTTAGAGCGCGTGTCAAAGTGGGGCTTGCAGATTGCGGAAATGGTTTTTCAGACACGCTCTGGTTATTTTTCACAAATTTTGTTCTGTTGTTTTTGTCACAATGGCGATTTTTTTTAAAGTGTTACACTTCGCTTCTTCTGTCACTTTCTTTTTCCCTTCCGGATTTGTTAATATAATAACAAGTTCAGTGAAACCATTCATTCATTTTAGAAGGGAGTTTTTCAATCATGGCAAATCGTATTAATTTAAATGCAACCTCTTATCACGGAGCAGGCGCTATTGCCGAGATCGCAAATGAAGCAAAGGCACACGGCTTCAAGAAAGCATTCGTATGCTCTGACCCGGATCTGATTAAATTCAACGTTACTTCCAAAGTAACCGATATTCTGACCGCAAACGGACTCGACTATGAGCTTTACAGCGATATCAAGCCAAACCCGACCATCGAAAACGTAAAACACGGCGTAGAAGCTTTCAAGGCATCCGGCGCTGACTATCTGATCGCCATCGGCGGCGGCTCTTCTATGGATACCTCCAAAGCTATCGGTATCATCATCGCAAACCCGGAGTTTGAGGATGTCAGAAGCCTTGAGGGCACCGCACCGACCAAAAATCCGTGTGTACCGATCATCGCCGTTCCGACTACAGCCGGTACTGCTGCAGAGGTTACCATCAACTACGTTATCACCGATGTAGAGCGCAAGCGTAAGTTCGTATGTGTAGACCCTCATGATATGCCTATCATTGCTGTGGTAGATCCCGAGATGATGTCTTCTATGCCTAAGGGTCTGACCGCTTCCACCGGTATGGATGCACTGACCCATGCAATCGAAGGTTACACCACCAAGGCAGCCTGGGAGATGACCGATATGTTCCATCTGAAAGCCATCGAGATCATTTCCAAGTCCCTGCGTGGCGCGGTAGCTAATACTAAGGAAGGCCGCGAAGGCATGGCTCTGGGTCAGTACATTGCCGGTATGGGCTTCTCCAACGTAGGGCTCGGTATCGCTCATTCCATGGCACATACCCTGGGTGCCGTATATGATACCCCTCATGGTGTTGCCTGCGCAATGATGCTTCCTATCGTTATGGAATATAATGCTGACTGCACCGGTGAAAAGTATCGTGAGATCGCCCGTGCTATGGGTGTGGAAGGTGTAGATCAGATGGATCAGGCTACATACCGTAAGGCTGCTGTAGATGCTGTCCGTAAGCTGTCCGAGGATGTAGGTATTCCTTCCAAGCTGGAAGCACTGAAGGAAGAGGATCTTCCTTTCCTGGCTGAGTCCGCACATGCAGATGCCTGTGCACCCGGTAACCCCAAGGATGCAAGTGTAGAGGATCTGACCGCATTGTTCCGCAAGTTAATGTAATCATTAAATTTGCTACTGTTTTTCCGGAAAATAATATGGTATGCTGTAACTATTCTGAGCAAAAAGTAAGCTCTGAAAGAGCGGTTTTGCGAATGCGGTTCTGAATAGTTACGGCATGCTGGATAACGAGCAGGCTTGCGAGAGCAGACCTGCTCGTTTTTAAAGGAATATGAACGAAATCAACAGGACAAAGGAAACAATAATGGGCAATACAAAACATACCAAAGAGCAGATCCGTGAAAGGATCCAACAGAAAAAGCTCCTCTTTGATGGAGCCTTCGGGACCTATTACGGAGGAAAATACGACACGAAACAGCTGCCGGAGCTGGCGAATCTGGAAGCCCCGGAACGGGTGAAGGAGATTCATACGGAGTACCTCGAAGCGGGAGCGCAGATTCTGCGTACCAACACCTTTGCAGCCAACAGCTTCTGCATGGATATGTCCAAAGAACAGATCGAGGAGACTCTGCGAAGCGGCGTACGCCTGGCGAGAGAGGCGGTGGCTGCGTGGAGAGCACGCACCGGTGAGACAAAAGAAGTCTATATCGCCGGAGATATCGGACAGATTCCCGGGGATGCTCTGGCACAGAAGGATACTTTATGCCGCGAATACGAAGAGATCTGTCGTATTTTTCTGGAAGAAGGCGTGGACTTTTTTGTCTTTGAAACTTTTTCCGAGATGGAAGAGCTCCTGCCTGCGATCAAAATGATCGGGGAACAGGCATTTATTACGGTACAATTCTCTGTGAACCAGTTCGGTTACAGCAATGCAGGCTTAAGTGCCAGAAAGCTGTTGCAGAGAGCGGGAGCGATAAAAGAGATCGATGCCGTGGGCTTTAACTGCGGCGTGGGTCCTTCTCATATGTACCGGATCCTGCAGACACTTTATAAGCCCGCAGATAAATTCCTCACAGCCCTTCCGAATGCCGGTTACCCGCAGATGGTCACCGGACGCATGATCTTCACCGGGGATAACAGAGAATATTTTGTGGACAGAATGCAGCAGATGATAGCTCTTGGTGTGGATATGGCAGGCGGGTGCTGCGGTACGACACCGGAATATATCGCAGATCTTGTCGGAAAACTGGACTTTACCCAGTATCCGCAGACACAGGAAAAGGCAGAACCGGAGAAAAAACAGGCTGGCACAGAGGATCACTCTTTTTACCATAACAAGGAAGCAGAAGGCGGGAAGAAACTGATCGCCGTCGAACTGGCACCTCCTGCGGGGATTGACGATGAAAAACTGATGGATGCCG
>OHZS01000486.1_pt1 | contig 15299 bp, 5 predicted proteins | sample 1580521 | NCBI WGS metagenome assembly OHZS01 (sample SAMEA3882503, study PRJEB24775) | human gut metagenome | biome: human-associated habitat; feature: intestine environment; material: feces | place: Netherlands | collected 2009/2010
TCGCCGCATAACCCGTCTCCTCCACGAGCCGACGTACCAGCTCGCCCGCCTTGACGGTGCAGGCGATCCTGCGGAATCCGCCGAGGCGCTCAAGGAACGCAGCAGCCCTCGCGTCGCCGCTCTCGGCGGCGTTCACAAGGCAGTGATAGATTGAGCCGTCACGATGAGCCGCCCGCATCAGCGCCAGATCGTCCGGCAGGAAGCCGAACACGGGCGAGAGCAGCACGGCGGTGAGCGGGATATCGTCAACGGGGTTGTCGATGACCTTCAGCAGCGATATCATAAACGATATCTCGGGCGAGGTCAGGAATCCGCCGCCCGATTCGCAGTTCACGGGTATCCCCCGGCGGTTCAGCTCGGCGATGAATTCGCCTGCGCTGTTTTTGGTGCTTGCGAATAGCAGGCAGAAGTCCTTATACCGCGCTGTGCGAAGAGCGCCGCCCTCGGTTACTTGCAAGCCGCCCGCAACGGCGTGCTCAATGTAGTTAGCGGCGAAGACTGCCTGATCGTGCAGGGGGTTATCCTCGCTCTCGATAAGGCAAAGCTCGGCGTCCGCGCCCTCCCTCCCGGGGTAAGAGGCGGCTGCCTCGAGGTGCTCGCCTTTATCGTATTCAAGCCCGCCCGCCTCGCGGCTCATGACGGCGGAGAAGATGTAGTTGACAATGTCGGTCACTCCGCTGCGGCTTCTGAAATTCTTGCCCAGAGTGACCCTTGCGGGGTAGCTGCCTCCCTCGTATTCGGCGTATCTGTCGCGCCTTGCGAGGAATATCTCGGGCATCGCCTGGCGGAAGCGGTAGATGCTCTGCTTCACGTCGCCGACCATGAAAAGATTGCTCTCATCCCTCGAGAGGGCGGAGAATATCATATCCTGCGCCTTGTTGACATCCTGATATTCGTCAACGAGTATCTCGGCGTAATTCTCAGAGAGAGCGGCGGCGAGAGGAGTTCTCTCATATCCGTCGGTGGTTTCGCGCACGAGCAGCTTCAGTGCGAAATGCAGCGTGTCGGAGAAATCCGCGGAGTTCTCCTCGAGCTTCAGGCGGGCGAATTCGGCGGCAAAGTCGTTGACCGTGCCGATAAGCTCCCTCACGACGGGCGCAAGGGCGGCGACGTCGGCGGAGTGCTCCTCGGCGCTGATGGTGAGGAATTCGCCGAGCTTCTCGAAATCCGCCTTGTATTTTTTGCGGATAACGCCGCAGGCCTCCTTGATATAGGAGACGCAGCCTCTCGGCGCGGTGCCCATTTTGCCGAATGCGGCGGCGGCATAGCGGCGGCAAAGCTCGTCCCATTCGCCGACCTCCGCGGTTTCGAGCAGCGATGAGAGCATGGCTCTGTCGTCAAGGAAGGTCGGGGCGTATTTTGCCTCAAGCTCAGGCTCCTCGGCAAGCATTCCAAGGCAGCGGTCGATGTCGCCGCAGGCGCTTCTCAGGAAGCGGGCGGCCTCACCCGTCAGCAGCCTGCCCCAGGGCGTTTCCTCTATCGGTCGCTCGGCCTCGAATTCGTCGCATAGTGAATTCAGCCACCGCTCTGGGAACGGGTATGCCTGAGACAGCTCGTATAATTTCAGCACCGCGTCGACGAGCGGCTGATCGTCCCTTGCACTGCTTATCAGGGCGCAAAGGCGCAGGAAATCGGGTGAAGCGTTCTCGTATTTCGCCTCAACGACGGTCTCCGCCGCCTGATTCCTCAAAATCGTGCGCTTGCCCTCGTCGAGCAGCTCAAAGTCGGGCGAAATGCCGAGCGCGTGGAAATTCTCACGCACAAGGCCGATGCAGAATGAATCTATCGTGCATATGCTTGCGCACGGCAGCATCAGCTGCTGGCGGCGCAGGCGTTTGTTTGACGGGTCGAGCGCGATCCTTGCGCCTATCGCGGCGGATATCTTCTCTTTCATCTGCGCCGCGGCGGCGTTTGTGAAGGTCACGATGAGCAGCTGCTCCACTCCGCAGGGATCCTCGCTGTCGCAAAGCCGCTGAATAACACGCTCTACGAGCACGGCGGTCTTGCCCGAGCCTGCGGCGGCGCTGACAAGTAAAGTGCCTTTACGTGCCTCTATCGCCTTTTGCTGATCCTCAGTCCACTTCATCGTTTTCATCCCCCTTTGAAAGCGCTGCGAGCACATCCGCGAGCTTGTCGTCACTGAGAGCCCTCACGGGTATGCCGTCCTCGTAGGCGCAAACCGTTTTGTAGTCGCAGTATTTGCAGACCTCCTTGTAGCTCCTGCCTTCGGCGGGCAGGGCGGAAATCTCGCCGCCCCTGAGCTGCTTCGCCATTTGCAGCAGCAGCCCGTCTGCTTTCTCCTTGAGCTTCGCAAGCTGGCTAAGCCCGATGAGCGAGCCGGACATCTCTCCCTTTTTGAAATCCACGGGGATATACAGCCCGCTCGCGCTCCTGTCCATGGCTATTACCACGTCGCAGTCGCTGAGCACTATGCCCTGCATACGGCATTTTTTCTGTATATCGAGTGCGGTTTTCTCCTTGTCCTCGTCTCTCGGGGCAGATATCATCGGCGAATTTGCGGGGTAATAGAGCACGCCTGCGGGCATAGCGCCGCTCAGCTCACCTCTGCCCGACTGCCAGATAGCGAACAGATAGATGAACATCTGCATATTGAGGCCCTGCATCACGTCGCTCAGGCGGAAATCCTTGCCCGAGGATTTGTAGTCGATAATTCTGAAATACCTCTTGCCGTCTATCTCGGCGATATCGACCCTGTCAACGGCGCCGAAAACCCTTATCCTGCCCTCGGGATCGGACAGCTCATAGGAGGGCAGCTTGCCGTCGGGGCCTATCTTCATCTCGAATTCAACGGGGCGGAAGTCGCTCTGTGACAGCTCCTTTATCAGCCGCTCCGCAACGTCGCATACAGCGGAGGCGAGCTTTTTATAGAGATAAAGGAATCTCTCGCTCCTGCCCTTGCCGTCGAGCACACGCATAAGGTATTCTTCCATTATGGTATATATAATGCTGTAAAGCTCGTCTCTGCACATTGCCGAGAGCGCCGATTGAGGATAGGAGCGCAGCAGCTCCTCGAGCACATGGTGGATGACGTTGCCCCTCTGCATCGGGTCGAGCTCCGCAATTTTGCGCGGCATGGCTTTGAGCCCGTAGCGGCAGAAGTAGGAGAACGGGCATTTATAGTAGCTCTCGACCCGTGAGGCGGAGATGTTCATGTCTCTGCCGAAAAGCGCCTCGGCGGCGGAGCGGTCGGCGACGGCGAAGTTCCTCATGCCGCCTGCCCTCTCGAGAGCGGATATCCTGCCCGCGTATTCGCCGTCATTGCCGAAGTATTCGAGCAGAGACGCACGCAGGCGGGGGTCGGAGGTCTTGGCAAGGCGCTCAAACGCAAGCTCCCTGCCTTCGATATAATACAGGTCGTCCGCTCCGTCCGTTTTGATTTCACGGCAGGCGGGGAAGAGCGCTTTTATCTTAACATATAGCTCGGAGGGCGCAAGCTGCTCGCCCTGTGAGCCGCGCTCGGGGCAGCAGATATAGAGCCTCTCGCCGGCGCAGCAAAGGGCGCTGTAGGCTATCAGCTTGCTCTCGGCGAGCTGATATTCGCCGAAGCTCGCAAGCTCAATGCCCATTTCAAGCAGTCTGCGGCGGTCGTTATCCGTCAGAGCGGAGCCCGAGGCAGCGCCGGCGGGGAAAACGCCCGCATTTGCGCCCGCTATGAATACGGCCTTGGGCGAAGCCACCCTTATCCTGTCCGCGGAGCCGATGGTCACCTCGTCAAGCCCCTGCGGCAGGCTGCCGACGGTGCGGATATTCAGCATCAGCTTGAGCAGGTCAAAGAATTTTTTCGGCGAGAGCACTCGGTCGCGTGACACGGTCTCAAGGCTGTCGAGCATATCCATGAGCAGCTCCCAGATGCGGTCAAGCTCCAGCGCCATGCCCTCCTCGCCCTGCTCGGCGAGCCTGCGGGCAAGCAGGCGGATATTCTCGGGCGCATTTATGCCCTCCAACAAATCAAGCAGCGCTTGTGCCGCTTCACCGCCTGTCAGACCCTCGGCGAGCTTGTCACGCAGCCTGCAAAGAGGTGAGATTATTCTTAAACGCAATTCGTTGAGGCGTTGTAATTCCTCGGCGTCGGAGTCTGTGAATTCGCCGAAGCCCGAGGGATTCTTATCCCATTCGTGCAGCCAGTCGCCGTAATTTATCTGCCAGAGGTAGCAGTAGTTCTCGACCTCGGCGGTCTCGTCGACGCTCAGCCCCGCAAGCTCCGTTTTAAGGTAGCGCATGACGGCCTCGGTGTCGAAGCCCTTGCAGGCTATCTGAGCCGCGCTGAGCACGAGGGCGACTATCGGCGAAGCGTCCACGGGGCGGCGGCTGTCCTCAAAGACGGAGATGCCGCATTTGCGAAGGGCGCTTCTGAGCGGCGCTTCATAGGCGGCGCTGTCCGTTGCGATAACGGCTATATCCCTGCTGCGAAGCCCGTTTTCACGCATGAGCTTCTTTGCCGTGCAGGCGATGAATTCGCACTCGGCGTAGATATCCTCGGCGCGGCAGAGGGTGATCCCGGGGCAGTCGTCCTCATATACATTCGGCGACGGGGAGAAAAGCTCCTGCTCGAGGGCTGCAAGCTCCGGCGCGGCGTATCGGCGGAAATGCGGCGGGAAATTATTGAATTTGCTTCTTTTTGAAAGATACTGCGGCTTTGCTACCGCCACGGAATTTCTCTTTGCCGATTCAATGAGCTTTGCGGCGGTGCGCTTGGTGTGGGCAAAGAGATCCGTCTCATCGCCCATGTTGCTCAGATCCTCGGTGCAGAGGGTGACATAGACGGCGGGCGAGCGCCTGAGCATATGCTCGATGACCTTGTGCTCCTGAGCGGTGAAGCCCCTGAAGCCGTCGATGAATACGAGCCTATCGGCGAAATAATCGCTCTCGGGCAGCAACTCGTTCAGCTCGCCGAGCAGGTCGTCGGGGTCAAAATAGCTGCTGCCGACCAAGGCGTTATATGCTTCGAGGGCGAGTGAGATATCGGCGAGCTTGCTTTTCAGCAGGCAGTCCTCCATCTCCGCCGCGGCGAGAGCCAGCTGCTCGGGCGGCACGGCGCTCTGCTTGAATTCGGAGGCAAGCGACACGAATTCCTCTATCACGGAGCTTCTCTCGGTATGCTCGGAGTAAAGGTTGAGCTTATCTTTGACTGCCTCAAGTGCGAAGCTCATCAGCGCCGCCTTCGCGGGCTCGTCGAGACGCCTGCGCTCGTGGAAGGCGGGCTTGCCGACCAGCTTCTCGGCAAGGCTCGTGAAGCTGAGCACATCGATGCCGGCAAAGCGCTCCGCTCCCATCCTGCCGAGCATTATCTTTTCGCTCATAAATGAGAACTGCTCGGGCACGATGAGAGTTATTTTTTTGCCTGCGGCGGAGAAGCCGTCTATCAGCTCGGTGATATGGGTGGTTTTGCCCCCGCCGGCACGGGCGAGTATCAGATACAGCATAGCTTTCACCTTATTGATAAAATGTTATGATAAATTATATCATATATTAATCGTTTTGTCAGCAACTTTGTGTCCGCTTTTCGGTACAGAGCCGAATTTTTCGGTTTTTAGTCATTTTTGACCGTAAAAGCCCGTTTCAAGCGGATTTTCCCCTTTGCGGCGGTCTTGCTCGGCGTGAGAGGCCGTAGAATGCAAAACGGAATGTTGACAACAAAAGTTCCATATGATAAAATAATCAGTAATACTCGGGGATTATTACATTCCCGCAAAAACCGAAAGGAGAAAATCCCACATGGATGACCCCGGCCCTGCGCTCGATATCATTCTTAAATTAGTCCTGCTTTTTGTCCTCATCTTCTTCAACGCATTCTTTGCGATGAGCGAGATAGCGATAATCTCCCTCAACGATACGAAGATCGCGAAAATGGCCGAGGAAGGCAACAAAAAAGCAAAGCAGGTTTTGAAGCTCACCGCGGATTCGAGCGGATTTCTTTCAACCATTCAGATCGGCGTTACCCTCGCAGGCTTCCTGACCTCCGCATCCGCATCGCAGACATTCGTTGATATGCTCTCCGGAGCTATCGGAAAAATCTCTGTCCTGAGCGGAATCCCCGCAGGCGTTATCAACGGCTTCTCCGTCGTTGTCATTACGCTCATAACCTCGTATTTCTCTCTTGTCCTGGGCGAGCTTGCGCCCAAGAGAATAGCCATGCAGGCGCCCGAAAAGGTCTCGTTCAAGGTCGTCGGAATACTGCTCGGCTTCAAGAAAATAACCAAGCCTTTTGTAAAAATACTCTCCCTGTCGACCAACGGTCTCGTCCGTCTGCTGGGCTACGATCCGAACGCTTCGGAGGAGCCCGTGACCGAAGAGGAAATACGCATGATGGTCGATGTCGGCGGAGAAAAGGGCGTTATAGAGGACTCGCAGAAAGAGATGATAAACAACATCTTCGAGTTCGATGACCTCGACGCCGGAGATATAATGACCCACCGCACCGACATGACGGCGATCGAAGTCTCCCGCTCGCTCGAGGAGGTCGCCGAGCTTGCCATTGAAAACGGTTACTCCAGGATCCCCGTGTATGAGGACGACCCCGACAGCATCGTCGGCGTGCTCTATGCCAAGGATCTGTTAAAATACGTCGGTCACAACATTCCCGCAGATTTGACTATATCCAAGGTCATGCGTAAGGCGCTCTATGTGCCCGAAACTCAGAGCTGCGGCGATCTCTTCAAGGCGATGAACGACAGCCACACGCAGTTCGCGGTGGTGGTCGATGAATACGGCGGCACCGCCGGCATAGTTACCCTTGAGGACGTGCTCGAATCCATCGTAGGCAATATCCAGGACGAATATGACGACGAGGATGAAGAAATAGTACAGATAAACGAGACCACATTTACCATTGACGGTATCACCGACCTCGACGAGGTCGACGAGCTGGTAGGCACCAAGCTCCCGGAGGGCGATTACGACACCCTCGGCGGCTTCGTCATCAGCCTGCTCGGTTATCTCCCGTCCGAGAGCGACCCGGAGCCCGCCGTCGCCGAATATGATAATCTCCGCTTCACCGTCCTCAACTTTGAGGATCGCCGTATAGGCGAGATCAAGGTCGAGATCCTCCCGAAAGAGGAGAACGAGGACGAGGACAGCGACTCCAAGTCCAAAGACAAGGATAAGGATAAAGGCAAGGACAAGGACAAAGACTAATACTTAGGCGGGCTGTTCCCATGCAGCCCGCTTTTTAAATTAGAATATATATTTGTTTTAAAGAGGTATATATTATGAAAAGACTTGACGTAATACCCAAGCCTAACAAAGTCGAGTTCCTCGGCGGCGAAGTCGATCCGTCGGAGCTTGAGATAACCTATATCGAGGACAAGTCCCTTGCGGACGAGGCGTATGTGCTCACTGTCGTAAAGAGCGGCACCGAGCTGCGCTACGGCTCGCCGAGCGGCAAATTCTACGGCGAGCAGACCCTCGCCCAGCTCGGCGAAAGCTGCCCCAGAGTCCGTATTGAGGACAGACCCGCTTATAAATACAGGGGCTTTATGCTCGACACCGTGCGCCATATCTTCACCGTCGAGCAGACGAAGAAGATAATCGACGCTGCCGCAGAGGTCAAGATGAACAGGATGCATTGGCACCTGACGGACGATCAGGGCTTCCGCCTGACGCTCGACTCCCACCCCGAGATAACCGAGAAAGCCTCTGTCAGACCCGACTCCGCCTTCGGCAGCCTTGATGAGCACGGCGAATACGGCGGCTGCTTCACCAAGGACGAGCTGCGCGAGATAGTCGATTACTGCGCCGAGCGTTTCATCACCGTCATTCCCGAATTCGACGTGCCCGGCCATTGCTCCGCCCTGCTCCATGCCTGCCCGCAGCTCTCATGCTCCGGCGGCGAGGTCGAGGTCAAGACCCACCAGGGCATTTTTGAGGATATCCTCTGCGCCGGCAAGGATGAGACCTTGCAGGTCGTGTTTGACATTCTCTCAGAAATCATTGATATCTTCCCCTCCGAATATATCCATATCGGCGGCGACGAAGCGCCCAAGAAGCATTGGCAGAGCTGCCCCGATTGTCAAAGGCGCATCAAAGAGAATTCACTCAAAAACGAGGAGGAGCTGCAGGGCTGGTTCACAAATCAGATCGTTGAGTTCCTCGCCTCCAAGGGCAGGAAGGCGATAGTTTGGAATGAGAGCCTCAACAGCGGCATAGTCGACGGCAGCGTCACCGTGCAGATGTGGATGGATAAAAAGAAGCGCTCCTATGCCTTCGCCGACAAGGGCGGCAAGGTCATAGCCTCCGACTTCTTCCACTACTACTGCGACTACCCCTACGCCATGACTCCGCTGATCAAGACCTATAATTATGAGCCTGCGCCCAAGAAGCTGAAGAAGCCCGAGAATATAATCGGTGTTGAAACGCCCATATGGACGGAGTTTATCAACAACTTTGACAGGCTCTGTGAATTATTCTTCCCGAGGCTTGCCGCCGTCGCCGAGACGGGCTGGACGGACAGGGAGAATAAGAGCGCGGCGGATTTTATGCGCCGATTCAGGATCTACGCCCCGCACCTTGAGCGGCTCGGCATCAAGCCCGCCCCGCCGCAGGAGTGGAATCCCTCGCCCATCGCCCGCATCAGAGGCACATTCTCATTCACGCACAACATGGTGATGAAAAAAGGCGAAAAGTAAACAGTCACATTGCGGTCGGGATATGCTCCCGATCGCTTTTTTGATATAATTCCATTGACTGCACGGCTGAAAAATGCTATTATCATAATATAAACGGCAATTTTCGCCGCAAAACGATGTAAACTCGGGTTTACATCGGCGATAATTTTCAAAATGTATATTAAAGTTGGTTGCTTCGGCGGCTCAAGCGGGATATAATGCGGTTGTATTCAAAAAAGCCGCTAAGGAGGAGAAGATATGGATATAGGAGAAAAAATTCAGAAATTAAGAAGAGAAAAGGGTCTGTCTCAGGAGGCTCTTGCCGAGGCGCTCGGCGTTTCGAGGCAGTCCGTTTCAAAGTGGGAGTCGGGTGCTGTGCTGCCCGATACCGATAAGATAATAGCGATGAGCGAGCTTTTCGGCATTTCGACCGATTTCCTGCTCAAGGGCGATTTCGCCCCGGTGACCGCTCCCGCAGACGGAGCCGCCGCCCCGCCGCAGGAGAGCAAAAAGAAACCGAAGAAGGCAGCCCGCATTATCGCCCTCGTGCTTACGATATGCATCGTTATAACCGCCGTTGCGGTGCCCGTGCATTACGGCGGGTTCCGTGAGACGTGGTGGGCGCTGAACGGCGGCAAGGTGGAGTACCCCTATGTTTTTGTCCACGGTCTCGGCGGCTGGGGCGAGGGCGAGGGGATAAACAAGGCCGTCCAATATTGGGGCGGCGGTACCTTTGACCTGAAGCAGTACCTGACCGCTCAAGGCTATGAGGTCTATATGCCGAGCGTCGGCCCGATATCGAGCGCGTGGGACAGAGCCTGCGAGCTGTACGCCATGCTGACAGGCTCAACGGTCGATTACGGCGCGGCGCATTCGGCGGAGCATAACCACGCCCGCTACGGCAGGTCATACAGCGCAATGTTTGAGGGCTGGGGCGACAAGAAAAACGGCGGTCAGCGCATTAAGATAAATCTTGTCGGCCACAGCTTCGGCGGCGCAACGGTTAGGCTTTTGGCTTCGCTGCTTGCCTACGGCGACGAGGCTGAGCGGGCGGCGAGCGGCAGCGAGACTTCGCCGCTTTTCACCGGCGGAAAGGGCGACTGGGTCAACAGCGTCATAACCCTCTGCGCCCCGCATAACGGCTCCTCGCTCACCGAGGTGCTCGATTCGGTCGGCGGCGTTGTGGGCATAACGGATACCACCGAGATGCTTGCCCGCCTTTGCTTCGGGGCTGCGGACATCAGCTCGCCCGTTGACGGAATCTATGATTTCAAGCTCGACCAATTCGGCATCAACTCCGCTGCGGGCAGCGAAAAGGAGGCCGAGAGCGCCATCAAGGCTGTCACGGAGTCAGGCAGAGATCACGCCGCCTACGACCTCTCGCCCGACGGCGCAGCCGAGCTGAATAAACGCATCCGCACCGTTGACGATATCTATTATTTCTCGTATTCCTACTGCACGACCGTTGACAGCTCGCTGATAAATATCCAGGTGCCCGTTTCCGGCACGCTGCCGATACTTTACCCGTTTGCGCTTGCAATGGGGGCATATAAGGGCACGACCGCGGGCGGCATAGTCATCGACGAATCGTGGCGGCCGAATGACGGCTTGGTGAGCGTGGTGTCGGCAAAATACCCGACCGGCGATCCTTATGCCGAATACACCGAATTCCCGCGGCAGATCAAAGAGATCGAGCGGGGCAAGTGGCAGGTAGCGCCCACGAGGAGCGGCGACCACGGCACGGTGATAGGGCTCAACGCCGACGCGGCGCAGACTCAGGCGTTTTATATCGACCTTATCGAAATGATCAACAGCCTTAAAAGATAAATACATATTATATAATGAAACATCCCCTACCGCCATTGCTGACGGCAGGGGATGCGTTATTTATTGATTACTCAGCAGGGGATCAGTCAGCCTTGGGGGCATAGAGATCCTTGAGGCGGAGAAGGTGCTCATATCTCTCAACTGAGGTCTCCTCCGCGAGGGTGAAGAGCTTCTCGGCTCTCTCGGGGAAGGAGCGGGTGAGTGATGAGTAACGTGCTTCGTTCATGATGAAGTCTCTGTAGCTCGCGGTGGCGGGCTTGCTGTCGATGGTGAAGGGATTCTCGCCCTTTGCCTTGAGCGCGGGGTTGAAGCGGAACATATTCCAGTAGCCGCTGTCAACAGCCTTCTTCATCTCATTCTGGCAGTTGGTCATGCCGCCCTTGATGGAGTGCATCTCGCAGGGTGCGTAAGCGATGACGATCGACGGGCCGTGATAAGCCTCAGCCTCGGTCAAAGCCTTGATGGTCTGGTTCATGTTGGCGCCCATAGCGATCTGAGCGACATAGACATAGCCGTAGCTCATTGCTATCTCGGCAAGGCTCTTCTTGGCTATCGACTTACCGGCAGCCGCGAACTGAGCGACCTGACCGATCTGAGATGCCTTGGAAGCCTGTCCGCCGGTGTTGGAGTAGACCTCGGTATCGAAGACCATGATGTTGACATCTTCACCGGAAGCGAGGACGTGGTCAACGCCGCCGAAGCCGATATCATAAGCCCAGCCGTCGCCGCCGAAGATCCATACGGACTTCTTGGCAAGGTATTCTTTATTCTCAAGGATGGACTTGCAGGTGTCGCAGTCAACGCCTTCAAGAGCAGCGACGAGAGCCTTGGTGGCTGCGCCGTTTGCCTCGCCGTCGTTGACGGTGTCAAGGTATGCCTTAGCGGCAGCCTTGAGCTCCTCGGGGGCGCACTCTGCCTCGGAGACGGTCTTGACCTTGGCTATCAGGCTGTTGCGGATAGCGTTCTGGCCGAGATACATACCGAAGCCGTGCTCTGCGTTATCCTCGAAGAGGGAGTTTGCCCATGCGGGGCCGTGGCCGTTCTTGTCGGTGGTGTAGGGTGAAGTTGCTGCGGGGCCGCCCCAGATGGAGGAGCATCCGGTAGCGTTGGAGATATACATTCTGTCGCCGAAGAGCTGGGTGATAAGGCGAGCATATGAAGTCTCGGCGCAGCCGGCGCAGGAGCCGGAGAACTCAAGCAGCGGAGTCTTGAACTGGCTGCCGATAACGGTGTTGTCAGCGAGGTCTTCCTTGACGGAGACGTTCTCGACCATGTAGTCGAATACGGGCTGCATAGCGTCCTGGCTCTCTCTGGGAACCATCTTGAGGGAGTTGGTCTTACAAACGCCGATACAAACGCCGCATCCCATACAATCGAGGGGAGAAACAGCGAGGGTGTACTTGTAAACACCCTTGCCCTTGCCCTTCTTGTCAACGATGATAGCGTTGGCGGGGGCGTTGGCAGCCTCTTCCTCGGTCAGAGCATAAGGTCTGATGGTGGCGTGCGGGCAGACATAGGAGCACTGGTTACACTGAGCGCAGGTTGCGCCGTCCCACTCGGGAACCATGACTGCAACGCCTCTCTTCTCGAAGGCTGATGCGCCCTGCTCGAAGGTGCCGTCTGCATGGTCAACGAATGCGGATACGGGCAGCGAATCGCCGTTCATGAGACCGACCGGCTTCATGATGCTGTCAACCATCTTAACGAGCTTTGCGGGGCCGTTCTCGGTGACGGATACGGGGGCGTCAACTGCGTCTGCCCAGTCGGCGGGAACGTCGATCTTGACATATGCGGTAGCGCCGGCGTCGATAGCCTTCTCGTTCATCTCGACTATCTCTTTGCCCTTCTTCATGAACTTCTGGGCCTTCTCCTTCATGTAGCCGATAGCCTCAGCCTCGGGCAGAACCTTGGAGAGTGAGAAGAATGCTGACTGAAGGACGGTATTGGTACGCTTGCCGAGGCCGATCTTGGCGGCAAGGTCGATAGCGTTAACGGTGTAGAGCTGGATGTTGTTCTTTGCGATGTAGCGCTTTGCCTCTGCGGGCATCTTTGCGCTCAGCTCGTCGGCATCCCACTGGCAGTTGATGAGGAATACGCCGCCGGGCTTAACATCGTTGACCATCTTGTAGCCTTTCTCAACATAGGAGGGGTTGTGGCAGGCAACGAAGTCGGCCTTGTTGATATAGTAGGGGCTCTTTATCGGGCTGTCGCCGAAACGAAGATGGGAGATGGTGATACCGCCGGTCTTCTTGGAGTCATACTGGAAGTAAGCCTGAACGTATTTGTCGGTGTGGTCGCCGATGATCTTGATGGAGTCCTTATTTGCGCCGACGGTGCCGTCGCCGCCGAGACCCCAGAACTTGCACTCGATGGTGCCTTCGGCTGCGGTGTTGGGAGCTTCCTTCTCTTCGAGTGAGAGATAGGTAACATCGTCGTTGATGCCGAGGGTGAAGTGAGCCTTGGGAGCGTCCTTGGCAAGCTCGTCATAAACTGCGAATACGCTTGCGGGCGGAGTATCCTTTGAACCGAGACCGTAACGGCCGCCGATGACCTTGATATCGCTTCTGCCGGTAGCTGCGAGAGCTGCGACAACGTCAAGGAACAGGGGCTCGCCGAGTGAGCCGGGCTCTTTGGTTCTGTCAAGAACAGCGAGCTTCTTGCAGGTCGCGGGGATAGCTTCAACGAGCTTCTCAGCGGAGAACGGTCTGTAAAGGCGAACCTTGACAAGGCCGACCTTCTCGCCCTTAGCGGTGAGGTAGTCGATAACTTCCTCTGCAACATCGCAGATGGAGCCCATTGCTACGATGACATTCTCAGCGTCGGGAGCGCCGTAGTAGTTGAAGAGCTTGTAGTCGGTGCCGAGCTTGGCGTTGACCTTGTTCATGTATTCCTCAACGACTGCGGGCAGAGCGTCGTAGTAGGAGTTGCAAGCCTCACGATGCTGGAAGAAGATATCGCCGTTCTCGTGAGAGCCGCGCATTACGGGGCGCTCGGGGTTGAGAGCTCTCTTGCGGAAAGCCTCAACAGCGTCCATATCGCACATTTCCTTGAGATCCTCATAGTCCCAGATCTGGATCTTCTGGATCTCGTGAGAGGTGCGGAAGCCGTCGAAGAAGTTGATGAAGGGAACTCTGCCCTTGATCGCTGCAAGGTGAGCAACAGCGCCGAGATCCATAACTTCCTGCGGGTTGGTCTCTGCAAGCATTGCAAAGCCGGTCTGACGGCAGGCGTAAACATCGGAATGATCGCCGAAAATGTTAAGTGCGTGGGAAGCAACGCAGCGAGCCGATACGTGGAAAACGCTGGGGAGAAGCTCACCGGCGATCTTATACATATTGGGTATCATGAGCAGAAGGCCCTGGGATGCAGTGTAAGTAGTGGTGAGAGCACCGGCTGCGAGCGAACCGTGAACGGTGCCGGCTGCGCCTGCCTCCGACTGCATCTCGGCAACCTTAACGGTGGTGCCGAAGATATTCTTGAGACCCTGCGCCGACCACTGGTCAACGTAGTCTGCCATGGGGCTGGACGGAGTTATCGGGTAGATACCGGCAACTTCCGTGAACGCATAGGACACATATGCCGCAGCGTTGTTACCGTCCATGGTCTTCATTTTTCTTGCCATAGTCTTTTTCCTCCTAAAATAGTGTGCTGAGTAAAAAAGTGATAAAATACACCACTGCATATATTAACACTTTTCTTTTTATTTGTAAACCTATAATTAATCCAAAATGAAGAAGAATTTTGCATTTTATTTGTAAAATTAATCAGAAATCATCATATTTGACCGTTCAGGAGCACGAAAAACGCGGAATCCCGTCGTAAATTGCCGTATAAGCTACTGAGACTCAATAAAATGTTTTGAGACGTGAGTTTTGGTAATTTCAAGCGAGCGCAAATGCTGTTGTCTTTCCTTTATCTATGAATAACGGAATTACACACAAAAAGCACTTTTTGCCCAAAATTTATTCACGCTGTATCCGTAAAATCCGAAATCCACGCACTTTAAAGGCTCCCTTGTGTAACGGAAGGCAAAAGAAGCCGCAATCTTTCAGCGACATTGTAGGGAACGGCGTCCTCTGTCGAGAGTAACATGGCATACAAAAGTGCAAGCAAACGTAAATTGAACACCGTTAGGGGCGAACTGTGTTCGCCCGCCTAAATCTGCACGATGCCGCAACATTAAACTGTTGCCCGCCTCTTAGGCTCCCTCTCGAGGGAGCTGTCCGTAGGACTGAGGGAGTTTTTGCCGAAATTCGACCGATAACTACCAAGTCTACAGTTACGTTCGCCTTCTCCTTGAGGAGAAGGTGTCGAGCAAAGCGAGACGGATGAGGTGTACCGCAGGCAGGTGGCGCAAGTTCGTAGGGTTAAACCGAGAAAGACCGAGGGAGAGACAGACCGAAATGCAATCAAAATATTTATCTTCACGATTCTTCTGCCTTTGCTTAATAAATATCGCACTCCCGCTGACCGCCGACAGCGTTCAAAATCATAAATAATGCCGATCGTTTGCCCGGCACTTGTGCAGACGCCGCCGAAATTTCAAAATTTTTTGAAATAGGTATTGATTTTTGCCGCGGAATGTGTTACTATACTTTGGCAATCAGGAATGATTGCATATGCGCTGCTAGCTCAGCTGGATAGAGTGTTTGGCTACGAACCAAAAGGTCAGGGGTTCGAGTCCCTTGCAGCGCGCCACGGAAAAAGGAATCGCAAAAGCGATTCCTTTTTTGTTTGCAAACCAATTGGGACTCGAACCCTGAGAGGGTGAGCGACGTTAAGAAAACAGTCCGGCGGACTTTATTGTAACCGCTGATTAGTCGCCGTCACGCTTCTCGGCGGCTGCTT
>OHZS01000496.1_pt1 | contig 15112 bp, 16 predicted proteins | sample 1580521 | NCBI WGS metagenome assembly OHZS01 (sample SAMEA3882503, study PRJEB24775) | human gut metagenome | biome: human-associated habitat; feature: intestine environment; material: feces | place: Netherlands | collected 2009/2010
GTACTACTATGAAGCAGCTGAGATGGCTCTGATCGATACCGATGTACGTCGTACATTTGCAACAGGTATTGCAGGATTCTCACATGTTATTGATTCACTTAGTGCTATCAAATATGCTAAGGTTAAAGTAATCCGTGATGAAGAAGGAATTACAAAAGACTTTGAAGTTGAAGGTGATTTCCCTAAATATGGTAATGATGATGATAGAGCTGATAACATCGGTGTATGGCTTCTTCATGAGTTCATCACAGATATCAAGAAGAGACACACATATCGTAATTCAGAGCCTACAACATCTATCCTTACAATTACATCTAACGTTGTATACGGAGAAGCTACAGGTGCTATGCCTGACGGACGTGCAGCATTCACTCCATTCAGCCCTGGTGCATCACCAAGCTATGGTGCAGAACAGAATGGTCTTGTTGCTTCACTTAACTCAGTTGCTAAGATTCCATATCACTGGTCACTTGATGGTATTTCTAATACACAGACAATTAACCCGGATGCTCTTGGACATAGCAAAGAAGAACAGGTTAATAACCTTGTACAGGTAATGGATGGATACTTCGATCAGGGCGCTCATCATCTGAACGTAAACGTATTTGGTAAGGAGAAACTTATCGACGCTATGGAGCATCCGGAGAAAGAAGAGTACGCAAACTTCACCATCCGTGTATCCGGTTACGCCGTGAAGTTTATTGACCTGACCCGTGAGCAGCAGATGGATGTTATTGCCCGTACCTGCCACGACAGAATGTAAGCGGCTGATCGCTTATGATCGGTAAAATTCATTCCATAGAGACCTTCGGGCTGGTAGACGGCCCGGGGGTGCGCTATGTGCTCTTTTTGCAGGGCTGCAATATGCGCTGCAAATATTGCCACAACCCGGAGACTTGGGATCCGGCTGCGGAAAAGATGAGCCTGTCCCCACAGCAGATGTTTGATAAGGCTTATCGTTATCGCAATTACTGGACCAAGAAAGGCCAGCCCAACGGCGGTATCACCGTTAGCGGGGGCGAGCCGCTGCTCCAAATCGACTTTGTAACGGAGTTCTTCTCCATTGCCAAGGCCCACGGGGTGCATACCACGCTGGACAGCTGCGGTTCTGCATTCAGCCGCAAGGAGCCGTTCTTCTCTAAGTTCCAAAAGCTGATGGAAGTGACGGACCTGGTGATGCTGGACTTAAAGCAGACGGACAGCGAAAAGCACAAGGAACTCACCGGGCGGGACAACGCCAATATTTTGGATATGGCTCGCTACTTGTCGGAGATCGGCAAGCCGATGTGGATCCGGCGCGTGTTGGTGCCCGGTCTGACCGATGACCCGGCAGAGTTGCAGCAGTTGAAAGACTTTATCGACAGCCTTTCTTCTGTGGAGAAGGTGGAGATCCTGCCGTACCATACGCTGGGGCTCTTTAAGTGGCAAAACCTGGGGATCAAGTACCCGCTGGAGGGTGTACCTGTGCCCACACCGGAGCAGGTGCAGCAGGTGGAGACCATCCTGGGGATCGCAAAATAAAACAAACGGCATTGCAATTTTGGTTGCAATGCCGTTTTTCTTTTTTATGGATTGATTCCGCTTACGCAAGTGGTTGCTTTTGCCGCATTATAACACCACACCCAAGGCGTCAATCACCTGCTTTTTGTAATCCAAAAATTCCGGGGTCAGGTTAAAGTCCCGCCGGCGGGGCTTCGGCTCCGCAATGGTGATTTGGTGGGTGATCTTGCCCGGTCGCCCGCTGAGAATGAGAATGCGGTCGCTGAGCAGCACCGCCTCGTCAATATCATGGGTGATAAAGATGGTTGACAGCTTGATCTCTTCCATCACGGACAGATACCACCGGTGCATGGCGGATTTGGTGATGGTGTCCAGGGCGCTGAACGGTTATTCGAAAGATCGGAAGAGCTGAACGGTTCGTCCAGCAGCGCTACGCGGTCACCGGCCAGGTAGGTGCGCAGCAGGGCTGCCCGCTGGCGCATACCGCCGGACAATTCTGCCGGGTACTGCTGTTGGGTGCCCTCCAAACCGAACTGGGCAAAGTGACTGCCGGCTTCTGTCCGCGCTTCCTTTTTGGATTTGCCGGAGAGCAGCAGCGGTAGGGACACATTGTCAATGATCTTCTTGTAGGGCAGCAGCAGGTCCTTTTGCAGCATATAGCTGATATGGCCCGGCTGGCCGGTAATGTCCTGCCCGCCCAGCACCCGGCCGCTGTCCGGCCGGTCAATGCCGCTGATGCAGTTGAACAGGGTGGTCTTGCCGGCGCCGCTGACCCCCAGCAGGGAGATTAACTCTCCCTGCTGCAAAGTTAGGTTTACGCCGTCCAAAATCACTTTTTCGTCAAAGCTTTTTTTAATGTTTTCTGCGGATAAAATGTCCATCTCTTATGCCAGGTAATCGTTGGTAAAGCCTACATTGCTGCTGATGTCTTTCTCCACCAGCTTGTTGTCCGTCAGCCACTTGTAGAAGTTGTTCCAACGGGCCGGGTCAATGTAGCCCCATTTTTTGGCGTCGCTGATATACTGACCGGCCATCCACTTTTGGCTTTCCTTAACCAGTTCTTCGCTGCCGTTCAGAGAGCCGGTATCGTCGCTCTTAATGAGAATGTCCGCAGCCTCCTCCGGGTGGTCAATGGCGTACTGATAGCCCTTGGCAGTGGCAGCCAGGAATGCCTTAGCAGCCTGCGGATTTTCCTTTAAGAAAGTGTTGTTGGCGATGAGCACCGGGGTGTAGTAGTCAAAGGTGGCGTTCAGGTCCTTAATGTAGAAGAAGTCTACATCGATTTTGTTGACCTTGGCGTTGATACCGCCCCAGCCGTAGAATACCCAAATGGCGTGGTCCGGGTTCTGCTGCACATCCTGCGCCTCGGCGGTCACCGTGTTGGGGATCTGCTTAACCTTGCTCCAATCGCCGCCGTCCTTGTTGACAATATTTTCCATCATAGCCTTATCAATGGGGGAGTCCCAGGTCAGGTAGGTGTTGCCAGTCAGGCCCTTGGGACGGTCCATACCCTGCCCGGCCTTGGAGATAATGCCGGAGGAGTTGTGCTGCAGCAGCGCAGCCACGGCAGTCACATCCATGGGGGTGTCAGAAGTAAAGGCAGGCGCCAGGGTGTCCTGTGCGTCAATGGCAAATTGCGCTTTGTTGGAGCTGCACAGCTGGGTGGCGGTGCTATTGTCCGGCGGCTGCACAATGCTCACATTCAGCCCGGCGGCCTCGTAGTAGCCTTTTTCCTTGGCTACGAACATACCGGTGTGGTTGGTGTTGGGGGTCCAGTCCAGGCAGACGGTAATGTCCGTCTTCTGTGCCGGTGCGGCGGTGGTGTCCGTTTTGTCCGCTGCTTTACCGCCGGAGCAGGCGGCAAAGGACAGCGCCATTACGCCGGCCAGCATACCGGCAAAAATCTTTTTTGCTTTATTCATCTTATTCTTTTCCTTTCGTTGTTCCTTTGTTTGCCCAGGGCATTGCCAGCCGTTGCGCCAGTGCCACCAGTGCCATCAGCAGCAGGCTGATGACGGAGATGAACACAATGACAGCAAACATTTTGTCAAAGGCATAGGCTTTCTTTACCCGGGTCATATAGACCCCAAGTCCCTCAAAACCGCCTAACCACTCGGAGATCACCGCGCCCACCACCGCATAGGAGGCGGAGATGCGCAGCCCGGAGAAAAAGGAGCCGGTGGCGGAGGGCAGCTTGATGTGCCAAAACACTTGCAGTCGATTGGCACCCATCGCCCGCAGCAGGTTGACCTCGTCCGGGTCCGCACTGCGGTAGCCGTCTAAGAGCCCAATGGAGATGGGGAAGAAGGTGGTGATCACCACCAGTGTGATCTTCGGCGCCATACCGAAGCCCATCCACAGCACCAGCAGCGGCGCAATGGCAATGGTGGGTATGGTCTGGGTAATGATGAGAATGGGATAGATGGCTTGATACAAAAAGTGAAAGCGATCCATCAGTGCTGACAGAATAAATGCCAGTGCCACGCCGATCGCCAGTCCGTACAGCGCCTCTTGCAGGGTCACCTTGGCCTGGGACATCATTACGGAGAAGTTGTGCACAAACGCCAGCCACACATCCGTAGGGGAGGGCAGCATGTAGGCGGGCACCACTTCAAACCCGGCGCAGGCGTACCAAATACCTAAGATCACCGCCAGCGCCAAAATGGGCGCCAGCTTATTGGTGGTGCTTTGTAATTTTTTGGTCAATGGTCAAAACCTCCCCTTCCGGGTTGTACACGATCTTGACATAAGCGGATACGCTGGGCGCACCGGCTTTAATGGCCACTTTTTGGCACTGCGTTACGATCTCCATCAGCTGATCGTAGCTTTCGCCCTCAATGGTGGTCTCAAAGGGGCCTACGGAGCAGTGCAGGCCCGTGCTCTTGATGTAGGCGATCACTTCGTCTACGATACGCACCAGTTCCTGGTCGTTGTCTGCCTTTGGCAGAACCTGAATGGCAACACTTGCTTTCATAAAAAATACTCTCCTTCCAAGTGTTTTGGCGGTTGCCCGCCGGGGTGGGTGGCAATAAGTCAAAAGAAAAGCCCCATTCACGCAGAATGGGGCACAGTTGCAAATATCTAAGCAATCGTCTCTGCCGTGCGTGCTAGCGTACGGTTCAAAGGGTATGATCTCAGCCTTGCGGCACCCCTGACTTATTGATTTGAACAACTCTATTATACGGCGGCGCCGGGCCTTTGTCAATCCTGGATCACGCGCACCCGGATCACACCGTCGATTTTTTCAATATCCGCCACCACGCTGGCGCTGTAAGCGGTGTCTGTATCAATAATACTGTAAGCGATCTCGCCCCGGTTCTTATCGGTAAAGGCGGCAATGTTCATACCGTCCTTGCTGATGGTGTCCGTAATGGTGGCGATCATGTTTGGCTGGTTCTTGTGCACCACGGTCATGCGCGCAGCGCCGTTGGGATCCATACGCACTGTGGGCAGATTTACGCTGTTTTGAATATTGCCGTGCTCCAAAAAGTCAATCAGCTCTTCGGCACCCATAGAGGCGCAGTTCTCCTCGCTCTCCGGGGTGGAAGCACCCAGGTGGGGAATGGCGATCACGCCGTCCACATCAATCAGCTTAGCGCTTGGGAAGTCGGTAACATACGCGGCCATTTTGCCCTCTTCCAGAGCCTCGACCACATCGTCCGCATTGGCCAGGTCTCCACGGGCAAAGTTCATCACGCGCACCGTATCTTTCATTTTGGCAATGCTTTCGGCGCAAATCAGCTCCTTGGTGTCCGGGGTCAGCGGCACATGCACGGTGATATAGTCTGCCAGGGGGAACACCTGATCCAGATCATTGTTGACGGTTACGCCCGGCTTGAGTACAGAGGCGTCCTTTAAGAACGGGTCATAGCCGATCACCTGCATACCCAGATCCACGGCGGCGTTGGCCACCAGGCGGCCGATGGCACCCAGGCCGATCACTGCCAAGGTCTTGCCCTTCAGTTCCGGACCGGCAAAGGCGGACTTGCCCTTTTCCACCGTTTTGGGTACATTGTCGCCCTCGTCCTTAATGGTCTTGCACCAGTCGATGGCGCGGGTTACCTTGCGGCTGGCCAGGAGCATACCGCACAGCACCAGTTCTTTTACCGCGTTGGCGTTGGCGCCGGGGGTGTTGAACACCACAATGCCCTTTTGGGCACAGTCGGCCACAGGAATGTTGTTGACCCCGGCACCGGCTCTGGCGATGGCCAGCAGGCTTTCCGGCATTTTCATATCGTGCATGGAGGCGGAGCGCACCATAATGGCGTCCGGCGTCGTTTCCGGTGCGTCCACGGTGTAGTTGACAGGGTCAAATTTGTTCAGCCCCACCGGCGAAATTTTATTTAAGGTCTGAATATGAAACATCAGCAGTTCTCCTCCTCAAACTTTTGCATGAAGGTTACCAGCGCCTGTACGCCCTCTAAAGGCATGGCGTTATAGATAGAGGCGCGCATACCGCCCACGGTACGGTGCCCTTTCAGATTTACCAGCCCGGCGGCTTCCGCTTCTTTAACAAATTTGGCGTCCAGATCGGCGTTGCCGGTGACAAAGGGCACATTCATCAGGGAGCGGTCCTCCGGCACCACGGTGCCGTGGAACAGCTTGGAGTTATCCAAAAAGTCATACAGCAACTTTGCCTTTTCCCGGTTGCGCTTTTCCATCGCTTCCAGGCCGCCCAGCGCTTTGATCCACTCCAGTACCAGTTTGCAGATATAAATGCACCAGCAGGGGGGCGTGTTGTAAAGGGAGTCCGCGTCTGCCTGTACCTGATAGTTCATCATCACCGGGGTGGTGGGGCGTGCGTTGCCCAGCAGATCCTCCCGGATAATGGCCACTACCAGTCCGGCGGGAGCCACATTCTTTTGGGCACCGAAGTACACCATGCCGAATTTGCTGATGTCCAGCGGTTGGGACAGAGCACAGGAGGACACATCGGCGATGAGCACCTTGTCGCCCACCGGCGGCAGCTCCTTATATACCGTGCCGTAAATGGTGTTGTTCATACAAATATACACATAGTCCGCATCGTCCCGGAAGTCGGCGGCTGCGGTCTTGGGAATATAGCTAAAGGTTTTGTCCGCAGAGGAGGCTACGGCCTGCACATCGCCGTACTTCTGCGCCTCCTGATAGGCTTTCTTGGCCCACTGGCCGGTGATGATATAGTCCGCCTTGCCGCTGCCGTTCATAAAGTTCAGCGGAATGGCAGAGAATTGGGCGGAAGCGCCGCCCTGCAAAAAGAGCACCTTGTAGTTGTCCGGCACCTGGTACAGCTCTCGCATCAGTGCCTCGGCGTCTTTGATGATCTTGTCAAAGGTCTTGGAGCGGTGGCTCATCTCCATAACGGATTGGCCGCTGCCCCGGTAGTCCATCATTTCGGCGGCTGCGGTTTGTAACACCTGCTCCGGCAGGGTGGACGGTCCTGCACTAAAATTCCATACTCTTGCCATAGTCAATATCTCCTTTGGATTTCAAATCGTGTATATATCATTATACGGCTGTTCATCTTTTTGTCAAGCAAAACCGCTGATTTTTGTAAAAAAAGCCGATAGATTGAGAAAACATTAACAATATTGTACAAATTGCAGCCAATGTTGGCAAAATTGCAGGACAGGTGTGCAGTATTTGGCAAGTGTATTCTAAAATGTGGGCAGATAAAAGTGTGCGACCGATGCCCACATCGCCCCCTACACACGGTCTACCGAATTATTCTTTATTTTTGTATTCTTTATTTCTGCTGCTGGTTCAGGGCGTTTTGCAGCATATTGTTCTGCTTTTTCGGCTTATAGGGGGGCGGGTTCTTCAGTTTCTTGGTCCAGCGGTTGTTTTTGGCGGTGAGCTTGTTGATCTCGTGCACCGGGCCGGCCATATACTCGGTCATATACCGGTCGGCGATCTCCATCAGCTGCGGATCATTCTTCATCTCGCCCAAAATGGTTACGCCGATAATGTCCTGCACCTCGTTGGTACCGTCCTCGTAGATCTCGCCCAGCGCCTTAAACAGTTTTTTAATATCTGCCTCCCGGCCGGAGCGCATCACTTCCAGCACCCGGGGCGTACCGTATTCGGTAAAGAAGGTCTCCGGCAGAAACTCGCCGTAGGTGGCAATATTGCGCTTAATCTCGTCTTTCATATCCGGGTACAGCACACCAAAGCGGTTGGCCAGGGAGTCTACATCGTAGCTGACAACACCGTTCTTTGCCTTGGAGCGGGATACGGCCTTGGGCATTTTGATCTTGTCCAGGTCTGCCTTTTTCTTCTTAGCAAAGAGGGAGCGCACTTCCTCACTTACCTCGTTGGCTACGGACTTTACATCGCGGTCGTCCAATGCGTCCAGTTCAAACAGCGAACGGGAGACGGTGCTCCACTGGGGGTTTTCTTTCTCATAGGCGCAGTCAAATTCCAGCAGCTGCTTGGCTGCTACATAATGCAGGCGGTACAGCCCGTTATCACCGGCAAAGGTCAGGGCGTCCTCCGCGCCTGCCTCGCGGTTAAAGTGCAATTCGGTATTGATGGCGGCAAGCTGCTTTTCCAGCGTTGCAAAAGCCTGGTTCAGTTCCATATGGGCACTCCTTACTCGGTCATTTTTACTTGGTGCAAAGTATTATAGCATTTTTTGCCCCCTTTGTCACGCTTTTTTATGAAGTTGGGTAGAGGGTGGTTGGTTTTGCCGATATTTTTTCTAAAAAGGCATAGATTTTAATAGAAGATGACGGTTGCGCCGGCGTATCTTCTGTGGTACAATATTATAATCAATTTTGACTTAGGAGCAGTTTTGCATGAATAAAATCACATTGGGTGTGTTGTTCGGCGGCGTATCCTCCGAGCACGACATCAGCACCGTATCGGCAAAGGGAATTCTCTCTGCCATTGACAAAGAAAAATATAACCTGGTTTTGTTGGGGATCACCAAAGAGGGGCGTTGGTTCCTGTTTGATGATGATATTGACTTGCTGCCGGAGGACCGGTGGCTCACTTCCCCCAGCTTGGTGCCTGCCTGGATCAGCCCGGATCGAAGCGTGCACGGTGTGGTGACCGCTAAGGGTGACACCATTCGTTTGGACGCAGTGTTCCCGGTGCTCCACGGCAAGAACGGCGAGGACGGCACTGTTCAGGGACTGCTGCAACTGGCGGGCATTCCCTTTGTAGGGTGCGATGCGACCGCCTCCGGTGTGTGTATGGATAAGGCGGTGACCAATGCCGTGGCAGACGCAGTGGGCATTGCCCAGGCCAAGTGGTGCGCCTACACCCGCTTTGCTTACGACAGCGACCGAGAGGGCTGCCTGCAAGCGGCGGAGGAGAAGCTGGGCTATCCGATTTTTGTAAAGCCTGCCAACGCCGGTTCCTCTGTGGGCATTACCAAGGCTACGGATCGGGAGAGCCTGGTGCGTGGTATGGAAGTGGCCTTTGCTGAGGATAAAAAAGCAGTGCTGGAAGCGTGTATTGTGGGCCACGAGGTAGAGTGTGCCGTCATGGGCAACGATACCCCCATTGCCGCCCAGGTAGGCGAGATCGTGGCAGCTGCGGACTTTTATGATTTTGACGCCAAGTATAATAATCCCCAAAGTGAGCTGCATATTCCGGCGGATCTAAGTCCGGAAAAGCTGGAAGAAGTGCGTGCGGCTGCTTTGCGTGCCTACGGAGCCATGGGCTGTGAGGGCCTGAGCCGTGTGGATTTCTTTGTTACTTACGACGGGGAGCAGGTGCTGCTCAATGAGATCAACACCATTCCCGGTCAAACCCCTATCAGTATGTACCCCAAGCTGTTTGAGGCGGTGGGTGTGCCGTACAGCGAGCTGATTGATCGGCTGGTGGCCTACGCGCTGGAACGGGGTGCCGTATGACGGAGAAGCAGACGGACACCCGGGATGTGGTGCTGGAGATCGTGGGCACCCAGCGGCTGAACGGCGACAGCGACAAGATCGAGCTGACCACCGTGGGTACGCTGCAAACGGAGCCGGAGACACTGGTGTTTCGCTACACGGAGCAGCAGGAGCCGCCGGAGGAGCCTATTTATGTGCAGGTGCGCCTGCGCCGGGATCAAACGGAGGCGGAGATTCTGCGTACCGGCGCCTATGGCTCTTGTTTGACCATTGCCAGAGGGCAGCGGAATTTGTGCCGTTACGGCACGCCTTACGGCGATGTGCTCATGGGCATTTACGGCAAGGCGGTGGAGATTCAGGAGAATGCCGCCGACGGCCGGGTGCAGCTGCGTTATGAAATTGACATTAACGGCACTTTGGCCTCTAAAAATCAACTGAAAATTGACTACCGGATCACCGGGTCGCAAGGAGAATGAGCCATGTCTAAATTGGTTAAGCAAACGGAATTGGAATTAAAAGAGAAAATTATGGACGCTTTGGGTCGCGCCGTGGCGGACGGTGTGTTGGACGAGGCACCCCTGCCTGCTTTTATTATCGAAGTGCCCAAGGAGCGCCAAAACGGCGACTACTCCACCAATGTGGCCATGGCCGGTGCCAAGGCATTCCACAAGGCGCCCCGGGTGATCGCCCAGGCCATTGTGGATCGACTGGATCTGGCAGATACTGTGTTTGACCGGGCAGAGATCGCCGGTCCCGGCTTTATCAATTTCTTCCTGGGCAACCGGTTTTATGCCGCTGTGCTGGAGGATTTGATGGCGCAGGGCGAGAATTACGGCCGCTCGGATTACGGCAAGGGCAAGCGTGTGCTGGTGGAGTTCGTCTCTGCCAATCCCACCGGGCCTATGCATATCGGCAACGCCCGGGGCGGCGCGATCGGTGACTGCCTGGCAGCGGTGCTGGATTGGGCCGGATATGATGTGCAGCGGGAGTTTTATGTGAACGACGCCGGCAATCAGATTGAGAAGTTTGCCACTTCCCTGGAAGTGCGCTATTTGCAGCATTATGACCCGGCGGTGGAGCTGCCGGAGGACGCCTACAAGGGCGTGGATATTGTGGAGCACGCCGAGAATTTCATCAAGGAATACGGCGACCGGTATGTGAGCGCCTCCGCAGAGGAGCGGCGCAAGGCGCTGGTGGATTACGCTCTGCCTAAGAACATTGCCGGGCTGGAGCGGGACCTGGGCGCATACCGCATTCAGTATGACCGCTGGTTCAAGGAGTCTTCCCTCCATGGGGACGGCTCTGTGCAGCGGGTGATTGACGCATTGAAAGAAAAGGGCGTTACCTATGAGCAGGACGGCGCCTTGTGGTTCAAGGCCAGCGAATTCGGCAACGACAAGGACATTGTGCTGGTGCGTGCCAACGGCATTCCCACTTATATTGTGCCGGATATTGCTTATCATTATAATAAGCTGGTGACCCGCGGCTATGATAAGGCCGTGGATGTGCTGGGTGCGGATCACCATGGCTATGTGCCGCGGATGAAGGCGGCGCTCACCGCCCTGGGGCTGGACGCGAACCGTTTGGATTGTGTGATTATGCAGATGGTGCGCCTGGTGCGGGACGGCGAGACCATTAAGCTGTCTAAGCGTTCCGGCAAGGCGATTACTTTGAATACCTTGCTGGAGGAAGTGCCCATTGACGCGGCCCGCTTCTTCTTTAACCTGCGGGAGCCAAACTCCCACTTCGATTTTGACCTAGAGCTGGCAGCCAGCACCTCTAATGAGAACCCGGTGTACTATGTGCAGTACGCCCATGCCCGCATTTGCTCTATTTTGCGCAAGGCGGCAGAGGAAGGCGTGACCCTGCGCACCCCCACTACCGCGGAGCTGGAGCTGCTGACGGCGCCGGAGGAGCGGGAACTGATCCGCCACTTGGCCGCCCTCACCGACGATGTGGTTACGGCAGCCAAGACCTACGACCCGGCCAAGATTACCCACTATGTGATCGACCTGGCCACTCTGTTCCACAAATTCTACAATGCCCAGCGGGTCATGGTAGAGGATGAGGGGCTGATGCAGGCGCGGCTGTATCTGTGCACTGCCGTAAAGAATACCATTCGCAATGTACTTACTATGCTGAAGATCAGCGTGCCGGAGCGTATGTAAGCGGCTTGAGGTGAAGCTATGAACAGAAAAATTTTATACGCAGTGGGCGACCGTCTGCTGCGCTATGTGTACAAGAACCCCCGCCGCAATTTGGTGAAGCTGGTGAAGGTTGGCAAGCTGGTGGCCGGCAAAATGTTCCCCCCCAGCACTTTTACCAAGCCCATTGAGATTATTGAGGATGAGGACAATGTGTGGCACCAATTCCTGTTTCGCGGGCTGGACGAGGTGGACCCGGCTCTGTTTCGCCGCATTGCGCTGACCTTTGCCATTGATCTGGGCTACTTTGGAACCAAGGCTCTGCGTGCCAACCGGGAGAAGGAGCACTGCAACATTCCCTGGGTGGTGCTGATGGATCCCACCAGTGCCTGCAATCGCCATTGCAAGGGCTGCTGGGCGGCGGAATACGGCCATAAGTCCAACCTGACCTTGGACGAAATGCGTCGCATTGTGCGGGAGTGCAAGGCACTGGGTACCCATTTCTTTATGTACACCGGCGGCGAGCCGCTGATCCGCAAGGCGGATATTATAACGGTAGCAAAGGAGAACCCGGACTGCCTGTTTTTGACCTTCACCAACGGCACGCTGGTGGATGATGCCTTTTGTGAGGATATGAAGGCCTGCGGCAATTTGGCACTGGCTCTGTCCGTAGAGGGCAGCGAAGAGACCACGGATGCCCGCCGGGGCGCAGGCTCCTATCGGGACACGATGGCGGCCATGGCACTGCTCAAAAAGCACGGCTGTCTGTTTGGCGTGTCCGTCTGCTACACATCGCAAAACTGCGAAGCGGTCACTTCAGACGCCTTTTATGACACCCTTATTGAGGCCGGTGCCCGCTATGCCTGGTACTTCCACTATATGCCGGTGGGCAGCGACGCAGATCAGAATTTGCTGCTCTCCCCGGAGCAGCGGGAGCATGTGTACCGCACCATTCGAGAGAAGCGGGACGGCAAGAACGGCAAGCCTATCTTTACCGTGGATTTCCAAAACGACGCGGAGTTTGTAGGCGGCTGTATTGCCGGTGGGCGCAACTACTTTCACATCAATTCCGAGGGTGACGCGGAGCCTTGTGTGTTTATTCATTACAGCGACTCCAACATTCGGCAAAAGAGCATTAAAGAATGCTTGCAGTCGCCGCTGTTTTACGAATATTACAAGGGTCAGCCATTTAATAACAATATGCTGCGGCCCTGTCCTATGCTGGAAAACCCGGCGGCTCTGCGGCGGATCGTCAGCCAAACCGGTGCCAAGTCCACCAACTTCCTGGCTCCGGAGAGCGCCGAGGCGCTGTGTGCCAAGTGCGATGCTTATGCTGCCGCCTGGGCGCCTACCGCCAAGCGCATTTGGGAAGAGAAAAGCCGCTTCCGGCCCTTTACCCAGTATTATCGGGACACCCCGGAGGGCAAAACGGACGGCGAGGTGCAAAAGCTGCAAAACCTGCCCCTGCCTACGGAGAAATAAAAGAGAACATAAAATGAAAAAGCGCACGACCCTGTATGGTCGTGCGCTTTTGTGTGCGCTTATTCAAAATTGGTTTCTACGATCTTCAGCACCTGCTCCCGAGAGGGAAAGTCCACATAGGTGGTGCCGTAGTACACGCCCTTTTTCAGCGGATAGTCCATAAATTTGGCGTTGATATATTTGGCATTGCGCCGTGGCCCTTTCAGCCCACCGGCAGTGGACAGGTAGTTGATCACATACTGCCCGCCAAAGGCTGTGCGCTGCTCTAAGAACGGCCGGATCACCTGGGCCCAGCGGGGCTTGGGCTTGTATTTGAACCGATCCTGTATAATAAAGTCTGCCGTGCCGGTACACAGGGGCAGCGCCGTGGGAATCACCTCCGGCTGTTCCACCCAGGTGGAAAAGTCAATGCCGGTGTTGTGGCGGGTAAAGTCCGGCTTAGGCTCCATTTTGCACCGACGGATCAGCACCAGCTTGCCTCGGGCGGCGCCCAAGGTGGGTACCCGATCCTCTAAGTACCAATAAGGCTCTTTGCCCTTGATATAGGTATAAAATAGGTTGTCGAAGCACTGCTCGTTCTCTTTGCCGTTGTCGTTTTTAAACTGAAACACCACTGCCTCGCCCGGGCATTCGTCTAAAAAGCGGTAGCACTGGGACAGCACATCGCCCATATCCATCAGGTTGGCCCGGTTGCAGGAGTGGTTGTAGGCGGGGAATATGCCGTGCACCATGGTTAGGCACTTGCCGTCCGCCCGCACGCGGATATCCAGCGCTCGCACCCCCAGAAGCAGCTGCTCATAGATGGTTAGGTCTTGGCAGCAAAAGAAGTGGGGCAGTCGAATGTGTTGGGTCACGCAGTCGTGGGTGCCGCACAGGTTCAGCGCCAGTAGATCGCTGCCGTCCGGCAGGTTCTGCATCCAATTTTTTAGATCAATTCCCATTGTTATCACCGCCTTTATTTTAACATCTTTTGACAGGAATTGCAAATTTCTGCGGTATCGGTTATAATCAAGGGGAAGAGGGGGCGCTGTATATGGTGCTTTTTGATGAGACGCGGGTGCTGAACCCGCAGGCGGACAAGACCAATGTGGCTTTGTCTTTTGCCGTTCCGCCCGGGCTGACAGCCTTGCAGGTGGAATTTACTTACGATCCGCCCACCCCGCCGGAGCCGGTGGCGGTAGAGGCGGTAAAGGCTGCGCTGGCCCGGTATGCGCGGGCGGTGGTGCAAAAGGATCCGTATGCCTATTTGCCGGTGTATAATTTAGTCACCTTGTCTTTGGATGACCCGGCGGGCTATCGAGGCGCTGCCCATCGGCGAGCCACCGAGCAGTGCCATCGACTGACGGCAGAGAGTGCGTCGCCCGGCTTTTTGCCCGGCGAATTGCGCCCGGGGCAGTGGCAGGCAGTACTCAGCGCCCATTGTGTGCTGTGTCCGGTGACTTGCCGTGTGCGTGTGATCGGGGAGGAAACGGAATGAGTTATTTGCCTTGCGAACTTCACTGCCACAGCGTCCATTCCGATGGAAGCTTTTCAGTGGCGGAACTGCTGCGCCGTGCGTATGATGACCACCTGGCGTTGATCGCTTTGACCGACCACAACACTGTCTCCGGTCACGGGGAGCTGGATGACAGCATTACCCCCGCTGTGCCGGGCATTGAGTGGACCACCTTCTTTGGCCACATGCTGGTGCTGGGCGCCAGGGACTTTGTGGACTGGCGGGACGCAGTGCCTGCCAATATAGACGACAAGATCGATCAGGTGCACGCGGCCGGCGGCCTGTGCGGCGTGGCCCATCCGTTTCAGTTGGGCTCGCCTATCTGTACCGGCGGGCGCTGGGCCTTTGATGTGCAGGACTGGAACCGGGTGGATTACCTGGAGGTATGGCACGATGCTTTTGGCCCGGACAACGGCGAAAACGTCCCGGCAACGGAGCTGTGGAAGTCCTTGCTGGACAAGGGCTATCATCTGCCCATCACCTACGGTCGGGACTGGCACCGCCAGTCGGATCGGCACTTTGGGGTCACCTATTTGAATATGGAAGAACCGACGGCAGCTTGTGCGTTGGAGGCCATCCGCGCCGGGCGCACGGTGGTTAGCTTCGGCGCCAAATTCTTCTTTCGGGTGCACCGTTGGGGCGAAACTTACGGCATTGGCGGCACCCTCAAG
>OHZS01000499.1_pt1 | contig 15022 bp, 33 predicted proteins | sample 1580521 | NCBI WGS metagenome assembly OHZS01 (sample SAMEA3882503, study PRJEB24775) | human gut metagenome | biome: human-associated habitat; feature: intestine environment; material: feces | place: Netherlands | collected 2009/2010
TGATATGGGGCAGACAACAAGTGCGCTGTGGCGCGAGCTGCTCCACAAGCCCGGCACAGAACGAGAGTACAAATTCGACGTTGCGGGCACGGAATACGGCAAAGATGCGGAAGTGTCGCACTCTGCCGAATCTCAGTTGTTTGAAGAATTCGGCATCGGAAACGCCTGCTGCGCAACATTAAAACTGGCACTGTATGCGGACAACATACCGCGAGCCGCGACGATCAAGCGTTATCTCAGGCTTGTTAATGGAAGTCAGGCGACAGACTGGATCCCCAAAGGCGTGTTTTTTACCAACCGCCGGTCCTGCGATGGGGATTATTGGGAACTTGAAGCATACGACGCTATGAGAAAGGCTGACGTTGTGTGGGAGCCAGACCAGTCGCTTAACTTTCCGATGACTATGCCTGACGCTGTAAACATCTTTTGCCAGTTGATGGGCGTGGAACTGGACAGCCGCACAGTGCTCAACAGCTCGTATACCATCGACTATCCCGCAAATGATTACACCATCCGCAACGAGCTATGCTTTATCGCTGCGGCGCACGGTGGGAACTGGATTATTACCGATGCAGGGAAACTATTGCTTATTCCGTTGTTGTCTATGCCTACCGAGACAAACTATCTCATTACAGATGCGGGCAGCGCTATTACGTTTGGAGGGGTGAGGATTCTTGTCTGATAAATATTACGTCGGCGGCGACATTACAAGCTTTTCCGACAATGGCAAGTATAAGCCTATTTCCCGTGTGACGTTGCTTGTGGACGACGAAAATAGCCTGACGGCGGGCGACGATACCGGAATGGAGGTCATTGCAAGTTGCCCTCACGCCACGCAGCCAATGGTAAATGCTTTACTGCAAACCATGAAAGGCTACCAGTATCAGGCGTACGAAGCAGGCGCAGCAAACATCGATCCAGCGGCAGAGCTGGGCGACGGCGTGACGGTTGGTGGCATTTATTCGCCGCTGTCTAAACTCTCTGATGATGGCCGCGGATATGCGGGCATTTCTTCCCCCGGAGAAGCGGAGATGGAAGACGAATATCCGGCTGAGGGGTACATCACACAGGAATTCAACCGTAAGATTGCCGAGACACGAACAATGATCACCAAGACCAGCGAGGAGATCAACCTCAAGGTGGAGGGCATCGACGGGCGGGTGTCGGACATCACGCAAACGGTCGATGGGATCAGCTTATCCGTCACATCAGCGTCCAGCCCGGATGGCCAGACGACCGCGACGATCACATTAAAAGTCGGGCCAAACAACTATACCGGCTACATCAAGCTCGATGGCAACGTGGACGTCTCCGGTCAGCTTTCGGCGGACGCGCTTTACGCTGCGCTCGGCGAGATCGCGGACTTGAGCGTCAACCGGCTGTCGACCTCGCGCCGGGTGGTCAAGTACCTCGCTGGCGACACAACGGATGACAATTTTATTCGCGTGGCAGAACAGAGCCTTGAGTTCGTCGCGGGCATCGCCAAGGGCACGACGGAGCAGGCTCGCAACCCTAACGGGGAGCTGATCTACTGGGAGGCAGACCCCGCGGGCGCGTCGATCGGCTCGGACGGCTATCCCTACGCAAACGGCGAGCGCATTTTTACCACCACCAAGCAGACGAGCTGGCCGGTGATGGTCTATCAGTACGAAGAGCAGGTCAAGCGCGCGATCTCGTTTACCTCGGACGGCCAATACTACTACCCCGTGGACGTCTTCGGCGCGGGCGACAACAACGGCAAGCAGCGCGGCTACCTCGTCAAGCGGCAGAACTCGCTGGAGCTGACGTACGAGACGAGCCTGGGCAAGCTGCTCGGCCTCGCCGCGCGGGACGAGGGGTATTTGGATTTGATGGGGCTGCGCAAGAGCACGGCGCTGGACTTTTCCGAGTGGGACAAGGGATATTTTGCCGAGCTGGTGGACGGTGAAAAGACGCCGTACCGCTACACGGTGGCCTTTGACCAGCAGCGCCGCCCGATCAAAATCACGGACAACAGCGGGCATGCGACGCTGATTCGCTGGTGAGGAGGGATGGCGCGTGAACTACGATAAAAACAGCTTTCTTGCCGGGATCTCGGTCGGCAGGACGCTCAAGGGCTGGGCCGCTGGCAGCGACGGATTCAGCGGCGGGGGCAGCGGCGGGGGAATCTACGTCGGCAATTTCTTAGCGTACCCGCAATTTGTCGGCGTGGTGATCGAGCCGGACATGGCGGTGAGCGCGTTTTCGGCGTATCCGCAGTTTGCAGGATATAATATTCTGCCAGTGATTGAAACTGGCACATTTGAGGTGGAGACATGAGTGTAACAGTTGCAAAAAAGATGTTCAAAGGCAGCAATAGGTATACCATGGCTAATGATCTTCGGCTATGGGTAGTGTCACAGATCCCGGAACTGAAACTGGTCAAAAGTGTGACAACCGGCAATTATCCATGGTGGCTATACAGTTTCGGGGATACGGACTATGGAGTATCATTCGATTGGCACAACAGCTATGATTATTTGAGAGCATCATTTTTTACGGGAATCACAGATGCTTCTGTGGCAAATAGTGGTAACTATGTCTTTTCAACCACCCAAGTAGTAGAAAATGGAAACACGCTGTACGCAAACGGTGCGATCGTCGTGAGGACACCACATGGCTATATCATTCAAGGGATGAACTACGCGGGAGCACCATCTGAGGCCTTTATCTACTTCGGTACGACAAATAGTGCGATAAATGGGGAGATCACAGTTGGGGGATATTTTTCGACTGCAGCCTATATTTATAGCAGACCTGATAAAGCTGGCTATCAGGAGCACGTCAGTGGCAGCGGCTTCTCCTTCAAAATCAACAAAGAGACTCCAGCGGTATGGCGGCACGGTGTACTAACGGCAATTTGCCCCAGTGAGACGGCGACAGCTCCTGCGGGGTCGTTCGTTGCGTCTGCTGTGTATGGTGTGACGGGCACCATCTGGACGGACCCAATCCGCATCGACGCCTTTTATGCACTGGCTGGTTCGGTTTTTCCCCAGTATTACACGGAAGTGACGGCGGGCGGGCGCAAGATGCAGCGCGTGGGAAAAGAGCTTTTGTTGGAGGGATAGCATGAGCATCATTGCTTACGTGCTCAATCTGATCGACCTATTCTGCACACTCTGGGCATTGCGTCATGGGGCAGTAGAGCTGAACCAGTTGATGCGGAGCGTGACGGTGATGGTGGGCTACAAGGTCATCATCGTGTGGGCGCTATTGTGGTGGCTGTCCCGCCAACGAGAGCGGGCGGCGCGGTATGCGCTATACGTTGCTACCGTGGTCTACGGGGCGGTGGACTTATATCATGTGATCAACATTTTGTGATGAAGGAGGGCTTTATGGAAAAAGCCATTATAGACCAAACCATTGACGATCTGCCTGCGGCGGAAGCTGTGACGGCGGATGATCTTTTTGTGGCGCAACAAAATGGGACGGCAAAAAAGGTGTCCGGTGACACTTTGCGCAGATATTTGGGGGCGGAATCCGGTTTGCCAAAGCCGACGGTAGAAGGGGCTTTTCTCCGTGTTCGGGGAGGGAAATGGACAGATGAAACCGTGCCCGCGGCGGAAGGAGGTACGTTCTAAGTGGAATACTTAGTACAGGGCGCAAGCCTGACGACCGTCGCGGACGCCATCCGCGAAAAGAGTGGGACGACCGCGCCCCTGAGCTTCCCGGCTGGGATGGCTGAGGCGGTGCGCAACATCCAGAGCGGGGGGGGCGATCTATCGTCCGTTGACGTGTATATCGCTGATTTTACCGTCCCGGCGGACTTAATTGTAACGGCGGGCGCGGTGGATAAATACGCCCGCATCGTGGTGGCGTAAGGAGGTGGAGATATGGCAAGACCAATCAGTGAGATCGAGCTGACCGAAGTTCTCCACTACACCGAGACCATCAACGGCAAGACGCAGACCGTTTCCTACTGGCCCATCCGCAAAGACGCGGACGGCGTGGTGCTCCTTCGGAAAAATGTGCTGGACGAGCAGCGCTCAATGAACGCAAACAATGAAGCAACGTACATCGACAGCTCGATGGACACATGGCTGAACGATACAACATCTGGCTATCTCTCGTGTTTTGATGAAAAGATGCGGGCATGTATTATCCCGTCCACAATCAAAATTAAGCCGTACGACTCCGACGTCGTAACCGAGATCGCGCGGCAAGTGTATCTGCTCAGTGAAAGCGAGGTAACAAACGGCGGCTTGGAGGGCGAAAGCATCCTGCCAATGCTCAAGATGCATAGCGGACAGACGAACGATAACGACGCGAGAAAAGCGTATATTTTAACGGGAAGTGCGTCGAGCTGGTGGCTGCGCTCTGCTGTCTCTATCAAGCAGTTTCGTCGCGTGCTCTCCGACGGTAACGTCTACTCGAGCGATGCCATTCTCGGTGTCCCGGCACGCCCCGTTTTTAAGGTGGCGAACGCCACGCTGGTATCCGACAAAACGGCGGACGCTATCTACATCTTGCCCGACTCCAGCAAGCCCTACCGAGAATTAAGCTTCACGGCGCTTCTGGGCAGCACCGAAAATCGCCCCAAGCGAGCAAAGGTACAGGTGAGTGTCACCGGCGCGACGGCGCAGACCATCCAAATCAGCAACAACGCAAAGGATGCTAACCCCGCGTGGGTGACGTGCAGCGTGGATCAGGTGGTGGAGCTACCCAATGCCGAGAAAACCACGGAGTCGTGGGAGCTGGGCGTGAAAATCTACGCCAAAGGCGAGGGCAGAGTGACGTGCGGGGAACCGGTGGCAATCGTGGAGGAGGCGAAATGAAACTTTGTGACTATATCCAAAAGCGCAGCGCAGAAAGCGCAAAGCAGGCGGAAAATATGCAGGCGTTAGAAAGCGAGAATAAACTGCTGAAAGAGCAGGTAGAGGACACGGAAACGGCTGCTAAAATTTTGCTTGGGGAGGAGCAGTAATGGACAAAACCTACACGGAGCGGGCACGTGAACACGTCGCGGAGACGCGGAACGCGCTGCAAACCTTTTTTGACGAGCTGAATCATGGTCAGCAGAAGAAAATTCTGCGCAACGAAAGAGTTGCGCCCATCCTTGAGATGTACGGGGTGGACACGAGCAGTGCCGGAAACGGCAAGTAAACAGAGAAATGGAGTGAGATATGGATAATGCAAAGCACTACGATGATGCAGAGATCGCGCTGATTGAAAGTCGATGCAAGAGCAATACGCACCGCATCAACGAGCTGCAGGAGCATCAAACGGCGCTTGACAGGCTGGCAACGTCGGTCGAGGTGCTGGCGACCAAGCAGGAGACCGTTGAGGGAGACGTCAAGGAGATCAAAGAGGACGTGAAAGCCATCACGGGCAAGGCGGGGAAACGGTGGGACGGGCTGGTCGACAAGGCTCTCGCGGCGCTGGCGGGCGCGTTTATCGCGTGGCTGCTGAGTGGGGCGGTCGGATGAAGCGCCTTATCAAAAAGGCATCGAAATTGCGAACGAGGAACATCATTTTGATTATCGTTGGCATTTTCATCGCCGCTTTTGTGATCTACACGGTCATCTTTTACAGCATCAAGGGGTGGCAGTGGGACAACATCTTCCCGTACCTGCTGGGTACGGGCGGCATCATCGAAGCCTTTACTGGGCTTTTGACACTGGTAGAAATTATCGTTGGACGGAAACGAAAGGAGAAAGACAATGAAGTTTGAAATGAGCAACAAGGTGTACGATGTGCTCAAGTGGCTCGTGCTGATCGTGCTGCCCGCGTGTTCTGGACTGTACGCCGCGCTGGCGGGCGTTTGGGGCTGGGGGTATGTAGAGCAAGTCACGACCACCATCAGCGCCGTGGCACTGTTTATCGGCGCGCTCATCGGCGTGTCCAGCGCCAACTACAAAAAGGAGCACGGCGATGTATCACAGTAGGGACATTGCTGACCTGCGGGCGGACGTGCGCGCAAACTGCGTCATCTTCCTCGCCCTCTGCAAAGAGGCAGGCTTGCCCGTTCTGGTGACGGAGACGGTCAGGGATGACGAGTACCAGCGCTATCTTGCCGCGAACGGCTACGCGGCAAAGGCTGCGACGCGCCCGACGTTCCACGGCGTCAAGGCGGGGCTGGCGTTCGACATCTGCAAAAATGTCAAGGGGCATGAGTACGACGATCCGTCGTTCTTCGCCCGCTGCGGGCAGATCGGCAAGCAGGTCGGCTTTTCGTGGGGCGGCGACTGGAAGAAATTCCCGGACAAGCCGCACTTCCAGTGGGACGATCATATGCGATACACAGGGAGCATGATCTTGGCGGGCAAGTACCCGCCGGAAATGGAGGAGTACATGGATCAGGCAACGTTTAACAAGATGATGGATGCTTACCTTGCGCAGCTCGGCACCAAGCCCGTCTCTTCGTGGGCGGCACAGGACTGGGCGGCGGCAAAGGCGGCGGGCATCACGGACGGCAGCGCGCCGCAGAGACTTATCACGCGGCAGGAAGTCGTGACGATGATCCGGAGAGCGGCAAAATAACGGTGTCCGATTCGGGCACGGAAAGGAAAACGGGCGGGAGACCTGCAACGTCTCCCCTCGCGTGAGCGCTCTGCAAGCCCCAGCGCACAGCATGGACAAGCAGCACCGAGCGATCCGCGCGCAACTATCCTCTATGGCCCCGCGCAGGGCTATAGCATACATCCAAGCCTATGACCTGCCGCCCGATGAAATGGCATTCCTCATCGAGTGTGACGTGCGAGGGCATTCCCTCGTGCAGGTCGCCGCTCAGCTCCACATGAGCGTGGACGGCCTCGCCAAGCTGCGCCGCCGGGCTTACCGCAAGCTTGCCGACGGGCAGAAAGAGAGCACCGACTGATTAGTCGGTGCTCTCTTTTTTGACTTCGCTTTGCTTTGATTTCGTCCCGCTCCGGCGCTTGGCGTCCGCGCGATGCTGGACCTCTTTTCGGTGGGCTGCGGCGCACTCAGGGGAGCAGGTAACGGTGGGGGTGCCGGGGACTATCTCCCGGCCACAGACGACACAGACCTTAACGCCGCTGCGGGATTTTTCGTGGCGTTTTATGTAGTAATCGTGTACGGCGTTCCAGCTTTTTGACTGCGCACGGTCGATTTCACGGACGGCATCCGGGGCGCATTTTGGACAATACTTTTGCAATCCAGATTGGACGACATACTCTCCACCGCAGATCACGCAGTTATCGATATCTCCCAGATGCCGGGAAAAACCGGTGGCCCGGTACTTTTGTTTCCTGACCTTCTCCCGCTCTGCCCGGCAGGTTAGGCAGTAACTGGCTCTGGGCCCTCCGATGAAGTTGGCCCCGCAGGTGTGGCAGGTTCGCGTGCGCAGGGTGGTCGACCGGGATGCGGCAAGGCAGTCATCGCACTTCGCCTGCTCTGCGCGATCGGTGGAAAAAATCTTGCCGCAGGTGATACATTTTTTAGTCCGCATACACAGTCTCCTTTGCCGCGTTATAACAAAAATTTTGTATCTACGCCCAGCGCGTCGGCGATGGCAAGCAGGTTTTTGGCGGTCAGGTTGCCCGCCTCCGCCTCCCCCAGCTCCACGCGCTGGATCTGGCGGATATTGACGCCGGACTTCTTGGCAAGCTCGGACTGAGTCATGTCCGCCATGCGGCGCGACCACTCCAGCTTGGTGATCGGGCGGTTATGGCAGTCTCGCCCGTAATTGACCAGCGAGCAGGCGGTGCAGTCGCCGTCCGCCCGCTGGCAGTCGCTGTACTTTCTCCGCATCTTATCTCCTCCTCTTAGCAAATGACCTTTACGACCTCGGCGTCACGGATGATGAGCTCGCCGTCGTCCTCGCCGTACTCGGCCTCGTTGCCGCAAATAATCGCGACGTGATTGCCAAAATAATTGTTGGCGCCCAGGCGGTCAAGGCTACAGACGCAGATGCCGTCAAGCTCGACGCCGGTATCGTCGCCGTTGTCCCAGACGTGGGAGAGGTGCTCGATCGTGCCAAGTTCAAACTCCTGCTCCTGGACGCGCACGCCAACGAATTCGTAGTCCCAGCTAAGGTCCATCTCTTCGGCAATCTTCTTGATAGTATTGATCATTTCGGCGTTCATCATCATTTTTGTATCCTCCCGGGGTGTTCCCCTCTCTTGTTTACATGCTTATTATACGCTAATATTAGCGTATTGTCAAGAGCTTTTTGAAATATTTTTTGACCAAATATTGACCAAACGATGACCATTTGCGGGGCGCGATCCACAGTATGATTGAGGCGACAAAAGGAGGTGCGCAAAATGTACGAACGACTTTTAGCTTGTGGATTTACCGAGCAAATGGCGATGGACATTTTGACACTGTTCCCCGAACCTGACGAACTGCGCGCTTACGTCTATTTCGCGGAGCTTTTCCATGTATAGCTATTTCAACCCAAACCCCGCGGGGCGCAACGTATCGGACTGTACCGTGCGCGCGATCTGCAAGGCGACGGGCAAAGACTGGGGCGAGGTTTATCTTGCGCTGTGCGTACAGGGGTACTTGGACGGCGACTTGCCCAATGCAAACGCCTGTTGGGGCGCATATCTGCGGTCGCTCGGCTATCGGCGCTATATCATGCCGGACACTTGCCCGGACTGCTACACGGTCGGCAGGTTTGCTGATGACCACCCACGCGGGACATATATTCTCGCGCTTTCTGGTCATGTGGTCTGCGTGCAGGACAGTGTAATTTACGACAGCTGGAACAGCGGAAACGAAATCCCGCTTTATTACTGGGTAAAAGAAACGGAGGAATGAACATGGCATATCCCTATTTCAATCCCTATTATCCGCAGCCAATGCCAGACAATCTCATGCAAATGCGGCAGATGCAGCAGATGCAGCAGATGCAGCCCATGCAGCAGCCTATGTCGCAGCCAGTGCAACAGAACCCCATCGCACAGGGCGGCGTGCAATGGGTCAACGGCGAGCAGGAGGCAAGGAGCTATCTGATCGCGCCCAACTCTGCCGTTGCGCTGTGGGATAGCTCCGCGCCGACGGTATATCTCAAGCAGTCCGATGCAAGCGGCAAGCCGACGCTCGAGATTTATGACCTCGTAGAGCGCGCAGAAACGTCCCGTACAGCGCCGCAGGAAAAGGGCGTGGAATTTGTCACCCGCAAGGAGTTTGACGCGCTGGCGGCTCTTGTGGGCGAATTAAAGGGCAAGAAGAAGCGCAAGGAGGACGATGACGATGAATAACCCCTTTTTCGGTGCGCTCGGCGGCGGGCAGATGCCGGGGCCGGTAGGCCAGTTCCAGCGCATGATGCAGCAGTTCCAGCAGTTCAAGGCGAACTTCAAGGGCGACCCCAAAGCGGAGATCGAAAAGCTTTTGCAGAGCGGTAAGCTGAACCAGCAGCAGCTCAACCAGCTACAGCAGATGGCAAAGCAGTTTCAAAGCCTGATGCAGTAATCATCAACATAAATCAACATCGTGGCCACGATTTGATGAATAAAAATTTTTCAAAGGAGTGATACTATGTCTCTTTCTGACGGCGGCGTTCAGGCCACTATGCCTGTTGCTCCAACCGGCATGATGAACAGCGGCTTTGGCGGCTTCGGCGGTGATGGCGCGTGGTGGATCATCATTCTTTTCCTGTTTGTGTTCTGCGGCTGGGGCGGCAACGGCTGGGGAAACAACGGCAATTCCGGCGGCGTGGTCGACGGCTATGTGCTGACCTCTGATTTTGCCAATGTCGAGCGCAAGATCGACAGCGTAAATCAGGGCCTTTGCGACGGATTTTACCAGCAGGCGCAGCTTGTCAACGGCACCAACATGGCGATGGCAAACGGCTTTGCACAGGCCGAGCTGTCCCGTAGCAACCAGCAAGCGGCGCTGATGCAGCAGCTCAACGCCATGCAGATGCAGGCCGCAAATTGCTGCTGCGAGAATCGCGCGGCTATCGCGCAGGCGCGCTATGACATGGCGGCGCAGGCGTGCGACACGCGCAACACCGTGCAGAACGCCACGCGCGACATCATCGACAACGCCAACAGCAACAGCCGCGCAATCCTCGACTTCCTTACGCAGAGCAAGCTGTCCGATCTCCAGACCGAGAACCAGAATCTCAAGTTGGCTGCGTCTCAGGCTGCACAGAATAACTACCTCATTTCGCAGCTTCGTCCGTGCCCTTCCCCCGCCTACATTACCTGTAACCCGTGGGCGGGTAGCGGCTACGGCGGCTGTGGTTCCGGTTGCGGCTGCTGACAACTGCATAGCATAGCTTTTTCCCCATGTGGGGAAAATGGTCGGCCCCGTGCCGATACTGACAACAACGCGGCGGGGCAATAGCCCTGCCGCTTATTTTAACTGAGAAAGGAATGATATTTATGGCAGAATATGTAAATAACAGCATTGCAACTGTTGCGTCAAATCAAAGCGTTCCTTTGGATGCTACAGCGGTAAGCGGGAAAGCGTGTATTGTGCATAGAGAAGGAAGCGGACAGATCACGCTGCGCGGCCTCACCAATCAAAATCGTGCCCTGTTTAGGGTCTCCTTTGGCGGCAACATCGCCATTCCCACCGGAGGCACGGTTGAGGCTATCACGGCGGCGCTTGCCATCAACGGAGAGCCGTTGACCAGCGCAACGGCGACTGTCACGCCTGCGGCGGTAGAAAACTACTTTAACATTTATGTTTCCGCACAGGTCTGCGTTCCGAAAGGCTGCTGCCTGACGGTCGCAATGGAAAACACCAGCGCTCAGGCCGTCAACTTCGCTAACTCGAATCTGACGGTTGAGAGAATCGCGTGAAAGGAGAATGGACATGAGCAAGAAAGCAATGTATGATCTGCGCAATATGCTGTGCGACGAACTCGACGAGCTGGCACGCAAGGGCGAGCTTGGCGCTGGCGACCTTGAAATTGTGCACAAGCTGACGGACACCATCAAGAACATCGATAAGATTGAGATGTTGGAGGACGACGGCTATTCCCGCGATGAAGACTATTCTCGCCGCTATTCCCGCGACGGAGACTGGCAGTCTGGTATGCGCGGCGCTTATGACCGCGATATGTCCAATGCGAGACGCGGCACGCATTATGTGCGTGGCCACTATTCCCGTGATGGCGGCATCGACAGCATGAAACGTCAGTTGCAGGAAATGCTGGACAACGCCGACGACGAAAGCATCCGCAGAGCCATCCAGCGCTGCATGGATACGATTGAGGGCTAAAGGGGGCGCACCCCTATGGTCGACGAAAATGAGATCAATCGCTGGATAGCCCGCCTTGAAACAGAAGAATCGAGCTGGAAAAACTATGAGCGCCTTGCCGTGCTGTATGCCATCCGGGATCAGCAAAGCGGCAGCAGAGAAAGGGCTTTGCCAATGGCATACTCCGCAGCACCCGCGCCGGCCAACGTCGAAACATACGGCGACAGCGACTTCCTGCGCGCAGTGGCAGATGTTCCGCCGGACAAGGCGTGGGAAATCATGGACGAGCTGATGGACAGCTTGAAAATCGTGAACGAGCGGGTATACAACAGCATCATGCGCAAACTGGAAAAGTAAATTGCAGATGGAATTACAGATGAAATTCGGATTCAAAAAAGCCGTCAACGGCATCTGCCACTGCTACGGCTTTATCATCCATGGTGTGCTGATATACGTTTTTAAGCATGTTGTTTGTAGAGTGCCCCATGCGCTCCATTGCGTATTTATCGGGGACATTGAGCCTGAGCATAACCGATGCGTTTACATGGCGGAGGTCGTGAAAGCGGAACGGCTGAACTCCGCAGCGAGCACACGCGCGTTGCAGATGCTTATACAGGACATTTCTGGTTGCGTGGACAATATACTCATCTGTTCGCGGTGTTGCGTCAAGCAGCCCCATAATATACGGCGGCACTTTTAGTTTTCTGTTGCCGCTGTAGGTTTTTGGCTGCTTGAGCTGCGGACCGTCTTCGCCGTCTACCATTGCTTGCTTGATCGTCAGGATATCACCGTCAAGACAATCCCATGTTAGACCTCTGATCTCCGATGTACGGAGGCCGAGCCAGACGGCCAGCAGGAAAGGCAATTCAAAGTCTGCGCCCTTGCAGTCTTCGTGTAGAATTCTGATCTCGTCCATGGTAGGGATTTTGATTTTAGGCGCTTCCTTTTGCGGCAAAGATACACGGAACACTTTATCCGGGCATTCCTCCGATATTGCCGCCGTAAATAAGCCGTAAGCGTTGCGGACGTACTTAGGGGACTTTTCCCGTGCCATCTTATTCACGGCACGCTGCACGCGATCCTGCGTCAACGCGGAGCACTTAACGCTCATCAGCTCCGGGAAAACCACCTTGCGGAGTTTTCTGTAACCGTTGACGGTGGAGGGGGAGAGTATTGCGTCCTTGCTGTCAATATATCGGTCGATAGCATCACCAACCGTGCGCTCAGACGCACGAGCGGCAGACTTTGCGCCGGACTTTAACGCGGCAGCTTCATTCTCCGCTTGCCTTTTGGTAGGCGCTGTAACGGACACGCGCTTTCCGTCTACCATGACGCTGACATTCCAGTTGCCGGACGGTAGTAGTTTTGCTTTCGGTATCTTCATCAAATCCCCCTCCAATCAATGTACAAGCACCACGCGGCCAGCAGAACGATAATGGCAAACATTATAGCAATCACGCCGTTGCGGATACGCACTCCACGCCGCATGATCTCAATCATGTCCGCTTTCGCGTCAACGTGTCGTTCCAGCTCATCATTCCGCGCTTGCAAAGTTTCTTCGGTCGGCGTCAAGTGTTCGGAAATCCCGAACACCTCATCAAGGGATATTCCAAGCGCTTTGCAGATTGGCGCGACGGTGTAGATCGACGGAGATTTAGAAAACTTGGAAAAGAAATTCTGCACGGTGGACAGTGGTACGCCGGAAGCATCGGAAATGTCCTGATAGGTCAGTTTCAATTCTTCTTTACGGATTCTACACACTTCTTGAATGTTCATTTATGCCACCTTAATTTTTCCGATTTTTGCGCCACAAAATCGCAAGATGAGGGCTTGTCGAACCGCGTCGAGCGCTGTCTTATTGCAATGTTTTGGTGTTGAATTGCCAAGGTAAAGCGGAGTATGGTCAAAACAAGCAGCGGCGACCGCTCCCCGCTGGCTGCAAAAAGGCCCCGCCGTTTGTTGCAGAGGGCGGCGGGGCCTTTACTTCGAAATATTGATGCTTGCACCGCTATGTGCGACAATCGACATATAGCCCCGTTACTATAATTACTTGGAGGGACACAAAATGTTGTGTAATGACGTGAAAAATGGTACAATAAAAGGACAGGTTATGCGGAAAGGCAATAAAAGCAGCGCGAACGATCAAAATTGCCCCGAGAGCTTGCGCAAACAAATCCTTGAAATGATAGACCAGTTATCCGCTGCGGATTGCGCAGAAGTATTTTTAAAATTAAAAGAAAGAGGTGTGCTATGAAGAGCTACGAGCTTGACATTTCCAAACTGGCAGAGAACAGCATCATCATGAAAGGCCAGATCAACGACGTTGTATTTGGATTGAAGGAAATCTCAGACAAGATTGACACGCTAATTGCGCTCAAGCAAGTTGAATTATCACTCCTGCAACAGCAGCGAGCGCCGCAATGCCAGAAAGAACAGCAGTAATAATAAACCGCATTTTCTCGCGGCGTTCTTTTTCGCCTTGCTCTTTTTGCAGCCGCTCATGGTCTTTCCGCTCCGCTTCGGTTTTCATGGGGTCTTGCGGATTCGATGGGTAGAAAGTAGGCATTACATCAGCTCCCGCATTTTTTTACTAAGCTCATCGAAAACAGCCAGCGCCGTATCTTTATCGGTTATTTCCCTGACAGCTTTAATAAGCGCGTCCTTTTCGCCCTCGCCATCTGTGGCGGGGGCTTTTTTTGCGCCATCTTCCGGCAGGACGGGAAGCTCGTCGCCGTCCAACTCGGCAAGGGTGATGCCGAAATGGTCAGCGATCTTCTGGCGGGTCTTTGGGTGTGGGGTATTTTTCCCAGTTTGCCAAAGCAAAACACCTTGATTGCTTGCTCCGATTATCTTCGCAAGTCTGTACGCAGAATACCCTTTTTGTTGCATACAGTAATTTAGGTTTTGCATAAACGCCATAAAATAACCTCAAACTTTGTGCAATGTGCCGCTCAAAGTTTTATTGACATATGCGTAAACTTTGAGTATAATTAAATTCGTGGACAGGCAATAAAAGACCGAACCACCCCGACAAATCGAGCTGGCGCGAATCAATGTTTGTAGCAAAACTTAGAGTAGCACCAATACTCCAATTTGTCAATAGAATACTCTAATTTTGGAGGTGAAAAAGTGAAAATCGAGGCAACGGCGAAAGAAATCGCTGACCTTGTACTTGCACTACAAGGCCAGCGAAGCAGGGAAATTTCAGTTTTGATCGGCGAGAAAGAAGTTGGCCGAACTACAATCTCGGACTGCCTTGAGACGATGGTTAATTCTTTTCGTTCAGCCATTCGTGATACTGGCGAAGAAGCCCAAGAAGCATGACGGCGGTTGTTTTTGTCAAAAAATCGTATTGTTCCTGCGTGAATAAATCACTTGATTGCAAAAGTGATTTATCGGCCATCTTCGACATATCGTAATTCAATTTGTCGAAGTTTATGGATTTTTGAAAATCAGAAAATTGCTTCACTGGTAATTTACCTCCCTTCTGTAACCCATTTTATCACACAGGAGTTGGAGGGGCAACACTTAGGAAGGAGGGCAAAAATTGAGTTTCCCTGAAAATCTGGCTCGACTGCAAGCCGAGCATGGCGAGACGAATTACCGTCTTGCAAAAGAAATCGACGTATCGCAGACATCGATCAAAAACTGGAAAGAGAGCGTGTGCCGCCCGCATCCGCGCCAAGTCAAGAAGCTGGCAAAGCACTTCGGCGTTACCACGGATTCGCTGCTGAAATCCAGCGAAGAGAACTAACACACAACAGGAGGAAATGAAAAGATGAAAGAACTCAAAGTTAAATTAACGTTTATCGAGCCAATTCTCGGTACCAGCCCTGCGAACCCTGACATTTACCGCGAGTTTATCGGCAGCCACGCGCCCGATGCG
>OHZS01000500.1_pt1 | contig 15011 bp, 13 predicted proteins | sample 1580521 | NCBI WGS metagenome assembly OHZS01 (sample SAMEA3882503, study PRJEB24775) | human gut metagenome | biome: human-associated habitat; feature: intestine environment; material: feces | place: Netherlands | collected 2009/2010
GCCCTTTACGGGGGCGGTCAGTGCCGCCTGCCCGCCGTTCTCCGCCAGCCATGCCACGCTGTCCGCCGTGCCGGGGAAGAAGCTGGAGTTGGCCGCGGTCATGCTGGTGTCGATGGTCACGCCGTACTGCGCTCTTGCGTACTCGTTGCCCGCTTGGATAGCCTCCGCGATGGAGTAGATGTTCCCGCTGGCGGCAGGCTTAGGCGCTGGCGTAGGTTCGGGCGTAGGCGCAGGCGCAGGTTCTTCCTCCTGCTTCTCCGCCAGCTTCTGTGCAGGTGCCGGCGTGGGCGCGGGAGCAGGTTTATCCTCCGGCGCAGGCGCGGGTATTGCCGGCTCTTTCGGTGCAGCGGGCGGTGCCGTTTCAGCGGATGCAGGCTGCTTTTCCGTGGCTTTATCCACATTCTCCGCACCCGCCCGCTCAGGAGCGACGTTGCTCTTGGATGTATCGCCTCCATCTTCTGTTTGCGGCAGCAGAGATTCGGCCACCGTGCGCTCCTCTTCGTTCTGCTCGGCCTGACTTGCTGCATAGGCAGAGACCTTGGTGTTGGACTCAGACGAATCCGAGACCGGTGCCGGCTGGACTGCGCAGCCTAACAGACACACGGCACTCAAAATAAGTGAAACTAAACGCATTCTTTTTCTCCTCATGGGCGTTCTCTCCTTTACGTAAATATCGCAGCACTGTTTAATGTGCTTTGAAGATATTTACGACTGGAGCCTCGCCTTTTTCAACACTATGTACTGTTGTTTGGGTTTTGCGGCGATTGCATTTGCCGCTCGGTCGTGAACCGCTGCTCTGCCTACCACATATAAAACACCCTCTTCCTGTATGCGAAAGACCGCCGAGTTACCACCCGGCGGTCTTTACAATTTTGACTGTACCAAGTATAGCACATGGTGATTTACGGTGAAATCGCAAAACAGTGCCAATCTGCTGCCATCCTCTGCCGATGTAGTGACGTGGCCTTTGGTGTGCCATATATTTTACACTTTTTTAACTGCAATTCTCGTGTTCTCTATGGTAAACTGGTATTGTGCATAACGATAAAGTCAAAAAAGCAGAAGGAGGGCAATATTTGATGAAGCATGATATGTCGTACCTGAAGGATCTGCCCATTGCCGTTTTAGGCGGTGGTGCGGTCGGAAAGACCTGCGCCGCAGATATGAAGCTGGCCGGACGGGAAGTGCGGCTCTATTCCCGCACCCCCAAGGCCGTGGCGAATCTGGACAAGACCGGCATCCTGCTGGATGGCGTACAGCGGAACCTGTACGGCTTTGAGCGGTCAGGCCGTGCGTTTCTGGATCTGGCCAGCACGGATATGGCCGAGGTGGTAAAGGGCGCGGGGCTTATCGTGATCGGCATTACCGCCAACGCCCAGGAACACTACCTGCGCACCCTGGTGCCGCTGCTGGAGGACGGTCAGGTCGTACATATCTTTACTGATAACTACGCCACGCTTCTGCTGCGCCGCTTCATGCGCGAGGCCGGCTGCACCAAGAAAGTCATCGTGGGCGGCTGGAGCTCCGCTCCCTACGGAACGCGGCTGGAGAAGATCGGCGGCTTTACAATGCCCCATGTAGGCGCGAAATATCGCGCCATTACCCTTCGCGGCGCGACGCAGCCCATGACAGATATCGATGATTTTCTGGAGTCCGCCAAATATCTGCCCTGCATGGATGCCGTTACCCACGGGGATGGCCCTGTGGCCGGAGACACGGTGCTGGACATTGGCTTTTCCAATGTCAACCCGGTGATCCACGTTCCCGCTTCGGTGCTGGGCGTGTCGAGCATGGAAAACTGGTCATCCATCTATGGCAACGACCCCGACAGCTATTCCATGTACTCCCACGGGCTGTGCCCCTCCATCTGCCGAGTGCAGTATCAGTTCTATCAGGAAGAATGTGCCATTGCCGACGCGATCGGCATCCGCATCCCGGACTATGCCTATGAGTCATTCTTCTCCCGCCGCAGCATATTGACGCAGGAGTACATGGGCCTTGGCTCCGAGGGCGAGGATAATGTGATCTTTCCGCTGGACAAGCCCTGCGACGAGGGCAATACGGGGCCAAATTCCATCGACCACCGCTATATCACCGAGGACATTCCCGTGGGCTGCAAGATCTACCACGACCTAGGCAAAAAGTTCGGCGTACCGACACCGATCATTGACAGCATGATCGTGCTGGGCGGTGCCATGCACGAAACCAGCTTCTTTGAAGGCAATCCCTTCGATTTGGACTATCTCGGAATCGGCCATTTGGACAGAGAGCAGCTTCTCCGTTACCTGCACACCGGTCAGCTACCGGCCTGATAGCACAGGCACAACACTGATACGTTCATGATGCTTGAATAATTCACAAAAAAACAGCTGGTCGCATTTGCGGCCAGCTGCTTTTCGCGCATCCTAAATATGCTGCTTGATAATTCGGGTGATGATCCCCAGCGCAACGCCGTGTTCCTCATCCAGATGGGTAACGGCAAAGCTGACATCATCCTTTCGTCCGGGTCTGCGCCGATCATAGCAGGAATGTGCTATGGCATTGGCACCGTTGCTAAGGCGGATATACACAACGCCCTTATGGATATGGGTGACCTTCCCGGCATATTTGCCCTGAATACGGCATTTCTGGAGATTGTCATTCTTGCTGTTGCCGGATACGCTTTTGATGTCGGCTTTAATTCTGATGCGCTCCGGCTCTGTGCGGTCAATCTCCAGCACGCGTACCAGAGCCTTGTCTCCCACAGCATAGCGGTCATGAGCATCGCCGATCCAGTCCCACGAAAGGTCGCGAGCCAGAATGGATGTCTCCACGCCAAACACTTCGACCCGGACGACCTGCTCCGCCACAGCGATCACACGGGCTTCTACCACGCGTCCGTCATAGATACGATACTGTCCGTCACTGTCCTTACCGAAATAGTAGATCTGCTGCTTCTTCAGCATGGCGTCTTTTCGGCTGGCAACAACGGTTCGGCTTTTGGCGTCGATGCCCTTGACCACAAGATCCACCTCTGCGCCCAGCATCTTATTGAGGATCTTCTGGTGTCGGAGGATCATCTCATTATAGTCAGCACCGTACATATCTGCCGGGAAGTCCAGCACCATCTCCTTCAAGGGGATCACAATGCGGAATCCCTTGTAGTCCACAATGGCAATGGTTTTCCCCGCCTCCGTTCTTTCAATGCCGCTCAGCATACCGGAGAGCATGCGCCGGGTGCGGTAGGCATTGTGGATCTCGTGCCAGATAATGTCCTCCATCTGCGCCTGCGTTTCTGCTTCGCCCCGGGCATCCAAAGTCAAAATATCTCTCTGTTGGACAGCGGCAGGGGCAGGTTCAGCAGAGGCGGCAGCATCCTCAGTAGGCGGCGTAGCCTGCTTCTCCACCTCTACCGTCTTTTTTGCAGCGGTTCGTTTGCGGACAGTGCGCTTCGGCTTTTCAGAGGGCTGGAGATTCTCCGGCACAGTCACCACTTCCGCAGGCTCAGCGAGAACACTCTCTGTAGGTACAGTATCCTCCACAACAGGATCGGCTGCGGTTTCCGGCAAACACTCTTCTGTCACCGGCTGTTCTGCCGCCTCCTCGGGGACGATGGGCAGTGCCGGTGCTTCCGGCATCACGGCAAGTTCTTCTGTTTTCTTTCTCGGCATAGTTGCTCCTCCTTAGTACTACATTTTTGTTGACATGATGGAATCCTTATCGGTTTTTACAAACTCACTGCGCCTGTTCGGCACCTTCTTTGACTTAATAGGCTGCTCTGTTTGTTTCGGTGCGGGCGAAAACACAGGGCTTTTACGCCATTCTGGGATATGGGCGGAGGCCTTGCAGTCCCGCAGCTTCTTTGCCTCGTAGTGATTGGTATAGTCGTACTTATCTACCTGCAGCACCTTGTTGCCGCGTGCGATAACCAGCGCGCGGTTTACCGGCAGGCGCAGCACCTCATCCATAGTCAGTAGCTTGCGCTTGCCCACGCCGCTGGTTTCGCGGAACTCCGGCGTGTAGTTGCTGATACGCCATGTACCCAACTGCTTGGCCTTGCTGGAGACATGGACGCTGACCTCCCCGGTGCGGTCACTGAGGAATTTGGCAGTCAGCTCATCGGTGCAGCCCAGTGCAAGCTGATAGTCGCAGCAGCCCAATATCTCTTGCCATTGGTTGTAGGGATACCGGTTCTGCAAGCCCGCCAGATTCTGAAACACGCAGCTCATGCTGACGCCCCGCGAGCGGATCACACTGATCTTCCGGCTCAAGTCTGGAATAACGCCGCAGGCTGTCAGCTCTTCGCCCAGCACATGAACGGGGACTGGCAGCCTGCGGTCGGCACAGTTTTTATCCGCGTAACGGATCAGCTTGATAAACGCGAAGGACAGAAACAGGGACGTGAGAAAATCAAAGGTACTGTCCTGATCGGATGTGATACAGAAATAGGCACAGGGCTGCTTGCCCGGCAGCTCCATGTCAATTTCATCATGGCTGGTGATCTGGCAGATGAGCCGATTCTGAAACACCTGCAAGCGGCTGCCCAGCCCGATGATAACGCCGCTGCGCACCGTATCTGAGGATTGGCTGAACAGCGCATAGGGTGCTCTGGCAGGATGGCTGGCAGGCAGCATGGAAAAAAGGTTGTCCAGTTCTTTCTCCGCGTTCAGCACCAACAGCTTGTAGACCTCGCCGATATTCCGGCTCTCCGAGGGATAGCCCAGTGCCACATATAGTACCAACGCTTTCAGCAGGTTCATCTCGGCAGCGTTCCAGAAATGGTCGCCCTTTTCGCTGCCGGTATTCCTGATGATAATGTCGCAGAAGATTTGCGCCATCAGCTCATCACCCTCAATCTCCGCCAGGCAGTTCCATGAATCAGAGTTCTCCGGCTGGATCAGGTTGAACACCTTTACCACGTAGCCCTTGCTGCGCAGATATTCGCTGGTCTTTTCGTAAAGCTCCGATTTCGGGTCAGTGATGATCAGTGACTCCTTGTGGCCGTTGTGGGCCTCGGACGCGCTTTGCAAAATGCGATTGATGCAGTAGGCTCGCGTTTTCATGGAGCCGCTGGCGCCGAACACGGCGATATTGCCGTTAAGCCGGGAGTTCTCGGGAATACACACCACCTGATTGTCCAGCTTGCCCAGTATGACGCCGCTGTGTTTGCGGATATCGGACACCAGATCAAGGACGCCCTTCATCTCCGCTTTCTCCATGAAACCAGCCGTTCCGTAGGTGCCTTTGTTGGAGTAGGTCAGGTTGCGCTCCGCGTCATACTCCCCAACATCGGAATAGCCCATGCGCATCACCATGACGATCAGCAGGCCCAGCAGCAACAGGCAAAGCCCCACGCCGATGATCCCGCTCTTACTGAACAGCACTTCGCAGCAGGCGGAGAAGGACAGCACCGGCGCGGCCGGGGAGCTTCCGTCGCCTGGCGTTCCGCCCGCGTCCTTCCACTGTTGATAGTTCCGGGCGAATTGCGATAGATAGCCGCCGCCAAACAGCAGCCCTGATAGAAATAGCGGGAGCGCGAATAGCAGACTTCGCAGTTTCTTTTTTTCTACGGAAAAAACCTCCTCTCGAACGCAGCAAAATCAATGGCCTGCACAACAGCCCTGTCGCCGCAGTAGCGGCGCAGCACTTCGGCCTGATGGTCGAAGCAGATCAGGATGCCATAGCGGTCCTGAAGCCGCAGTGCCGTATCGAACCGCCTGATCCGCGGTAGGTCACAGTCATAGGCAAACAACACCGGCGCACCATCCGGCGTCATGGCGTCATTTTCCACTGTTTCACTCAGCTGCCGGGGCTCCAGATCAAGGAGCAGCAGCTCGCGCAGGTCATTGTCTAGTTCTTTATCACAGAGGAGGCGCAGCAGCACCTCTCCATGATGGTCGTTGGTCAAGAAGCAGAACCGCTCATAGCTGCCATCCAGAACGAAATAGTTTTTGCCACCCCGATCAGTCAGCAGCTCATAGGCCAGCTCCATGCTGTCACCCAGCAGAAGACCCCGCACCGCATCCAGGTGGTACTGGTGCGGCATTCGTTCACGGCACAGCACCGTCTGCATGAGTGCCTTTGTCCGCATCTCAGCTTTATAGCTCCATTTCATCAGCGCGTTGCCCATGTTGTAAACCACGTGGATATGCTGCGGTGTCAGCAAAACGCCCACGGACCGGGCACCACGGATTTTAACAAAGGTTGTCCCCATCTCCTTGATCTCACGGGATGAATAGAAGGCAGGTGTGCAGATGCTACCAATCGCTGTTTCACCGGGACGGAATACGCCGGGTTTTTCATCGCGGAAGATACTAACGTTGGCGTTACGCATGGTGATCAATGTCTGAGAGACACGGTGGAGTCGAAGCCGCTGCTCCGGCTCACTCCTGATGTGGTTGGTGGCGCAGGCACCGGACAGGTAGAAAGAAAACCTCTCCGGGTTGTGCTCCAGCAGCAGCTTTTTCGCCGCGGCGGTGAGCCGGTATCCACGCAGTCCGTTCTTGTAGTAGGACAGCAAAAGCCGCTGACGCTTCAGCGACTTGACCACGTTCTCTTTGTAGCTGGTGCCACCGGCGAGCCTGCTCAGTTGGCTGGCCGGCAGCTCACCGGACAGGGCGACCAGCGCCAATAGCTGATAGGCTTGTGATAGGCTACCGGGAGCTTTCTGTGGTAGGGTACTCATACTGACCACCTCCTTCTGGTGTGCAGTACCCAGACTGCCATGACCACGGTATTTTTCGCCCGCACCGGTCATGTGAAAATGCCCGGAAATACAGGCTTTGCCGTACCATCGTCATGTGTACTGTTTTTGACACGGTCGAAACACTATAAATCGGATATAGATCTGAGCCGATTCTCGCGGTCCGAAAGCCAGCCCTGAAAACGCTCCTTATCCATCACCGACACGCGGGTACAGTCACCGTCGCCGATCTCCGTCGTGTTATAGGCATCGCACAGCAGACCCGTATCATCCTCCATAACGAAGGTGGCAATCACATCCAAAAGCTGCTTGAGCTCCAGATTGTCATAGTCACGCACCCGGTTGGGGGACAGCTCGCGGCTGTAGATATGAGAAAAGCAGACAACACAGTGCCGGAACTTGAGCAGCGTGTGTGTCTGCGCATACTTACTAAGCGTGTAGTAGATGGGGTCTGTCAGATACTCGCAGCTATGCTTCTTGCTCTTCTTAGGCAGTAGGCAGGGGAGCGTGATTTCCAGTATGCCATCTTTCTCTATAACAGAGATGCCCTGCATGACACCAGCCGATGTCAGATACTCGGCTTTTCGGATGGTGGTCGTCTCATAGATTAGGTGCCGCAGCCGGCAGGCAATGACCTCCCCCCGCAGTGCGGCCTCTGTGGACAGCATTTCATAGTTATCTGAATGCCGCTGGATATTCGTGTTGTCCATAGCGTAGAGCGTGTTGGACAGGCGGGTGATCTCATTCAAAATGCTCTCTATCCGCTGCGAGAGGGTGGCTCTGTCCACAAGGTTCCTCCTTCCTGAAGTACTGTACGCAGCCCTGCTCATCCACCATGCAGTAGGCGGCGATATGAGGGATGTGCAGGTGCTGCATTTGGTCTTCTTCCTCAATGATAACGAGCCGTTGCCCGGAATCATCTTCCGCGGCCAGCGCGTGCTGCAGCAACGCTTCCTTACCCGGGCCTACATAGACGACCTCATATACCTCGCCATCGGCGAAGAATACCAGCTTTGCCGGCATATTGTCAGGGCTGTGATACTCCACCTTTTCGATAAAGTCCAGCAGCACCCATAGTGCCGCTGTCAGTTCTCTGTCCTCGCGGCAGTCAGGGACATCTCCGTAGCAATCCCGGTCAGTGTTATAAAATATCCGCTGCTGCTTGACCAGATAGCGCAGCAGGTTTTCAATCACGCCCTCCTTGCCCGGATACAGGCGTAGAAGCTGGTCACGGCGCATGCAGTGATAGACGGTTATGTTCCGCAGCAGCTCTGCGGCCTCCTGTCCATAGATCTGCTCTCTGTTTCTCATAGGCGGCATCACCTCCGTAATGCGTATTAACTCCGTATTATATGCGTATTGATTTTGTAATGCGTGTTATCTCCGTATAAACGCCGTATTAGGCTTCCGGTCGCTTCATGCGGCGCAGCAGGTCAAGCAGCTCGCGGCGGTCTGTGGTAATAAGGTCGCGTTCCAGCGGGCTGGCTTTGATTTCCACCGTGATATTGTTGTTATTGCTGCTGATCAGGCCATTGCCCCGCTCAAAGTGGGTGATCTCCATGACCTCCGCTTCGGAGAGGTGCAATACCTGCTGAACGCGCTGGGCTTCCTCGTCCTCCAGATTCAAGATGACTTTCGTGCGGCAGTTGTTGATGATGCCCTTGCCGTACTTGCCGTTGTCCAGGGAGAAGAAGTCGTTCAGATCCTGTGTCGCACAAATGCCGCTGCCGGAATAGGCGCGGATGGTCTTGAAGATCTCCAGCACCATTTCAGCCGCCAGACGGTTACCGACGCCGAAGGTGCCGGAGCCGCCGCCGATGAGCTGCCAGCATTCGTCGATGAAGATGGCCTTTTCCTCCGTGCGGTTGGCTTTGGCTTTATCCCACACGAAATCCAGAGCTACGAACATCCCGATAGGCAGCAGATCGCCGCTGAGTTCCGAGATGTCCAGCACCGTGAACTTGTTGTCCAGATTCACATTGGTCTGCTGGTTGAAGGTACTGGCCGAGCCGTGTACAAAGCGGTTGATGATGTTGGAAAGGCGTTTGGTATCGCTTTCCTCCCGCAGAACGTCGTAGAGGTCGCCCAGCACCGGCATCTGGCGGTAAACGTTGGGGTTATCCGGATCACTGAGAGAGGCGTTATCATGGGTGATACCTTTCCGTGCGTAGGTACGAATCAGGGCATCGTCCAAAAGCTGTTTTTCCTCATAGGACATATCGGGGATCAGCAGGGCAAAGAAGATATGAAGCCGCTGAATTTTTGCTGCCAGCTCAGAGCGTTCGATACCGGGGCCATCCAGCATGGTTTCTACGGATTTGTCCACCTTGCGTATCTCCAGCACGTTGATGCAGCTTTTGGAGGCGGGGGAGATACTGATAAACTCGCCGCCTGTGTTGACGCAGGCACGGTGGAACTCATGACCTTTCAAGGGTGCCAGCATGAAAACCTGTATGCCCTTACGCCGCATACGGAGTGCCATCAGCAGGATCAGGAAGGTCTTGCCCGCGCCGCTGGTGCCGCATACGGCAATATTGGCGTTTTTATAAACCTTGGAGTCAAAGATGTCGATGATGACCGGAGAGTTGTTGTACTTGTTCAGGCCGAACAGGATGCCGTTTTCATCACTCAGTTCATAGGACGTGAAGGGGTAGCAGCTTGCCACGCCGGTGGTCAGCGCATTGCGCTTGGAGCGTTCAAAGAGGTGCTTCTCCATGCTGACCAGCGGCAGCGACGATAGAAACGCCTGCTCCTCATGAAAGGCGCAGCTGCACACGTCCATATCACGGGACACGAGCAGTTTTTTCAGTTCATTGACCTTCCATTCCAGTTCATCCACTGTGGGAGCTGTCACTGCGATCAGCAGATTTAAGTAATAAAAGTCCTCGTTGTTGCCCAGTCCTTCCTTCAGGAAATAGCCGCTTCGGATAGCGCCATCCAGATCATCAAAGTCCGTGTTGGTATCGCTGGCGTCCTTGATCTTACTGCGATTGATACGAAGCTGCTGTCCCAGCCGCTGTACCATGCGGGCTTTCGGCTGGCGGCTGATGAACATATCCAGGTCAATGCCATCCCCGGCGTTGACAATGAGAGACAGCCAGCCGGCCGGCACCTGCGCCTTATAACCGGTGGAGGGCACCAGTAGATAGGCGTAGTAGAGTCCGTCAATACAGATATGCCGCCCGTTGGTGAAGTCGATGCTGTCAGGGGCGAAAAACTCCGTACAGGGAATGGCGTCGATCTCAGATTCCAGCCCTTTCTCCTGATACTGGGCAACGATCCGGCGAACCCGATCCGGCAGCGACGTAGTGTTGTTGCGGCACAGCAAATGGTAGAGGGTATCGACCGTAAATTCATCATCGTTTTCCGGGATCAGCACCTCATTGCCGCATTGCTTGAGATAATTGACTGCGGTGCGGGCTGCCGTTTGCAGGGAGGCGATGGCCTCCGCTTTCTCGTTATCCCGTTTCCGGCCTGCCCATGCCTCATATTCAAACACCATGAAGAACCGGCGCGAGGTGGCTTCCCGTGCACCGATCCGGTCAATGAGCGTCAGGTAGTCCTGCTGCAGCAGGCGACAGTTTTCATCGGTTTCCTGCGCCATCTCCTGCTGCACGATCTCTCTGTGCCGGTTCAGGTCGGCACGCTTGGCAATGACCTTGATCTGCATTTTGACCGGGCTGATCTTCAGAAATGAAATAAACGAATAGATGATGTTTCGCTGCTCTCTGGCACTGCGCAGCAGGAAGTTGATAGGTATAACTTCGACAATCTTCAGGTAACGGTGATCCCGTGTGTAGATGATGCCGTTTTCGATCTTCTCCACAGGCAGGTATTCCGCCACCGGATTGATGTACTTGGGCGCGTCGTCACCGCTCTTAGCTTTTCGCTTCTTGCGTTTTTTCCGCTTGTTCTGTTCCTCTTCATTGCGTGTAATAACACGGCGGTTGCAGAGATATTTCAGAACAAGAAAGATAAATGACGAGAGGCTTTCGCCGTTGATGCCAACCAGTGCGATGATGCCAAGCGGCAGTGCGGTCAGGCACAGAATGATGATCTTGGCGGTCAGCGTCAGCGCGGACACCGAAAACACCGGCATGCCGATAGCCAACACGATAACCAGTGCCTCGGCTGTATTGCGGAGCTTCAGCAGTCCGCCGAAAAAAGTCCCGCCCTCAATAAAATTGGGCGGGATGATATAGGTGTCATAATCGTTTGGTTTACTCACATTTAAGTCTCCTTCTTATCCAATGATCCAGAACGGCCCACCGGCACCGGCACGGCCGCTGGCTTCATTCAGGATGATAGACAGATCCCATTCCTGTTGGCTTCGGGTATAGTTGGCAGGGTCGGCCACCAGTATCTTTCCGTTCTCCACACCGCGCAGCACGATGAAGTGTCCTGAGCTGGTGAAATGACCTTTCAGCATGATTGCCACCACCAGCTTGCCTTGAGAGAGGGCATCCACAATGCGCTGCCCTTCTGTTTTCCCGCAGCCCTGTACCGGAAGCCCCCACGCTTTGGCAGCACCGGGGATCAGTGAATGGTAGGAACCGCTTCTACTGCACCAGTAACCGTTTTCATAGGCCCAACGTGCCATCTCAACGGGATCGACCGTCTCGCTGGTCAAAGAAGATACCACCATTGCCATACAGGTAGGCCCGCAGCCGTAGGTGCCGATGTCATCGGTGCCGTAGGGCTTGCTTGCATACCGCTTGTCCAACTGATTATAGTAGACCACCTGCGTCGCGCCATCCGAGAAACGAATGTCGCCCAGAGATACAAGACCGGCGGACTCAGTAGGCAGCAGACCCTGCATCATACCATCGCCCAGGAATACGCTCAGGTTCTGGGCGTAGTTTTCCGCCAATCCCTTTTGTTCATCCGACAGAGCGAATATCTTATCCTCAAAATAAGCCTCTCCGTTGTAGACGATGGTATAGATCTTCCATATTTCTGTAACTTCCGTTTCCGTCACCGTGACCTTACCGGTTTTGGGATCTGTATTCGTTTCCGTTACCGTAGTCGTGCGAGACTCCTCCGTGCTCGTGAAGGTATAGAGGGCGTCCTTGGCTTTACGGATTATGTCCTCCATATCCCTGAGGGAGATAGATGCGTAGTCCTGATTTTTGGCGGCACAGTACATGGCAATGAAGCGGTTGCCATTGTAGGCCGGGGAGCTTTCGTATGGATTGATGATCTCCTTCTGGTCAGCGCCGGAAGCGGTAAAATCCGCGTCAATCCGGGCGCGAACATCCTCCTGCCCTTCCTCCAGCAAGTTGCTGATCGCCTGCGAGATCTGATTGATGTTCTCCACAACGGCGGCGTTGTCGTTAAGAATTGGTGTGTCTGGACTTCCTTCAACCCCTGCCTTGGTCAACCCGCCGAAGATCAGGGAGGGCAGCAGCATGATGAACAGGACGGGAAGCACCAGCAACCCGGCAATGATGGCAGCAACCGCCTTGCGATGTGTCCAGAGTGCCGCTGCCGCCGCACCGTAAGGGCCTGCGGCAGCAGCACCTTTTGCCGCGCCGCTTACCATTTTTCCTGTCTTGATGGCACCGCGCACAGCACCGGCAGCGTGTGCGCCGATCTCAGCGGCTTCGTTTAGACCGCTGCGTTCTTGCTGGGTCATATCAGGTCTTGTCCTTTCTGCGAGGCGGGTCAGGCAGACGCCGGATCAGGCTCTCACGATAGGAAATGCCGCCATCCGGATTCTGATAAGGCTTTTTCTCCACTACGTCCTGTGCGTACTGCCTATACCACTTTGCACCATCCACGGTGGTGACGGTGGTGTATTCCCGTTTTGGCTCCATATACTGTTCAGTGCTGTACATGGCAAAGGCACGACCGGCAGGTTCTTCCTCAGAGGTCTCCGTGCCGGTGATATGCCCGCCGCCGATCTCCACGTTGGAGAAGGAGGGGATATCCGCCGCGCCTTCCCCCAGTGCCGTGTAGCCCATATAGGACATGAGGGCGTCTGCCGCCATATTGCCGGACATGACATCCCCAGATCCTGCGCCGCCGGTGGCAATACGGCTGATAACGTTATTGGCAATATCGCCGCCCTTGGTCATAGAGGCACGGAACGCCATGCCGCCAACGCCGCCGCTTCCTGTGCCGGTGGCGCTTTTGTATGCACCGTTATAGAAGCTGCGGTTGACGACACCGGCCAGACCGCCTTGCAGGAAGGTATTGCTGTCACCGCCGCCGCTGCCACCGGTACTTCCACCACGGCCTGCATTGCCGCCTCGACCCCGGCCAGCAACACCACGGGCGGCGGCGATGCTCCGTGCCGCCAACATTGCTTCCGCCAGCATAGAGCCGCCTGTATGCCCCACGTTGATGCCCAGGCCCTGCATGAAGCTGTCGATCTTCTGTGAGATCTTCAGAAAAGCTACCGCACATAGAAACCAGACGAACAGGTTTCCGGCCACGCCTTCTTTACCGGAAGCTGAGACCTGAGACTGCACATCTGATTCCGTCAGAGCAAAGGCCGGGATCGTGAGCGCACATATAACCAGTACGGACAACACGATCCCTGTGATGTATTTCGTTTTTTGATTCATGATCGTCTCCTATAGGGATAAGGGGTTTGCCAGGAAGGTTCCCACCATGGTGATGAACAGGCGCAGGCACCATGCGTTCATCAGCAGCAGGAATATCTGGCCGCCAAGCATCCGACACCACGCCTTGAAGATGTTGGAGGTGGTCTGTGCCGCCCCTGTAGCGAAGGCCACCGGCGCCGTGAATACCAGAACGCCCAGCAGCACATAACGCTCCGCCGCCTCAAATAGCAGCTTGATATAGTTCCACGCCAATATGAGGACGAGGATCAGGGCAATAAGAGCCACAGCGCCATTGGCGCAGACGCCGATGATAGTAAGAATGACCGAGTTAAAGTCGGCAAAGTTCAGTGCGGGCAGTTCAGACGACATGATCCATGCGTAGGGTGTCCCGCCGATCTTCAATATCAGTTCCACAATTTCATCCGCGAAATAGGCCAGCAGAATGAACAATACAGAGCGGATCGTCAGCTTTACCGGGTCTTCTGCCTCTACGCCTGCTATAAGGCCGTAGTTCTTGAATAGCTGCCAGATCAGGTTCAGCAGGATCATGCCGATAGCCAGTGCCACGAAGATGTTGTACATCGTCTCCGCGGCAGGGAAGTAGCGCAGGAAGGTGGTCATGTCGCAGCCCAGAGCCCCCAGCACAGAGGTGTTGATAAGGTCAAGACCGTGCATGACCTGTTCCGCGATCCATTCTACAATGCCATCTAATATACCCATAGCACTTCTCCTTTCTCAGCCGGGCAGCTTGGCGTTATCCGTTCCATCTGCCATCTGCGAAGAAGGGCGTCACATAGGACATGATGAAGCCCAACCCGTTAAGGATCGCCCATGTGATGATGATACGCTTGAGCCATGCGCGGCTCTCGTCCACAGTGCGGCCACTGCGGGAGAAGTTCATCATCAGCAGTGCCACCGACGCGGTGACAATGGCGGCAATGGTGGAGATAAGAAGAATCTGGTTATAGACATCCTTCATGATCTCATTGGCCTTCTCCCAGACGGTGGCGGCAAAGACAGGCTGGCAAAGCATGGCGGTCATGGTCACGCCCGCGAAGGCCGCATATAGTGCCATGCCGAGGCTTGCCCTGTGGAGATGTGTCTTGGTCAGGTCATGTTTTTTCACTCGTGATACCTCCTGTGATAGAAAAGATGTGGAGGGGCAGCTCTCTAAAAGCCGCCCCTCTTGGACTGCCCAAATACCTGGAAACAAAATAACACCACCTCGTAGGATGGTGTTACTCGTATCGCCTTGGCATAGTTTTGAGCATACACAGTATAGCACACTTGGATTTGCGCCGAAATCGCAAAACCGTGCCAATGTTGTGGCGGGAGAGTGCCAAGAATAGAAAACGACTTTTTTAGCACTTTCAAAACTTGTATTTCCCGCTGTAAACTGTTACCATATAAGTGACTAATAAAGATGGAGGTTTTGCGTAATGACTCATTTCCTTGATATTGCCGGAAAAATTGCGGATTTACAGGCCATTTTAGAAGTGTACAAGCAAAAACTATTTGAAGCCCAAAGAGATGGAGATAGAGTTTCCGTTGAACGGTATGAAATACTCATTGAAGAAACAGAAAACAAAATCGAAGGAATGAAAAATTCACCATACTACAATGGATAAATAGCCATAGCTTAAACAAAGGCACCTTCTGCATTGTGTAGCAGTTGGTGCCTTTCCTTTATAGTTCGTAGACAAGGAAGATTCGGTGTTTTTTTATCGCTCCTGAGAACTACTATTTACCCCTCCGGCACA
>OHZS01000501.1_pt1 | contig 14993 bp, 13 predicted proteins | sample 1580521 | NCBI WGS metagenome assembly OHZS01 (sample SAMEA3882503, study PRJEB24775) | human gut metagenome | biome: human-associated habitat; feature: intestine environment; material: feces | place: Netherlands | collected 2009/2010
AAAGAAGATAGCGGCTCTGCATACGCTGTATGTAAAATATATGCGCGCAGGAGACAGGCGCAATGCCGCGCGCATCGCTCATATGATGCGTGAGCTGGTATCAAAGCACGGCTACTGCGGAATATCAAAGCAGATGCAGGCGCGTGTCATGCTCATGCGTGCATACCCGCTCGCGAGATTCGTCGAGCTTTCCTCGATATGGCTCAGAGGCAAGAAATACAGCAAAAAATCTGCATAAAAGGCAATCGGACGCAGCAAAAATACTGCGTCCGATTTTTATTTAATTTTTATCTTGCGGCAGTCCGCTTATTTTATATACCCGATAATAAAATGCGAACTCTTCTTGACGAAGTCGTCGAATCCGGACAGCTCGCGCGGATCGGGGCGGCTGTTACTGTAGTTATACACTCTGACGCCGCCGTTTTCCATGCTCTCGACCGCCACAGTGTGCAGCGACGACAGAAGCGGGCGCTTCGTCCAGAACGAGATTATCGCCGAGCCGGCTTTCGGAAACTCGCGCTTGAATCGCTCATAGTCCGTTATGCCGTGCTCGGACATACCGCGCTTTTGGAAATAGTGTCTGAGCATATACGGATTCGAGCCGAACAGTCCCATAAGCACCGAGCCTTTGGGGTATATCACGAGCGCAAGATCAGCCATGTTCGTTTTCACGCCGTGCAGGCGCATATAGTTATAGACCGCGATTATCTCACAGCCGTTATACGACATCGGAAAAAGCCCGTAACGAAGCCGGCTGACCATGCCGAGAGCCTGACCGTTTATGAATCTGTCGGGCATCGGCATATTTTTATTGAATTTATAGTTCGGCTTTTCAAGCATAATCAGACCTCCGTCATAAGACGCGACGCATCGGGCTTGGATATCCACATATCCTCCCACTTCTGCCCGGCGATGACTTCGAGACGTTTCTTTTCTTCATCGTCGATATCAATTTCGCCCTGCTCATGCTTTTGCTTGATGAGAGCTTTTATCTGCTCGTGGTCGCGCTTTGTCATGGTGTAGCGCCAGACGGTGATGAGAGTTATTATCGCGAATATTGTCGGCAGAATAGAAAAGTTCAGGCGCAGTCCCCAGATAGTGCGCGCGGGCTGCATTGACGGCGCGGTTATCTTCGGGTTATAACCGAACGCATCTATCGACGCGCCGACGATATACGCCATGAAGCTGTTTATCATCTTGCGGAACAGCGTATAGAAAGTTGATATCGTGCCCTCGCGGCGCTCGCCCGTTATCATCTCGTCAACATCGGTGACGTCGGGCTGGATATTGACAATGAAGAAATCGGGGCCTGAGAAGCCGAAGTTGTAGCATATCGAAGATATGACGATAATTATCGTTGAAATAATCGACGGCGTGTTCGGCGTTATAAATGAAGTGATGAACAGACCGACGACCATAAGCGGACCGAGAATTTTTCCGCACGACTGCTTGCCGAACTTCTTGATGAGCATATAGTTTATTGGCGTGCCCATGAATTCAGAGATGCCCGAGACTATAGTCATGGATATGAACAGGCTGTATTTATCGGCAACGCTGACCATGAAATATTGGTCGGTGATGCTGTAGAATCCGCGGCACATCATAAAGCAGAGGCTTATAAGAAAATACTGCCTGAACGCGCGGTTTTTGAAAACCTTTACATACTGGCTGCCGATGAACTTTATGTTTATCGGCATCTTCGGCATATCCTTCGAGGACGGCTCGCTCGTATGGAAATAGCAATAGACGAGCGGCCACGCGAAGAACACGGCGAGGATAAAGCCGGCGACGGCGCCGAGCGTGGTGTTGGGATGACGCACAGCATAGCTCCAGATGGCAGCGCCCGTACCCTTGATGAGACCCATAGCCTCGTCAAAATCCGCGGCTGCCGCGTCTTGTAACTCGGTTGCCTCTGCTTTGGAATCAACAGGTTCGCTCGCCGGCGTAGCGCTCTGGTCAATCGTCAGGCGCGGCGTACGAGCGGTCTTATCTTGATTGGTATCAATCACCGGAAACCTCCACGGTCTGGACGGTAGTCTTGGACGGCAAAAAACGGACACGCGCGGTCGTACCCGGCGTGCCGAGCATGGTGTCGCAGGCCTTCTCGATGCGCTGCTGCATCGAGGTGGCAAGAGCGGCAACGTCCTTATCGTCAAGCGCGATAGCCTCGACCTTAAAACGGACGTGCGAATCGTCGGGGCCTTGGACGCGGGCCTCGACATGCTCGACCATCACGCGGTCGTCACGCTCGGCAGCAGCCCTGGCGCACGAAGAAAGCGCCGCAAGGGTAACCTCGATATTGCGCTCCCCCGCCGGATGCACGCAGGACGGCTCGCGACGAGCAAACATCAGGCGGAAAAAGCTTACCAGCACGCCGATCGCCACGACGCCGGCGCACGCCGTGACGACGATGCGCGGCATGGGGTCGCGCATCAGCAGCATAAAGCGATACGTATACGGCCCCCAAAACTGGCAGACAAGCGTACCCAGCGCCACGATGGTGGCGGCAAGATACACGATCGCTAGGGCTCGTTTGAGTACGCGCACGCGGCGCTCCCTTCAAATCTCGGCTCTCGAAATGCAGAACGGTTCGCATCATTATAAAAGAGCCGGGTCCGGTGCTCTACGCACGCGGATCCGGCTCATCTATTCCACGAGGCTTGCATGCTCGCTTCATTATGCCCAGATATGCACGGCTCAATCCGTGCTGGCGCTACTCCTCCTCGAGGGCAGCGATGACCTCGTCGGTCATGTCCATGGTGCTGTAAACATCCTGGACGTCGTCGAGCTCCTCAAGACGGTCGATGAGGCGCTGAACCTTCTTGGCGTCGGTGCCGGAGACCTCGGTCGGGGTGGTCGGGACCATGGTGGTCTCGGAGCCCTTGACCTGGACGCCCTGCTCCTCGAGCGCCTTGGAGACAGCCATAACGTCGTTGGCAGCAGTCCAGACGATCCACTCCTCGCCGGCGTCCTCGTAGTCCTCGCCACCGGCCTCGGCGATGGCCATCATGAACTCATCCTCGTCACCGGCAGCACCGTTGGCGATCATGGTCTCCTTCTTGGCGTTCTCGTCCAGGATCTCCTTGGCGACGACGATCTGGCCCTTACGCTCAAACTGGAAGGCGACGGAGCCGGAGGTGCCCAGGTTGCCACCAGCGTGGGAGAAGGCGGAACGGACATCAGCGGCGGTACGGTTGCGGTTGTCGGTCAGGCAGTCGACGTAGACGGCGACACCGGCGGGACCATAGCCCTCGTACACGATGTTCTCGTAGACGGCGGCATCGGCACCCGAACCAAAAGCCTTGTCGATAGCGGACTTGATCTTGTCCTTAGGCATGGACTGAGCCTTGGCCTTGGCAACGGCAGCGGCGAGGCTGGCGTTGTTCTCGGGCAGCGGGTCGCCGCCGAGACGGGCAGCAACGGTGATGTTGCGGCTGAGCTTGGAGAAGAGGGCGGAACGCTTGGCGTCTTGCGCGCCCTTACGATGCTTGGTTGTGGCCCACTTAGAGTGTCCGGACATACGTGTCTCCTATCGGTTTCGACCTAAAGCCCAGCGCAGATGCTCGGGCAATATAAACAAACGTCGTTATGATATACCTACTGGCCTGCGAGATAAACCCCAAAATGAAGGCGTCGTGATGATGACCCCTTTGGTGCAAAGAAACCTGACCCCCAATGCACCAAGTTAGGACCAGAGGAAGTCGCTGCGGGTGACGGTGGCGCCGATGGCGAAGGGCATGCAGGCGATGACCGGATACAGGTAGCGCATGTAGGTCAAGCCGTTGCACGGACCAATCAGGCACACGGCGAGCACGCCCAACAGCGGCACCCAGATCGCCAGCGCACGCCATGAATGACGACGCAGCAGGTAGACCACCACGGCGATCATAATCCACACATAGGTGGCCGAGCTCATGGTGAGCGAGATAAACGGGATGCGTTGTACTGCCACGCGATACAGGTTGATCAGGTGGTCGCACCAGCGCACAACCTTGCTATCGACCGGATGGAAGTCGAAGTACTTGAGGTTATCGGGCTTCGCCATGATCTCGGCACTGCGCGCCGTGCTGTAGACCCATGCGTCGCGAGCGCTCGGATAAAAATACCCATAGTAGTTATTGATGAGCGCCGAGATATAGCACCCGGGGTCCTTTTTGAACATCTGGGCCCACACCTCAAAATAGGCCTTGATGTCCTCCTGCGAGGCGTACTCGTTAAAGCAATTCTTGACGGCATCGGACTTGTCGGGGTTGTAGCGGCGGCCCAGGTTCTCGTACTTGAGTACACGATCGATCACGGCACGCTCTTCGTCGGTCACCGAACCGTCGCAAGGAGCTTCCACGATGGTGCCGTCCTCCTTAACCGTAGGGTTGACGCCCGAGTTAAGGCCGTCGTGCTTTTGGACGAAACGAGCCGTCTGTTGGAACGGAATCGAAAGGATTTCGCGCTTGGAACCAGGCGTGATGTCGTGCGCTGGCATAAAGACCTTGGTGAAGTACATATTAGAGGCAAGGCAGAGTGCAAGCACCGCGAGGACGCCAACCCAGCGGAAGCGCTGCGTGGCGCATGAGACCGCGGTGCCCGTCTGCTTAGCCGCACGACGGGCGACATGTACATCCCATGCGCAAAACGCCGCCGCGATTACACATGCCGCCAGGGGAAACACCAGGCCGCCGTTACGCAGAAACGTGGAGCCCATGGCGCCCAGAGCAAGCAGCAGCCAGTCGTGGCGCGCAAAGAGCACGGGGGCTTTCTCGCCCGCTCGCTCGACATTGGCATCACGACGGGGCAAGCCACATGCCACGAGCTTGACGGTCTGTACCAGCAGCACCAAGAACGCGTCGGCAAAGAGCACGTCTTTGGTGAGCAACGCCGCGTAGTTAGAGAACATCGGCATAAACGCAAAGAACAGCAGGATCGCACCGCGAACCGGCAGGCTCACGCCCAGTTTGCGCAGCGACGAGATGGAATAGGCCATGCAGGCGGCCGTGATGACGAACTGAGCGCAGGTGTAGATGGCAAGACCTGCGTTGGCGCTGTTGAACAGTGAAAGCCCCAGCTGGACGCACGAACCGATGATAGCCGTGTGCACCACGGGGTGATGTCCGTTGAGCAACACATTGGGATTGAGCAGACGCAGGTAGTCACTCGTGCCGTTGGGGTAGTTGAACCACTGGCGAATCTGCGCACCCGTATCTCCCATAAAAAGGCCGGGCAGCGAAGCGATGAGCGTGGGCGCCCAGGCGATCATAAGCACCAGGAAGGGCCCGGCAAAGGGATGGACCGAGAGCACGGCGTGAGCCACACGCCATATACGGCCAAAGTGCGCCTCGGAAAACGGGATGCGCCGAGAGCTCAGCCAATCTAGACACTCAAAAGCCAGATAGAAGGCCACGATCGCTAGGAGCATCCAGCCCGCGCCGCCAATCCAGGCGCAGATGATGCGGGCTTTGTCGCCAAGGACAATCTCGGCCGAGTCGGTGAGATCGTAGCTGCGGCCGAACACCATGCAGATGGCGAAGAACAGCGACGGCAGAATGATCGATGGACGCCAGGTGTCGCCACGGCCAAAGAACACGTAGCGAAACGGCAAGGTGAGCAGGCAGGCAAGTGCAAGCAGCATGACCGCGTCGGTATGGCCGGCAAACGAAAGGAGCACCTCGTAGCACACGTACAGCATGCCCGAGGCTTTTGGGTCAATCGCCAAGACTGCGTTGCTCGACACCGGGGCAGGATCGATGGAAAACGCCGTGGTCGCCAACAGCGCAAGCAAAAATGCGATGAGCGTCTGCTTGGCGGGGTAGCGCTTAAACCAGACGATGCGGGCAGCGTCGCGCGCAGCCGTTGTGGAGAGATCGGAATCCTTCACAGTCCAAAGAGCCTTTCTAGAAACCTATCAAACTCGGCAAAACCACCACAAAGGTGCCTGTCCCCTTTGTGGTGGTTAGGCGTCGAGGTAGATGCGCTGGGGTTGGTTGCGGCTACGAGCAAAGATGATGAGCGCCAGGCCCGCGATTACGAGCGGCAGGCTCAGCAGCTGACCCATCGTGATGACGCCGCCCAGCAGATAGCCAAGCTGGGCGTCGGGCACGCGCACGAACTCGACGAGGAAGCGAACGATGCCGTAACCCATTACGAACACGCCCATAAACGTGCCTTGGGGCAGTAGCGGCTTTTTGCGGCTGAGCACCTGCAGAATGCAAAAGAGCACAATGCCCTCAAGAAATGCCTCGTAGAGCTGGGAGGGGTGACGCGGCATATCGCCCGCGATGCCACCGAAGACCACGCCCCAGGGCAGATCGGTCGGCTTGCCCCACAGCTCACCGTTGACAAAGTTGGCACAACGGCCCAGGCACAAGGCCAGCGGCGCGCCTATGACGGCAAGGTCTGCCAAAGTCCATGCGTCGAGCTTATACATGCGGCACACGATGATGCCGCCGATAATGCCGCCCACCAAACCGCCATGGAAGCTCATGCCGCCCTCGTTGGTGGCAAAGATCTCGAGCGGGTGCGCCCAGTAGTAGCCATCACCGTAAAAGACGACGTAGAACAGGCGCGCACCGATAATGAGGCCAAAGACCACGCCGACCACGACACTCGTCAGGTCGTCAATCGTGATGTTAAAGCCCCAGCGACGCTGTGTGCGGTACATGACGACCGCCGTGAGCAGAGCGCCGACCACGTAGGCCAGGCCGTACCAGTAGATGGTGATGGGGCCCGCCGAGATCGCGACAGGATCAAGCATATGGTAGAAGTCGTTGAGCATGTCGACCCTCCTACTCCCTACATACAAATGCGGCCGCGGGCCTTGCGCTCGCAGCCGCATATTTGGGCGTAACGTCTATGCGGAGTATGCCGTCCGCAGCTTTCGCATCTTAGAACGGCGCGTACTCGTCGTACAGGTCGTCGGTCTCGCCGGAGGCATTGACCTGCTCGACACGGGTAACGCCGGGCACATGCTCCTTGAGGATACGCTCGATACCCATGGACAGGGTCAGCGAGCTCATGGGGCAGCCGGCGCAAGCGCCCTGCAGCTCCAGTTTGACGACGCCCTCGTCGTCAACGCCCACATACTCCATATCGCCGCCGTCGGCCTGCAGGTTGGGGCGAATCTCTTCAAGAACCTTCTTAAGCAGCTCTTCGTTAACAGCCACAGGGGCTCCTTTCTCACAATTACGCGGGCGCGCCCGCGGACAGAAGCTATGTTACTACAGCCATGTACCCGCTCACGAGCCGTCCATGCGCGCAGACGCGACTTTCACGAGTAGTCAATTTGGGACGGGGCTCTTTTGGCTGCCTTTTGTTGCCAGCTGGCGTTGACACGCGCTACTGCTGAGCCTGCCCCTCGGTGCCGATATGAACATCGACGATAACCTGGCGGTAGCTGATGCCACAGGAGTCGAGGATGCGGCGGCTGATGCGTCCATCATCGGTGTCGGCGTACTTGTTGTCCAGGTAGACGACCTCGCCCACACCTACCTGCGCCAGGATCTTGGCACAGTCGTGGCACGGGAACAGCGTGACGTAGACCGTGGAACCCTCGAGGTCCTTGAGCGAGCCACGGTAGTTGAGCACGGCGTTTGCCTCGGCATGGACCACGTAGTTGTGCTTGTCCTGCAGCGGGTCGTCGCTCGTACCCCACGGGAAAAAGTCGTCGTTGAGCGCCGAGGGCGTACCGTTGTAGCCCACCGAAAGGATGCGGTGGTTGGTGCTGGCGATGCACGCACCCACCTGCGTGTTGGGGTCCTTGCTGCGACGCTGCGCGGCGATGGCCACGCTCATAAAGAACTCGTCCCAGCTAATGACGTCCAGGCGCTTGCCTGACGAAGTTTGATGAAGATCGTCCGACATGGCAGACACCTCCGTAATCGCAATAGTTTGACCCATTGTAGCAGGTGAAAGGTAGAGGCGTTTGTCCCACCAGCGCCCTCACTTTTACGCGCGGCGGGGCTTTTGGTTGATGTGGTAGAGCTCGGCGAGGCCCCGCAGCGTCAGCGCATCGTCGACCGTCAGGCTATGGCCGACCAGCGCCGCAAGCGCCTCGGCATCGTCGCCGGTAATGACGATGGGCACATCGCCCTCCCCCGCGGCCTTGGTCGCACGCATCTCGGCGAGCACCATGTCGAGCATGCCGTCGATGCGTGCCACCTCGCCCAGAACCACGCCCGAGCGCATGGCCTCACGCGTGTTACGGCCGATGACGTGTGTCGGCGCCGAGGGCTCAACTTGAGGCAGGCGCGCCGCAGCGGCCGAGAGCGAACGGGCGCCGAGCGCCAGCCCCGGCGCGATAACGCCGCCGACAAAGGTGCCGTGTGCGTCGATGACCTCGATATTGGTCGTCGTGCCCAGGTCGATCACAATGCACGGCGAGCCGTAGACGGCGCGGGCAGCCACGGCGTCGGCGATGCGGTCGGGACCGATCTCGGCCGGGTCATCGTAGTGCACGGGCATGCCGGTCTTAAGTCCCGGCCCCACCGTGAGCACGCGCCCCGTGCAGGTACGGGAAAGTGCCGCCTTCCACGGGCGCTCGAGCGCCGGGACCACGCAGCTCAGCACAGCAGCCGTGGACACAAGCGCGCCCGGCATGCCCGCATCGGCCGCCAGTGCGGCCATGACCTGCACGAGACGCATGCGCGCCTCGTCTGCCGTGATGCTCGACGGCGTGGTGATCTCGCACGTCGCAAGCGGACATTCCTGCGCCGCGGCCGAATCCTCTGCAAACAGGCCAAAGCGAATGAACGTGTTGCCCACGTCGACCGTCAATATATATGCGCACCCATTAAGCATCGTCGGCGCTCCTTTCGTCTGCCCAGCAGTATATCGCCTACCTAAACCAGTCATCCCAAAATGACTAGCTTGCGGCTATACTGGTGCGCGGTCGTTTGCGAGCTCACGCGGCGGCCCTTGGTAACCCGACTTCCCGCGCCGTATCCGTAACGGCGCTCCCGGGGGAAGCGGATATACGCAAAGGAGTTTTATATGAGCAATCCCTCGAACCGCGCTTCGATGCGCGGGCAACTCACGCTGCGCGGCGTCGTCATCGGCGTCCTTGGCTGCGTGATCATCACGGCAAGCTCGGCCTACACCGCCCTCAAGATGGGCGCCCTCCCCTGGCCGATCATTTTCGCTGCCGTCATTTCGCTGTTCTTCCTGAAGCTCATGGGCAACGCCAGCCTCAACGAGGCCAACGTCACCCACACCATCATGTCCGCAGGCGCCATGGTCGCTGGCGGTCTGGCGTTTACCATCCCGGGCGCCTGGATGCTGGGCTATGCCGACCAGATCAGTTGGCTCGACATGTTTATCGTGGCACTCGCCGGCACTATCCTAGGCCTGCTGGCCACGGCACTCATCCACCGTCACTTTATCGTGGACGCCGCGCTTGAGTTCCCCACCGGCAACGCCGCAGCTCAGACCCTGCGCGCGACCGAGGCCGGCGGCAAGACCGGCAAGCAGCTCTTTGGCTCCATGGCCATCGCCGGCATCTACAGCGTGCTGCGCGACGCTCTGGGCGTGGTGCCCAGCATGCTGTGCACGCTCAATATCCCCGGCGTGACCTTTGCCATCTACAACTCGCCCATGTTGCTGTCCATCGGCTTTTTGGTGGGCTTCGCCCCCGTCGCGTTCTGGTTTGCCGGCGCGCTGCTGGGCAATTTTGGCATCATCGTCGGCGGCACCGCTGCCGGTCTGTTTGACGTTATGACCGCACAGGGCATCGTCAAGTCCCTGGGTATGGGCCTCATGATGGGCTTTGGCGTCGCCGTCGTCCTCAAGGACATCCTTCCGCAGGTCGCCGGTATCGTCCGCGGCCTCGCCGCCGACAGCTCCACCGACACCGACGAGCAGTCGCTCATCTCGGGCTCCCTTAAACTCGACGCCGGTATCATCGGCCTGGGCGCTGCCGCCATCGCCGTGATCATCGCCATCGTGCTCGACCTTGGCCCCGTTCCGGCCGTCATCGTCACGCTGTTCACCTTTGTCACCACCATCATGAGCGCGCAGAGCTGCGGCCAGACGGGCATCGACCCCATGGAGATCTTCGGCCTCATCGTCATGCTCATCGTTGCCGCCTTCGCGCAGCTCGCTCAGGTCAAGCTGTTCTTTATCGCCGGCATCGTGGCCGTGGCGTGCGGCCTTGCGGGCGACGTCATGAACGACTTCAAGGCCGGCGCCGTGCTGGGCACCAACCCGCGCGCGCAGTGGGTCGGCCAGGCCATTGGCGGCATCGTGGGCGCCCTGGTCGCCGCCGCCGTCATGGTCGCGCTCGTCACCGCCTATGGTCCGGACGCCTTTGGCCCCGACAAGAGTTTTGTGGCCGCACAGGCAAGCGTGGTCGCCACCATGGTCTCGGGCATCCCGAGCGTGCCGTGGTTTGCGGGCGGCTTTATCGCCGGCATCGTCATGTACTGGCTCGGCATTCCGGCCATGATGATCGGCCTGGGCGTGTACCTGCCGTTCTATATGTCGCTCACGGCTTTCCTGGGCTCCTGCGTTAAGCTCGCCTACGACAAGTGGGCCGCTCGCCGCGACGCCGCCGCCGGTCTTTCGGACAAGGAGAAGGCCGCCAAGGACGCCGCCTTCCAGGAGCAGGGCCTGGTCGTCGCCAGCGGCCTGCTCGGCGGCGAGTCCATCGTCGGCGTTATCCTGGCGTTTGTCTCTGTTGGCCTGAGCCTGCTGGGCTAAGCCGAACCACAACGCATCAACGCAAAGCGCGGGGTCGGAATCTATCCGGCTCCGCGCTTTTTATGTCTATTTGTGCTAGTAGACTCTCATGGCATTTGGAACCACGCCGATTGGCCTGGCCTCCAGGTCACCAAGCCTCGCCTGACACTTCACTCAGCGCGGTGTAGAGTAAGGACGATGGACGTGAGAAACGGCCCGGACGCCAAACGAGGTAAGCATGGAACTCGACAAACAACAGATCAAGCGACTGCGCGAGCGCCATCATCGGCGCCACGGCATCCGTCCAGCCCATAGCAAGGCGACTGAGCAGGCAAGTCGCTTTTTGAAGCAGGCATTCAACATTCGCGAGGGTCGTGCACCCTATCACGTGATCCGCAAACGCTTTGTAAACGGGGCGCGCCTGACCGGCTCGCACCTGTGCATCCTCATCATCGCCATGCTCATCGCGAGCATCGGCCTCGATATCGACTCGGACATTGCCATCGTGGGCGCCATGCTCATCTGCCCGCTCATGGGCTCAGTTCTTGCCATGGCATACGGTATTGCCACGCTCGATCGCGAGATTGCCGTCGAGGCCGTCGCCGGCCTCGCGCTGCAGATGGCTTTTTGCCTGATCACATCCACGCTGTACTTTAAGCTCTCGCCCCTTGGCACCACCACGGCCGCCATCATCGACAACTCGACACCCACCGTATGGGACCTTGCCGTCGCGCTCGCGGGCGGCTTTGCGGGCGGGCTGGGCAACTCGCGCGACCAGGAACCCGCCACGCTCATTGCCGGCGTGGCCGTGGCGACCGCGCTCATGCCGCCCCTGTGCGCGGCGGGTTACGGCATCGCCATCGCGAGCGGGTCGCTGTTTCTCTCGGCGCTCTACGAGTTTGGCATCAACGTCGTCTTTATCGCACTGGCGGCCGAAGCCGTATTGCTTCTTTTGCGTGTGCCGCTCAAGCGCGACCTTAACGGCGACGGCATTGTAACTGCCGAAGAAAATGCCGAGGTCGATGAGCTGTCACACAAGGTGCGCCGCCGCATCGTTGTGGGCACGGTGATCTTTGCCATCCCCTGCATCGTTATGACGGCTGGCTCCATTGGCTCGGCGCAGGCCGGTATACAGGACGGCTACGGCGTCACCGAAACTACGCGCGAGCTCGCCGCGGTGCTGCCAGGCTTTAAGGATTACACCGTCGCCGTCGAGACCTCGGCTACCGAAGGCGAGGAGGAGGGTATCGTCGAGCGCGAGATTGTCGCCCATGTGACGACAGACGAGGCGCTTAGGGCACACGACCGTCACGTCGCCCGCAAGCTCATCGACCTCAACGTGCCCGAACTCGATCGTGTGGAGTTTGATGTGCAGTGATGCGGACGCGGGATGAGCGCTCGCACGGACGCGAGCTACGACGAGGCGCAGACGCGATACGGACACGAGCAAATTGCGGGGTGCAGTTCACACCCGCGCCCTGCTCGACTTTTTATTGCCGTGAATCAGCTGTCCGCATCGACATCGCCAGACTCCACTGTAAACGCCGGACCGGTACTCACCAGATAAAAACGGGTCACCCTGGTATCTCTAAATAGGTAGAGCAAGCCCTGATCGCGTCGGCGCGAAATATACGCCACGTGGACCGTACCAAATTCTTCGCCGTTTTCCTTCTTTAATATCAGGATGTTGGGGTCGTCCATACGCTCGAACTGTCCATCAACGCAGCCGCCGCCCTTGCCGACCAACTGCCATCGATGGTTATCCTCTTCAAGAAAGGCCAGGGTTTCCAAGCCTGCTTTGTCATCCCGATAGTAGCCGTCAATGGCGAAGCCTTCGGAAGCACATTCCTGCATATAGGATGTTTCTCGACTTATAGCAAACAGCCCCGTAGCGCCCAGGAGCACAGCCAGGCAGACCACTGCAAGGGTTATCGAAATAGCACGGCGACCCATGTTAGCCCAACCGATAGTTATTTAACGGAGCGCGAAACATACTTGGCACCTCCGATATCAGAGCAAACGTCACCCGCAGCCCGGCGGCAACTATGTGTTTCTAACATCAAACCATATGGCTACGACCCGTTGGAGATAGGTTCCATAAACGGACAGTGATATTCGACGAACGGCCACACTTATCCATTAACCCAGAGTTATGGAGGCGTTTTTCATATTGCGAGACCGCGGTTTTCGGAAGTGCGGTGAAAAACTGAGTTCCGCCGACCAGACCGACTTTTTTAGCAACAAAACCGCAGGTCACAAGAGTGTAAAAGAGCAGTGTGCTCGGAGGTTCGGAGTTTTTCCCGCACTTCCGAAATCCGAGTCCACGAAAGGCGTCGGCAAGGCCATTTACGCAACATATATCCAGTAAAAACGGGTGGTAGCCGGTATGACTGCCACCCGTTTGTCTCATGCCAGCCTAAAGCAGGCATGTTACTTCTTAATGCCGCGTCCCAGACGCTCGGCGACCGATACCACGGCGTCCTCGCTAACCAAATCGCAGACAGGCGAAGGGCTGCGTGCAGATGATATTGGGCGCACCGCGATCAGGTCGAGTATCTCGGCCGTGAGCAGCCAGCACTCGCCCATATTATTACATACCGAAAGCACCGTGCGAGCCTTGTCGGCCAAGGCGCCAACACCTGAAGATTTTGAAGATTATGTCCGTAATTCAAAGAGCTAGGATGTTGATAAAATTCAGAAACATCATGGCTAAAAGAGACGGGCACACTGTCCCTGTTTTTCGCACGAGCAGCGCAAAAATAAGGCCCAGACAAAGATAGCCCCCCATCATTGCAATGATGTAATTTGTGGGTGCCCCGATTAAACACTGTTGAGTCACGAGAAGCAATGCCCATAGCATCGACTGTATAAATGCCCTTATGCAAAACGGCCGAACTATTCCGACGATTGTGTATTCAAATAAAAATACGTATCTAAATAACAGCTCATGCAAAACTGAAACCGAACAAACCAATACCCATCTGGATATTGATTTTCCACCTATATCGAGCATAGCGGCCATAATAATAAATACGATGAAAATGAACTGCCATCCCAAAAGAATCCCACGCCGCTTGGACTTATCACAGGAAACAGCGCCCCGAGTTGCAAAAAGATAGACTACCAACGCACAAAAGAGCGCCCCTGTAGAGCACAGCCAAGCGGGGGATCCTTTTGCAATAACCCAAATAGCCCACGGCACGCTAGCAACCATCGTACCCAGTAGATAACGTGCCCCCAGCCGCATTATTTCAGTCGCTTTTCCCAAGCTCTACCACCTCATCACTAGCTGTTATTAGGTCCATATCGTGTGTAATAACAATGACAATCTTGTGCTTGCGCAGTTCCTTCACAGCATTTATCAGAGCTTCTTTATGAGCAATATCAAGTGATGCTGTTGGCTCATCGAATAAGTAGACGTCTGCCTTCTTTTCCAAGACCCGCCTAATTTCCAATTGTTTCAGTTCCCCAGGAGACATTCCTCCGCACCTCTTCTTTTCGATAGAAGGAAAATTTCTATCGCTAAGAAAATCCTTTACTGATATTGGGTTTTGTTCAGCAAACGAAACTAGATTCCGCCTAAGGAGCTCACAGTTGATTTCTTCTTGGGCCTTACCGTTGTAGGAAATAGCCCCACCGTAACCCGAATTGAAACAACCCATTAATAAGTACGCAAGGGTCGTTTTGCCCGAGCCATTAATCCCCACAACAGCATAGAGCTTTCCTTTGTCAAACCTGAGATTCAAGTTATTGTAGAGACACTTTTCATTTAATGTAAAACCAAAATTGTGCAGTTCGATGTAATCGATCTCCAAGATCTCCTCTCCAGCAGCAGCCAAAGGCAATTTAGAGGCATTTAGACGAGATATCGATGAGAGGCAGTCTTGTACGCTACTACCTATACCGTAGATTGACCTCACGGCAGATAGCATTAAAGCCATGTAGCTCGAAACGGCAACAAGTTGGCCTACACTCATGCTTCCATGCATTACATAGAAAGCCGAAATCAAAAGAATAGTCACCTGGGACGCAGCTGCAGCAAAGGAATCCGTTGCCTGAAATCTCGAAACGACACTTTGATAGGCGACTCCGGCGTGCAGCAAAGACGAAAAAAAGCTATCTATGGATTTCAATGCTCTTTCGAATAGCACATTAACATACAAAAATCTCTGATGCGCAAGTACGGACTCCACTTTTCCGAAATACAGGGACTGCTCTTCCTTAAAGGTCAGACCTGAAACAAAAAGCGGTTTTTTGAATAAAGCATATGCAATTGCATACAAGATGCAAAATGTCACGGAAACCCAAAAGAGCGCTACGGAGCATCCATA
>OHZS01000514.1_pt1 | contig 14741 bp, 10 predicted proteins | sample 1580521 | NCBI WGS metagenome assembly OHZS01 (sample SAMEA3882503, study PRJEB24775) | human gut metagenome | biome: human-associated habitat; feature: intestine environment; material: feces | place: Netherlands | collected 2009/2010
CCGCATTCTTCTGCTTCCTTGGTGAACAGGTCGGCACGTGCCTTAATCATCTGATAATAGTAATCACGCTCGGCGCAAACCTTGGCCAGCAGCTCGGGATCGCTGTAAATGGTTGCCAGAGTGCGCATAGCCGGACGGTTGATGTTGGACCAGGTTGCGCGGCTGGTGTATTGGTTGATAGCAGCGAACTCGTCAATAACGCTCTTGTCGGAGGAAACGCCGATCATAGCGCCGGTACGCTGACCGTACATAGTGAAGCCTTTGGACATGCTGTAGCCGACAATGCAAAGAATGTTGGCAGGCAGACCGGAAAGCTTTTTAAAGATTTTGCGTACTTCTTCTTTTTCGCCGGCATAATCGATATAAGCAACGTCCAGGAAGAACACGATGTTTTTGCCCGGTACGGCAGCCTCCTTCAGAATTGCCAGCACGCCGTCCATATCCTCGCCGCTCAGGCTGTAGCCGGTAGGATTGTGCGCCGGAGTGTTCAGCAGATACAGCAGGTTATCCTGCTTAGCAAGCAGCTCATCAACCTTTTCCTTCAAAGCAGGCAGGTTGAATTTGTTGTTTTCGTCCAGCATTTTATAGGTGGTAAAATTGCGTCCCATATCCTGGCACAGCACCTTGTAGGCGCCCCAGTACCAGTCGGAGCAGAGCACGGTGTCACCGTTATCGGTGTAGTTCCAGATAGCATGGTGGATAGCACCGGTGCCGCCTGCGGTTGCTACTGCGGAAATGTAGCCTTCCGGACGGGAGTTGCCGAAGGCAGCAGTCAGTACGCAGTCCAGATATTCAGGCAGACCGCTGATAGGTGCGTAAGCAATCATTTCGTTAGTGGAAAGACCGCGGAAAACCTCTTCTACAGTCGGCAGGCAGACAAGCTTTTCCTCCTCGTCTAAAATAGCGCCAATGGTAGCGTTGGTTACGGCATCCTTGCCGTATTTGGCAGCAGCTGCCACTGCAGCAGCGTTAGCACCGAAAATTTTATCTTGGGCAGATTTACCCTTAGCGTGTTTTGCAGCAATACTCATAGTCATAGTTAACTACTCCTTTCAAAATTACAAATCAATTACCGTAGCGCCACTGCCACCGGCCTCCAGCGCTGCCGTTTCCAGCTTCTTGACAAAGCGGTTGGTCGACAGATACGCTGTCAGTCCGGCGCGCAAGGCACCGGTTCCCTTGCCATGGATGAGTCGCAGCTGTCCGATACCGGCAATCAGTGCATCATCAATAGCTTTATCTACAACGGGAATTGCTTCATCCAGCGTCATCCCGCGCAAATCAATTTCCTGTTTGGCACTGCCTGATTTGGCAATGAACATCTGGTGTGCGTAATTGGCAGCAGCATTCTTGCTGAAGCCCTTGCGCTTTTTAGGCGCAGCATCGGTATGCGCAGGCTGTGCCTTGGTAAGCAGGCATTTTTTTGCCGGCACAGTCATTTTCAGGATACCAACCTGCACTGTTACATCGTTGCCGTTGACATCGGTAATAATACCGTTCTTTCCTAAGGAAACAACAAAGACATTCAGACCCTTCTTGGCTGTCTTGGCTGATAACGGTGCACCCTCCGGTAGCGGTGCGTCCTCGCTCAGTGTTTTGTTGAGCTTCTTGCGCGCTTCCTCTGCCGCCTGCTCCAGGCGCTTTGTATCGAAGTCAGCCTTCATGGAGCGCAGCTCCTTCAGCACTGCTTCGGATTCACGGCGGCTGCGGCGGTAGATTTCGTCCGCCTGCTCACGCGCCTTGCGCAGCATTTCATTCTTACGGCGCTCAAACTCGCTCTTGGAGTACGCCAATGCGTTGCGCAGCTGCTCGCTTTCGCGGCGCAGGTCCTCAATCTCCTTGCTGCCGCTTTCATAACGGCGGCGTTCGCTGTCCAGCTCCTGCAGTACATTTTCCATATGCACATGCTCCTGATTCAGCAGCTCGCCGGCATTTTGAATAATATTCTCAGCCAATCCCAAGCGGCGGCTGATATTGAAGGCATTACTGCTTCCCGGCACACCCATCAGCAAACGATAGGTAGGACGCAGCGACACGGGGTCAAATTCCACGCTGGCGTTTTCCATGCCCTCGTGACCGTAGGCAAAGGTTTTCAGCTCGCTGTAGTGGGTTGTTACCATCGTCAGCACGCCATGCTCATGCAGGTGCTCCAGCATCGCCATAGCCAGCGCAGCGCCCTCGTTCGGGTCGGTGCCGGCGCAGATTTCGTCAATCAGCACCAAATCTCCTGCCTTGACCTCGTTTAAAATACTGATTAAATTCGTCATATGTGCGGAGAAGGTTGACAGGCTCTGCTCAATGCTCTGCTCATCACCGATATCCGCATAAACCGCACGGAACACCGGAAGCTTGGCACTGCTTGCAGGGATAAACAGACCGATTTGCGCCATCAGCGCAAAGAGGCCGACTGCCTTCAGCGCTACCGTCTTACCGCCGGTGTTAGGGCCGGTAATCAGCAGCATCGTGAATTTATCGCCCAGCTGTACGTCCAAAGGCACTACCGTATCCTTCGGCAGCAGCGGGTGACGTCCCTGCGCAATTTCTACGCCTCCGGACAGCACCAGCATCGGTCGTACCGCATGCTGCTCCTGCGCCAGCAAAGCTCTGGCACAGATAACGTCCAGCGTAGTAAAAATTTCCAGCGAAGCCAGCAGTGCCTTCGCCTCCGCGCCCACGTTCTGCGTAAGCTGACGCAGAATACGCTCGATTTCCTCGTGCTCCTCTGCAACATAACGCTTGATATCATTGTTCAGATTGACAACAGCCAACGGCTCGATAAACAGCGTTGCACCAGTACCGCTCTGGTCATGCACAATGCCGGGGAAGTTCATCTTATATTCCTGCTTTACAGGGATAACATATCGGTCGCCGCGCATTGTCACGATATTATCCATGAAATACTTCTGGTTATTGGGGTCATGCAGAATGCTGTCAAGCTTTTCCTTCACTCGGTTTTTGGCAATCTGAATCGCAGTACGCAGACCGCCGAGCTTCGGGGAAGCGTTATCCTTGATTTCGCCATGCTCATCAATCGCACTGCCAATCTGCTTTTCCAAACGGCTGAATTGCGTCAGCTCCGCGCCGTATTCGGCCAGATTAGGCGCAGTTTCCGCATTTTCCGCAGTAAAATCCTTCATCGAAGCAAAGGCCTGCACCGTTGTCTGGATATGCTGCAGCTCCTCCGGCTCCAATACGCTGCCAAGTTCCGCGCGCTTCACATCGGCCGTAATATTGAACGCACCGCCAAAGGGGAAACGTCTGCCTTCATCAAGAATGCGCAGCGCTTCCGCAGTTTCCTCCTGCAGGCGCTTAACCTTACTGAATTCACTTTCAATCTGCAGGGAAATTATTGCCTGCTTGCCTAAAAAGGTTGCGGCCTTGGAGGCCAGCATATTTTTTACTTTATCAAATTCTAATGTTTTTACAGCAAAGCGTGCCATAGTTTTTTGCACCTCTAAATCTAAATCATAATATATTATTATAGCATATTTGCAAAGCTTTGTGCTACTGCCTGCAACAGCTATTCCCTCTTACCGAGGCCGCATAAAAACGCAATCCGTTGAAAGCGCAGGCATCACTTGGCGATAAAAAGCTCACCGTCACGCTCGTAGGCATAGCATTCCTGCTGCAAAATGCGGGCAATGCGCACAAAATCATCTGTTATATCGGCAGCGGTATAGGCCACCAGCAGCTTTTCCGCATAACTGCGTCCCTTATAATAGCCCACGGCATCCTGCACGAAAAAGCCGTCCGTATGCTTATACAGCACCTCAGCAAACTCATCTATCACCTGCTGCCACGGAGCAGACTTCAAAGCACCGTTCTCATAAACAGCGCAGGGAATATGAAAAACGTATCTGTGCACTAAGGCAACCTCCTTCAACCCTCTTTATCCAAAAACGGCCACCGGCAGACGCTTTGCTGCCAATGGCCGTTTACTTTCTGACTCACTGCAACAGCAGCTCAGAGCTACACTGATTTAGTTTTCGTGATGGCGTTCCTTGTTCTTGCGCACATACTCCATAATAATGCCGGCGGTTTCTTCAATCGCACGGTTGGAAACGTTGATAATCTGGCAGTGCAGACGGCGCATAATGCCCTTAGCATAAGCCAGCTCGTCATCAATACGCTTCATATCGGCATAAGTCGCAGTATCGGACAGGCCCATGGTTTTCAGGCGCTCGCTGCGGATTTCGTTCAGCTTGAACGGGTCAATCAACAGGCCGATAATCTTATACGGCGGCACCTTGAAAAGCTCCTCGGGCGGAGCCAGCTCCGGTACCAGCGGCACGTTGGCAACCTTAATCTGCTTGTGTGCCAGATACATACTCAGCGGAGTTTTAGAGGTACGGGAAACGCCGATAATAACAACGTCCGCCTTCAAAAGACCCAGAGGATTTTTGCCGTCATCGTATTTAACAGCAAATTCCACAGCCTCAACACGCTTGAAGTATTCGTGGTCCAGAGAGTGAATCAGGCCGGCCTGATTTTTCGGCAGCAGACCGGTAGACTTTTCGATGGATTTCAGCATCGGTCCCAAAACGTCAACTACCTCAACATCACTGCTCATAGCCTTGTCCGCCATATGCTCGCGCAGCTCCGGCGATACGATTGTATAGCAGATAACCGCATTATTTGTTGCAGCCTCTTCTACAATTTTATCAATCTGTTCCTTGTCCTTTACGTAAGGAACACGGATAACATCAAATTTTTCTTCTACGAACTGACTGGTGGTTGCCTTAACTACGGACTCCGCAGTTTCACCAATAGAGTCAGATACAGCATAAATAACCGGATTAAGCTTCGTTATTATGATAATTACCCCCCTTACCCTCAGCCAGATCTACCAGCAGACGAGTAAAATTAGTTTTTGTAATACGTCCCAGAACCTGATACATGCGCTTCTTTTCATCAATGATTTTTACTACCGGCAGACAGTCGATTTCATTGTCAATCAGTCTGCGAGCTGCCGAAGCGGCAGGCTCATCCGGAGTAGCTACGATGATTTTGGAAATCGGCGTCATTACCATGACCACGGGAATATCACGCAAATCATTATTATTGATAGCAGCCTTCAGTAAATCCTTTCGCGACAAAATGCCGTTCAGCATGCCTTCCTCATCCAGCACGAACACCGTTCCGACATCCTCAAGGAACATGGTAACAACTGCTTCGTAGGCGCTCTTGTCATGTTTAATCGCTACCGGTACCGACTGCAGATCCTGCACAGTAATAGCAGAAATTTCTTCCATCAGCATACCCAAAGTATTTTTACCGGTATAAAAATAACCAACCTTAGGTCTTGCATCAAGAATACCGCCCATAACAAGGATTGCCAGATCACTGCGTAAGGCAGCGCGGGTTACATTCAGCCTTTCGGCTATATGCTCGCCGGTAATAGGTCCGTCCAGACGTACAATTTCAGCAATTTGCTTCTGCCTGTTGCTTAAAGCTATGATCTTCACACCCTTTCTGTCTAATACAATAGTCTATAATATAGGTATAGTATACACTATTAACAGAAAAAATGCTAGATTGCGACACAAATAATTTCTGCAAAATTTAGCTGTATAGCTTAAATTTCTAATTGTGTTATTTTTATCTGCGCCCCTTATCCTGACCGTGACCGCTGGGAATGTAATAGCGTGTTCCCACCAGCTCATCCGGCAAATATTGCTGCTCCACCCAGCCTCCGGGAAAGTTATGCGGATATTTATAATCTATGCCGTGCCCCAGCTTGGCGGCACCGGGATAATGCGCGTCACGTAAATGCTTAGGCACACTGCCGCAGTTGCGGCTGCGCACATCAGCACGCGCCTTGGCAATGCCCATATAGGCTGTGTTGCTCTTGGGTGCGTTGGCAATATAGCACACTGCCTCCGCCAACGGTATCTGTGCCTCAGGCCAGCCGACAAAGTCGGCAGCCTGCGCCGCAGCGTTGGCTACCACCAGTGCCTGCGGGTCCGCCAGACCTACATCCTCCGCCGCACAGATAACAACGCGACGCGCCACAAAGCGCACGTCCTCGCCACCCTCAATCATGCGCGCCAGATAATGCAGCGCTGCATCCGCATCGCCGCCGCGCATGCTCTTGATAAAAGCGCTGATGATGTCGTAATGCTGGTCGCCCTTCTTATCGTAACGCTGCAGCGCCGTACCGATAACGCTGCGCAGTGTTGTTACCGTCAGCACACGCTCGCCCTCCTCCGGCAGCATGAACTCGGCCTGCTCCAGAATGTTCAGCGCACTGCGGGCATCACCTGCCGCAAAATCGGCAATAATCCTCAGCGCCTCAGGCTCCGCCTTAAAGCTGTTGCCAAAACCACGCTCCGGGTCGGCAATTGCACGCTCCAGAATCTGCTGAATCTGCGGTGCCTGCAGCTTTTCCAGACGCACCACCTTCATGCGCGAAAGCAGCGGCGAATTGATTTCAAAAAAAGGGTTTTCGGTAGTAGCACCTATGAGCACTATCATGCCGTTTTCCACATAGGGAAGCAGCACATCCTGCTGCGCCTTGTTGAAGCGATGAATCTCGTCGATAAACACGATAGTACGGCCGCGTCCGTTGCGCCTGTCCTCCTGCGCCTTGGCGATGAGCTTGCGCAGCTCGGGCACGCCGCTGGAAACGGCGTTGATGGCCTCAAACTTTTCGCCGGTGACATGCGCGATGACCTTTGCCAGCGTTGTTTTGCCTGTTCCAGGAGGTCCATAAAAAAGTACGGACTGCAGCACATCACGCTCAATCATGCGGCGCAACGGACTGCCTGCGCCCACAGCGCTCTCCTGCCCTACAAAGTCACTGAGGCGCTCCGGACGCATACGGTCAGCCAAGGGCTTTGTCTGTCGCTTTTCAGTTTCAAATAAATTACCGAATAGATTTTCCATCGCTCGTTACCTGTATCCTTCTATGACGAAAATTATATGTTATCAATGGTACATAAGGCTCTCCTTGGGGAGAGCTGTCACCCGCAGGGTGACTGAGAGGGGTCCGCACGCTTCACACTTACGAAGTCTTTTATGTGCAGCAATTCCCCTCTCCGTCATCGCTTTGCGATGCCACATCTCCCCAATGAGAGGCTTAATAGCAAAATCCCTAGTTTGAATTATCTCATAAAAAAATTAATCCCCACAATGCCGTCCAGCTCCGTGTTTTGAACCTGCATGTGCAGGTGGGTGCCTTCCCTACCAATCGCAAACGTCCACTCAAAGGAGGCATGTTTTTGAAAGAAGGAGTATCAGGCTCCCTAGGTTAGAGTGTTGGCTCAAAACCTTTGGAGCAATGTAACGAACATCGCAGGGGTATAATTAACAACTATTCTTCAATTGTCTTTAACTTCTATCGACATACATATAATACCAAAAATGGAAGCGTTTTTCAACGCTTCCATTAAAAATTTTTGAATATTTATTTTGCTTTATCCTCTTGACAGAAGCAGGCTAAAGTGCTTATTTGTCTTCTTTGTCCTTCTTCATCAGCAGGCTGGTTTTGATGTGCAGCTCACGCAGCTGTTTTTCATCAACATCGTTAGGAGCCTGAGTCATCAGATCGGATGCGCTCTGAGTTTTCGGGAAAGCAATTACGTCGCGGATAGAATCGCGCTGAGCCATAATCATGATCAGACGGTCAAGACCGAATGCCAGACCACCGTGTGGCGGAGCACCGTATTCGAATGCGTTCATCATGAAGCCAAACTTCTCTTGTGCTTCCTCATCGGACAGGCCGATAGCTTCGAATACCTTCTTCTGTACGTCGCGGCGATGGATACGGATGGAACCGCCGCCGATTTCGGTGCCGTTCAGAACCATATCATAAGCTTTAGCATAAACCTTGCCGGGGTTGGTCAGCAGCAGCGGCAGGTCCTCGTCACGCGGAGCGGTGAACGGATGATGCATTGCAACATAACGTTTTTCTTCCTCGTTGTACTCGAACATCGGGAAGTCAACTACCCAGGTGAAGGCCAGCTTATCCGGATCAATCAGACCACGGCGTTTAGCCATTTCGATACGCAGTGCGCCCAGAGAAGCAGCAACTACAGACGGTTTATCGGCAACGAAGAGCAGCAGGTCACCTGCTTCAACTTCAGCAGCTTTTTTGATTGCTTCGATGTTTTCATCGCTGAAGAATTTAGCGATGGAGGATTTTACGCCGCCTTCTGCCGGGAATTGCAGCCAAGCCATACCTTTAGCACCGTAGATGCCGCAGAATTTAACGAGCTCATCCAGCTGACGACGCGGAATATCTGCATAACCCTTAACGTTAATGCATTTTACCTGACCGCCGTTAGCGATAACATTGTTGAATACCTGGAAGGTGCAGCCTTGAACAGCTTCGCTGACATTTTTCAGCTCCATGCCGAAGCGCAGGTCCGGTTTATCGCTGCCGAAACGATCCATAGCATCGTCCCAGGTCAGACGTTGGAAAGGAATCTGGATATCCTTGCCCAGAGCACCCTTGAAGATGTGGTGGATTAAGCCTTCCATCAGCTCCAGAATTTCGTCAACCTCCATGAAGGACATTTCCATATCCAGCTGGGTGAATTCCGGCTGACGATCGGCACGCAGGTCCTCATCACGGAAGCAGCGTGCGATTTGGAAGTAACGCTCCATACCAGCTACCATCAGCAGCTGTTTGAAGATTTGCGGAGATTGCGGCAGTGCATAGAACTTGCCGGGGTTTACGCGGCTCGGAACGAGGTAGTCACGAGCACCCTCCGGAGTGGATTTGCACAGCATCGGAGTTTCAATCTCGAGAAAATGATTATCATCAAGATAGTCGCGCATCAGCTTAGCAACTTTATGACGCAGAATCAGGTTGCGCTGCATTTCCGGACGGCGCAGGTCCAGATAACGGTATTTCAGACGCAGGTTTTCATCAGTATCAATGCCGTCTTTAATGTAGAACGGAGGAGTTTTAGCACCGTTCAGCACTTCGATATCATGTGCCAGTACTTCGATAGTACCGGTAGGAATGTTTTCGTTGATGGTGTCCTCATCACGCAGACGTACCTTACCAATTACTTTGATAACATATTCGTTACGGATGTCTTCGGCAGTTTTGAAGCTGCTGCCTGCGCTTTCGGGATCGGCAACAACCTGCACGATACCGCTGCGGTCACGCAAATCGATAAAAATCAATCCGCCGTGGTCACGTCGTTTAGCAACCCAGCCGCACAGTACAACCTGTTCGCCGGCTTGCTCCTTGGTCAGCACACCACAATGGTGGCTGCGTTTTTCATTAATCATCTTTAGCACCTCTACTTATAAAGTATTGAAATAACTAATAATATCATTAACAGCGATTTCATGTTGCTCGCTTGTTGCCATGTTACGCACAGTAACGGCATTACGGCTGAGCTCATCCTCGCCAAATATTAACACTTGCTTAGCTTGGAATTTGTTAGCCTGCTTCATCTGGGACTTCATGCTGCGGCCGTTAAAGTCGTATTCAACCTTAAAGCCGTTGCGACGCAGCTCGATGGCGGTTTTGAAGGCCAGCGCAAAGTTTTCCTGCTTGGGGCAGACAACATATGCGTCAATGCTTTCATCAAATTCGGGCAGCAGATTCTGCTTCTCCAGAGCCAGCAGCACGCGCTCCATACCCATAGCAAAGCCGATGCCGGGGCGGGCTTCGTCACCGCTGATTTCCTGTACCAGTCCGTCATAACGGCCGCCGCCGCAAACAGCGCTTTGTGCGCCCAGCGGAGCGTACTGGATTTCAAAAGCAGTTTTTGTATAATAATCAAGGCCACGCACAAGATTGTGGTCAACCTCATATTCAACACCTGCAGCGGTCAGCAGCTGCTTCAGGCCCTCAAAGTGTTCCTTGCATTCATCGCACAGGCATTCCTCCAGGCTCGGTGCGCCCTCGCCCAGCTCATGGCAGTGCGGATTTTTGCAGTCCAAAAGACGCAGCGGATTGCGGTCGAAACGGCCTTGGCAATCCTTGCACAGCTCGTCAAAGTTAGGCTTGAAGAAAGCCTGCAGCTTTTCTCTGTGCTGCGGACGGCATTTGGGGCAGCCTACGGAATTGATTTTCAGCTTCAAATCCTTCAGGCCCAGGCTCTGCAGTACCTGCACAGCCAGCAGAATGATTTCCGCATCGACATTCGGACCAGTTACGCCCAGAGCTTCTACACCGAACTGGTGGAACTCACGCAGACGGCCTGCCTGCGGACGGTCATAACGGAACATAGGTCCGATGTAATAGAACTTCGTGGCAGCGTCATCCTTGCTAAGCTTATGCTCAACGTAAGCGCGGACAGCACTGGCGGTGTTTTCCGGACGCAGGGTAATACTGCGGTTACCACGGTCGGTAAAGGTATACATTTCCTTTTCAACTACGTCGGTGGTATCACCGATACCGCGTTGGAACAGCTCTGTATGCTCAAACACAGGAGTTCTGATTTCTTTGTAGCCATATTGCGCGCAAATCTTGCGCATGGTTTCTTCCAGATAACGCCATGCGTTAACGTCGGAAGGCATAATATCCTTCGTACCTCTGGGTGCTGTTGTCAGCATAGTCTATCCTCTCCTAACGGCACTCATACCCATTTACAGGTCTGTGCCTTCTATATTAAACAAATCACGGCGACGCTCTGCCAGCTCCTGCAGGCGCGCCCCATACACTGCCACATTTTTCGGCATATTCAGTTTATGCAGATGGTGTCCGTCAGGCAAAGGCACCTTGCTGGCAGATGCAGGTCCCACACCAATCACCGGATGACGTTCCTCCATCATCTGGATATTATAGATACTTTCCGTACCCGGCTTGGCATAACCGATGTTTGCCAGATGCCCCAGCATATAATGCTGGCGGTACAGATAGTAAGGCTCTAACCCTATCGCAGCAGCCATCTCAGCGGCCCGCTGCACCATTTTTTCCGCTGCCTGCGTAGTCAGCACTGCCTGCTCCTGCTTTTGAAAGAGCGGTGCGCTGCGCTTCAGCGTAAGCGTATGCACAGTAAGATTCTCCGGTGCCAGCTTTACTGCCTGCTCCAGAGAATATGCTATCTCCTGCTCCGTTTCCTGCGGCAGACCGATAATCAGATCAACATTCACAACTGGAATCCGGCTTTTGCGCACAAGCTCATAGGCATTGTAAAAATCCCTGACGCTATGACGCCTGCCAATCAGCTGCAGCGTTTTATCATGAAAGCTTTGCGGATTGACGCTAATGCGGTTCACTCCCGCCGCCTCCATCGCCGCCAATTTAGCGGCACTGAAGCAGTCCGGGCGACCGGCCTCTACCGTGAACTCGCGCAGATGCTGCAAGCCTTCGCAGTTGCTTTGCAGCAGTTTTCGTTCCACTGCCTGCAGCAGACGTGCAAATACCTTATCACTGAGGCTCGTAGGTGTGCCACCACCGATATAAAGTGATTTTACACGCAAGCTATGCATACCTATTAATTGTACCACATTTTGCAGGTCTTGTTCAATCATATTTACAAAGTTTTGCTGAGATTCTTCATCCTGCGGCACAATTCCCGCCGGGAACGAGCAATAGCTGCAGCGCGAAGGACAATACGGCACGCCGATATAAATACCTGTATCCGTAAGGCGCGTACTGTCGCTGAGAATATGCTTCTGCTTCAGAGCAATATCCGTAAGCAGCCTTCCCTGCGCCATTGGCAGCAAATAATTTTCGCTCAGATATTCCGGCAAAGCTGCAGCCTCTACACCGCTGTCCAGCAGCTTATGCGCCAGCTTCGTCGGGCGCACGCCTGTGAGAATGCCCCACGGCAGCTTAGGCTGCAGACCGGTAAGCTCGGCAAAAACCTTCAGCATGACGAGCTTCACACAACGCGTTACCTCGCCGCTCGCCGCAGCTTCGCTGCAAGGCTCGCTCGCTGTAAAGCTTTGCTCAGCACCTTGCAGGCAGGCGCTGACGCATCCGTGCTCACGCGCAAGTGTCAGCGTAAGCGCGGCTGACGGTGCCGGCTGATAGTCAAAAAATGCGGCCATGTCGCTCACAGGCCGCGTAACATCCAGCTCCAATGTATTACGTAAGCAAAAAAACATTTAATTCTCCCGTCCTTCACCGGCATGCCACAGTTGCTTGTACAGCACTCTGTAGATTGCTGCTACCGGCACGGCAAAAACCATACCGAGAATACCGAACAGCTTAGCACCGATGAGCAGGCTGATAATCAAAACTACAGGATGCAAATCAATCTTCTGTCCCATGAGCTTAGGCATAATAAAATTGGCATCCAGCTGATAATATACCAGATAAAAAAGCGCTACATGAAAGGCAGCCTCCGGTGCCTGACCGTAGGCAATAAATACAGCAGGCACAGCGCCCATCAGCGGGCCGACTACCGGTACCGTTTCGGCAAGGATGGCCCAAAAGCCGAGCACCAGCGGAAAGTCAATACCCAAAAAAGCCGTGCCGATGGTAATAACGAAGCCGGAAATCAGGCTCAGCTTGCCCATACCGCGCACATAGGCGCTCATGGTTCTGCCGATTTCGTCCACAACCTCCGCCGCTTTGTCCTGCGCATCGTAGTTGAACAGATTAATCACCATCGAACGCAGCTCACGCCAGTCCTTAAGAAAATAAAAGGCAAGGAAGGGCACGATAATCAGGCCTATCAAGCTCTGCACAATCCCCAGACTGGACTGCACAAGATTACGCAGCACCGTTCCTACAAAGCCCATCGCCCAGTTCAGCAGACCGTTGACCAGCATATTGAAATCGGACGGCAAAAGCGGAATGGTAGACGGGTCCTTAAGCATGCTGTCCAAATCCTGGATATTGGATTTGGCGGCCAATGCCGGCAGCTTTTGCAGGAACTCGTTCATCTGCCCGAAGAGCGGCAGAATGATGAAGCCGATAATCATAAAAATAAAGATACAAAAGGCCAGCAATGCCAGGATAATCGCCACTACACGCGACAGCTTAATCATGCCGTGCGCCATGCGCACCTGCGCAATAGCATTAACCAAGGGATAAAGCGCGAAGGCCAGGCCTACTGCCAGCAAAAGCGGCAGCAGAAAGCCTGCCATTAAATATAAAACATAAGAGATTGCCGTAACAACACCCAGCTTAAAGAAGGTGCTTTTACGTATTTGAGGCCAATATTTCAGCATGATGTTTTATTGCAGGAAAGGATTCCTGCGACGCTCCCAGCCCACGGTAGTAGTAGGTCCGTGGCCCGGCAGCAGCTTAACGTCATCATCAAGCACCATCAGATTTGTTTTGATGGACTGGATGAGTGCGCGATAGCTGCCTCCCGGCAAATCGGTGCGTCCGATAGATTCGCAGAAAATAGTATCACCGGCAAAAACTACCTTGCCCGGCGCGTAGTAATAGCAGAAGCCGCCTTTGGTATGTCCCGGCGTAGCAAAGGCTTCAAACTTCATGCCTGCCAGCTCCAGCACATCCCCGTCATGTACAAGGTGGTCCGCAGGCTCATTTTTCAATTCTTCACCGATAAAGAAGGAAAGGTTTCTGTTCGGCTGTGTCAGGCAGTCAGCATCATCCTCGCCGATATACACCGGCGCACCTGTAGCCTTGCGCAGCTCTGCCAGCGCACCGATATGGTCGCTGTGGCCGTGAGTCAGCACAATAGCGACAACCTTGGCTTTGGCCTGCTCAATCATTCTCTTGATGGTCGGGTAATCTCCGCCCGGATCAAAAATAACACCTTCACCGATAGCTTCATTTACGGCAAAATAACAGTTGGTAGCAAGCATACCTGCTTCAACATGATAAATCTTCATTCTTCAACCTCCGTTGATAACTCTATGCACAATATAATTATAACAGCTTCGTGCTGTCCAGCAAAATAGTTACCGGACCGTTGTTCACCAGCTCTACCAGCATATGCGCGCGAAAGATGCCTGTTTCTACCGGCAACCCTGCCTTGCGGCAGCCGTCGACAAAGCGCTCATAGTAAGCGTTGGCCACATCGGGCGCTGCAGCAGCCGTAAAGGACGGACGCTTGCCGTGGCGGCAGTCACCGCACAGGGTAAACTGAGAAACCGCCAAAATCGCACCGCCAACATCCTTCACCGACAGGTTCATTTTGCCTGCCTCATCCTCAAAAATGCGCATGCCGCACACCTTGTCGATAATATAGGCCAGATCCTTATCGGTATCGCCCTCGGCCACACCCAAAAGCACCAGAAGGCCCTTCTGTACCTCGCCGGTAATCTTTTCATCTACAGTAACACTGGCGCGGTCTACACGCTGCACAACTGCTCTCATTTCTTCTTGCCTCCGCTGCCGTTCGCCGTAGAAATCAGGCGTTCAACAGAATAAACACCCTTCATGCGGCGGATACGGTTCATAAAATATTCCAGCTGCTCCAGGCTCATGATATCAAGTCCCATGTGCATGGTAGCAATTTTATTTTTATCTGTATGACATGCAAGCGAGAAAATATTAATCTTCGTTTCGCTCGTCACATTCATAATATCGCTCATCAGTCCGGTTCTGTCTACGGACGTAATCACGATGTTAACCTTATAGACATCATCAATGCCTACATCCCAGGCAACCTCAATCAAGCGACGCTGCTCCTCGGGATTATTGGTCAGGATATTGGGGCAGTCCGCACGATGCACGGAAATGCCGCTGCCGCGTGTAATATAACCGATGACCGGGTCGCCGGGAATCGGGTTGCAGCAGCGCGCCAGCTTAACCATGATGCCTTCTTCGCCCTTAACGAGAATGCCGTGGCTGGCCTTAGCCTTAGACTTGCGCGGCTTCAGCTCTGCCAGTACCTGCGCCAGGTCCT
>OHZS01000524.1_pt1 | contig 14397 bp, 10 predicted proteins | sample 1580521 | NCBI WGS metagenome assembly OHZS01 (sample SAMEA3882503, study PRJEB24775) | human gut metagenome | biome: human-associated habitat; feature: intestine environment; material: feces | place: Netherlands | collected 2009/2010
GGAAAGCGTATTCTCCTCCGGCTGTTCCTCCATATCGATCAGAAGCCTTCCACCAAGAAGATATCTGTATTCGATTCCCTTTTCTGCCAGCTCATGAGACACCAGAAGCTCCTGCTGTGTCCTTGCCCAGCTTCCCACACTGATTGAAACATCCAGAGCCATCAGCTCTTTAAGCTTGGACTGGATCATCTGACAGATTTCCATAATTTTTTCGCCAAATTCTCTGGTCCGGTTTCCCATAAACAATACGCAGACCTTATTGTTTCCTTCCTGATAGGCAACACCTGCCTTCTCCCTGCTTACAATCTCATCACTGACATTAAAAAGGACAAAGGACATCAGTGCACTCTCCTGCCTTTTCTCTCCGGTGATCTGTGTTCCGTCCGAATACAGATCCAGATCAAACGCCGCCACGCGATAGCAGGCAGCTTCCAGACTGATTCCAAGCCCGGAAAGTTCCTCAAGGCTTTCTTCTCTTGTTTTAATGTTTTCCACAAAAGCCTGCAGTGCTCTGGACCGGATCACAATCGCATTCTTCTGATAGTTCTCCGATGTCTGCGTCAGGCGCTCGATTTTCTGTTTTTCTTCTCTTCGCTGATCCACTTTTTTCTTCATTTTTTCGATGACTGCACGGAGTTCCATGGCAGTTACAGGCTTCAGCATGTATTCACTGACGTCATACTGGATCGCCTTCTTGGCATATTCAAACTCACCGAATCCACTGAAGATCACAATTACAATATCCGGATAGTTATCATGGAGAAAATGGCTCAGTTCCATACCATCCATATATGGCATAAGGATATCTGTAAGCACGATATCCACCGGATGGTTCTGTACAAATTCCGCTGCTGCTTTCCCGTTATCACAGTCTCCTACCAGCTCACAGTCCATTGCTTTCCAGTCAATATTCTCCCGGATCGCATCTCGAACAAGTATCTCATCATCTACCAGTAAAATACGATACATAATTTCTGTTGTCCCCCTCTGATCAGTTTCTGTTGTTTTTATTGCACATCCCCCTGACAGATCCTTCCCCCGTCTCTGTCATTTTCATTGGTAAGATTACTGTCCTTTCTGTGAACAATAACTATTAATTCTTTTTATATGTTAACATGTTTGGTTAAAATTTACAACGGAGTTTCTTAGTCCAAATTAAATACAAAGAAATCCCGCATCCAACATATGGGACACGGGATTTTCCTGCATATTTTTATTATTTTACGATAACGCCATCCTCGTCCCAGAGGTCATGCCAGTCCCTGGCACCATGCCACAGAAATACCTGTCCTTTTACAAGACGGTTGCCTTTTTCCAGGGTTGCAATGGTTGCCATTTCTTTCTCTGTAAGGGGATCCTCTGTGACACATTTCAGGTTGCTTGCATAGTTGTGCACAGAGAACGGAATGGAGATCTCTCCTCTCTGATGTGCCCACTTCAGAGCGATCAGAGCCGGATGAACACCATGTGCCTTTGCGATCGCCTGCATCTCCGGAACCTCCAGATCCGCAACATCCTCCGGGCAGATATCTCTCTCCGGTCTGCGTGGAGAACCGATTGGCATATAGCCTACCGGCTGGATGTTATGCTCTACCAGATAATCATAAAGCTCCTGCTGCTGGAAGCATACATGAAGCTCAAGCTCACAGGTTGCAGGTTTGATCTTCATAAGCGGAAGAACTGCCTCAAGCTTCGGAATGGTCATATTGGAAATACCGATGTAACGGATCTTTCCTTTTTCTACCAACGCCTCACACTGGCGGTATGTATCCATAAACTCCTCCACACTGAAGGGTTTGGAATCCGGATTTCTGGAATCCACATCACATCCCGGTGCATGATAGTTCGGGAATGGCCAGTGGATGAAATACATATCCACATAATCGCACTGAAGATCCTTAATGCTCTTGTCACAGGCTTCCTCTACTCTTCTGTGCATGTCGTTCCATACTTTTGTCATGATGAAGAGATCCTTACGCTCTACAACGCCTTCGTCGAACGCATCCTTAAATACCTGGCCGATCTCATGCTCGTTTCCGTAGCATGCGGCACAGTCGAACATACGGTAACCACTGCGGATCGCGCCTGCAACAGCTGCAGATACATCCTCTGCGGATACACGGTCGGAACCGAATGTTCCCATTCCGACACACGGAACCTGCTCGCCGGAAGGAAGTGTCACTTTCGGCACAATTGCCGGATTGATAACTTCTGCCATCTTTACATCTCCTTTTTTATAAAAATTTTTTTATTATAAGCTTATCTTATAAACGCCTGATCTCAATCTTCGGAAGAAGAGCCTCCATATCCTCCATCACAAAGAAGCCCGTTTCCTCCCGCATGGCTGCCGCCGCTGAGATCGCACTGGCTCTTTGCAGAGTCTCTTCCAGGGAAAGTCCCTCACTTAATCCAAGGGCAAAGCCTGCGATCATGGAATCTCCGCAGCCTACGGTATTTACCGCATCGATCTTCGGAACCACCGCACGGAAAATCCCTTCCTCTCCGACTGCCAGGGAACCATCTGCTCCAAGCGAGACCGCCACAATCTCCACACCACCGACATGGATGGCTTTCGCTGCTTCAATGATATCGTTGATATCGTCACAATGCTTGCCTGTCAGCATACGGATCTCATCAATGTTAGGCTTGATCAGTGTCGGTGCTGCCTTGATCCCCTCTTCCAGAAGCTTGCCGCTGGTATCCAGGATCACCGGTTTTCCGGCGTCTTTCACAATCTTCACAAGGCGCTGGTAGGCACTTCCGTCAAGTCCCTTCGGCACGCTGCCGGACATCGCCACAACAGAAGCGTCTTTTACAAGCTGGCGGAATTTTTTCTCAAAGCCCTCAAAATCTGCCTCTGTCAGTGTAAATCCCGGCTCCAGGAATTCGGTCTGTACATGATTCACCTCATCCCAGATGTTGATACAGGAGCGGCTCTCCGCATCTACATGGTAAAAAGCACTCTTAATGCCAAAGGGTTTCAGGGCAGCTTCTATATAATTGCCTGCGTGGCCGCCTACAAAGCCAGTGGCAACCACTTCGGCACCGTAAATGGACGCCGGCTTGGAGACATTCAGTCCCTTTCCGCCGGGAACATAGGTACATTCCCGTACCCGGTTCACTTCGCCCACTTTAAAATCATCCACTACATAACGCTTGTCAATGGCAGCGTTTAAGGTTACTGTCAGGATCATATCAGTCTTCCTCATTGGAAAGAAGGATCTTTCCTTTTACAAGGCCCGGGGTCTTGAACAGCTGGAATGCTTCCTGTGCCTGGCTCATCGGGATCTTCTTGTAGATGAAGCCCGGATCAAATTTCAGCTGGCCGGTTGCAAAGTAATGCGCGGTCAGATCCCACTCACGTCCCGGATATGGTGCACTGTAGGACATCCAGGAACCGGTAAGCTTGAACTCCTTACGGTTCATGTTCTCCCACTCCTTCGGTGTAAAGGTAAGGTTTTCATGAGGAGTACCAATGAAACATACATGTGCCTTGTTTGCTGCAAGCTCAAATGCCATATGCATGGTAGGAACCTGTCCTGCTGTCTCAAATACGAAGCCGTAGCCCTTTCCACCTGTAATGGCCATGGCTTTTTCCATATATCCCTCTTCCTTTGTGTTGATGATCTCATCTGCGCCGAGACGCTTTGCAAGAGCAAGTCTCTCATCACTGATATCAAAGACCACTACCTTCTTGGAGCCGAAGATCTTTGTCCACTGCATGGTGAACATACCAACTGTACCACCGCCAAGGATTGCCACATACTCACCGCCGTGGTAATCGTTCTGGAATACACCGTGGATGGCTACGGTTGCAGGCTCAAACATGGCTCCCTGCTCATATGGAACATTATCTGCGAATGGTACTGCATTCTGCTCAGGAACCACTACATAATCTGCGTTTGCTCCCTGCTCTCTGGAACCGATGAAGCTGTAATGCTTGCAGAGAGAGAAATTACCCTTCTGACAGTCGTCACATTTCATACAGGGAAGAAGTGGTGCACCGGATACACGGTCGCCGACCTTCACCTTGGTAACGCCTTCTCCCACTTCCACCACATCGCCGGAAAATTCATGTCCAAGCACGATGGGATAAAAATGTACGCCGTGATTTAATACACGCGGAATATCAGATCCGCAGATCCCGGAATATCTTACCTTGATCTTCACATGGCCCGGTGTTACCTGAGGTTCTTCCACTTCCTGATATTGAACATCCTCATTTGCTACTACTACTGCTGCTTTCATGATCACTTTTCCTCCTCATTTCTCATCATAGGTTCAAGAGATTTATAGAGATTTAAATAGGTTTTATAGGTTTTCTCATAAACGTCCCGGTTTTCCGGGTTCGGTTCATGTCTTCTTGTTTCCTTTACCGTAAGACGGATGGCCTCATCATAATCCTGATACATTCCAACACCAACACCTGCCAGAATCGCTGCACCAAGTGTTGTTGCCGTATCAGAGGACGGCACTACGATGGGTTTTCCTGTGATATCGGATTTGATCTGTGTCCAGAGAAGAGAATTTGCAGAGCCTCCCATTGCGCGGAGAACTTCCACATCTGCTCCTGCTTCCTTTGCCACCTCAAGGTTGTGTTTCAGAGAAAGTGCTACGCCTTCCATACAGGCACGTACCATATGTCCCTTGGTCTTGGCAAAATCCAGTCCGTAGAATACGCCCTTCGCATTGGGATTCCAGATCGGGGAACGCTCACCGGACATATATGGAAGAAATACCACTCCGTCACTGCCTGGTGCAACCCTTTCCGCGATCTCATTGAGCTGGTTCAGAGAAGAGCCTTTTTCCCTTGCTACAGAGCGCTCATAATCTGCAAACTCACGTTCAAACCAGCGCATGACACCACCACCTCCGGTGGTTCCTCCCTGAAGGAGCCACTGTCCCGGAACCACGTGATAGCCAAGGATCAGTCTGGGATCTGCCTTGTACGCATCCATGCAGATGCTCATTCCGCCGGCCTGTCCTCCCTGCTCCTGTGTTTCACCCGGATGGATCACTCCAGCCCCCAGTGTTCCGCATGCTGCATCCAGACCACCGGCAACAACCGGTGTTCCCACAGCAAGGCCGGATTCCTTCGCCGCCTTCTCTGTAACTGTTCCCACAACATGATCACAGGCACAGATCTCAGGAAGAAATTCCATGGGAATCCCAAGCTTTCTGCACATATCCTCATCCCAGGTTGCCTTTCTCATGTCAAAGCAATGCAGGCCATAGCCCTGGGAAACATCCTGGCTCATCACACCCGTCAGCTTATATGCAATGTAGCTGTTAGACTGCAGGATCTTGTGGATCCTTTGGTACACCTCCGGGAGATTTTCTTTATACCAGAGGATCTTTGCAGTTGTGTAGGACGGCTGAAGGGAATTACCGGATACTTCAAAAATCTGCTCTGCCCCGATCTCTTCATTCAATCTGTCACAGATAGACTGTGCTCTGGTATCCATCCAGATCGGAGTGTTTGTCAGTACATTTCCGTCCTTATCCATGGCAATGGCTGACCAGCTCTGGCCGTCAATACCGATGCCTGCGATCTCCTCAGGTGCTATCCCTGCTTTTTGGATGGCCTTCTTTACCGCCTGACAAACAGCACTCCACCATTCTTCCGGATTCTGTTCTGCCCAGCCCTCCTTCGGATAGTAAACCGGATAATCGCCGTTGGCCGCAGCCACAACCGTTCCCGATTTTTCAAAAATCGCAACCTTACAGGCACTGGTGCCGATATCAATACCTAATAAATATGGTTTCATTATAGATTCTCCTTCTCGTCCAGCACACGGACGGATTTTCCCATGATGATCTCTGCGCCAAGCTTCTCCGTGATCGGTTCTGTTTCTTCACTTGCAGCCCCTTCCAGCCGTTTCAGCATGATTCCCGCCACTTCTCCGGCAATCCCCTGTGTAGGTTGTGCCACAATGGTAAGCTTGGGATTGCATGCTCTGGCAAACTGCAGATTGTCAAAACCGATCATAGACAGCTGTTCCGGGATCTTAAGACCCAGCTCATTCATCCCGATCACCGCCCCCATGGTCATCTCATAGTTGGTAACAAACACGGCCGTCATATCCGGATTGTCCGCAACAAGCTTCTCAATTCCCTGCACACCGCCCTGAATGGTATAATCGCCGTGATAGATCAGAGATTCCCGTACCGGTATATTTTCTTTTTCGTATGCATTGCGGTACCCCTGGAGACGTTCCTGAGCTGTGGAAATTTCCTCCGGTCCGCCAATGATCCCGATCTTACGGTGTCCTGCCTGAAAAAAAACTCTCATTGCGTCCTCAGCCGCCTTCTCGTTGTCTACAAGAACACTGTCACAGGAAAGCTCCCTGATCCTGCGGTCAATGAGTACGATGGGCTTTCCGGTTTTCTGAAATTTTTTCAGATGATTGCCTTCCGCATCCACCGGCATGCTGATGATCCCGTCCACACGCTTCCGGCTTAAAAACTCCACTGCATCCCGCTCCAGTCTCTTATCGGTACGGCAGTCACAGACAATAGTCGCATATCCGTGACTCCTTAAGACATCCTCCATTCCTGTGATGATCTCCGCGCAAAAGGTATTGTTAAGCTCCGGGATCACCACGCCGATGGTCTTGGTAGCATTAGTCTTAAGCCCTCTGGCCACCTCATTGACCTCATAATGCAGCTCCTGAATGGCCTCCTCGATCTTTATTCTGTTTTTTTCTCTTACGTTTCCGCCGTTAAAATAAGAAGAAATCGTTGCAAGCCCAAGTCCGGTCCGCCTGGCAATATCTTTCATGGTTGCTGCCATACAGATCACTCCGTTTCTGTTTTTTTACAGAAGATCATTCTGCCTTTCCATCACAGCCGCAAACCTTCATACGCGCCTCAACCAGCTCCTTCACTGCCTGGATCGCTTTCTTTCCGTAGGCCTTCGGGTCGATGGTGTTCTCATTCTCTGCAAAGGTCTCCTTCACTGCCCTGGAATATGCGGCACGAAGCTCTGTTGCAAAGTTAACCTTGCAGATACCACGTTTTACACAGTCGCTGACATCCTCATCACTGAGTCCGGATGCCCCGTGAAGAACAAGGGGGATATCTACAACTTCACGGATCTCGCTTAAGCGTTCCTTGTCAAGAACCGGTGTTCCCACATAGAAACCATGTGCGGTTCCGATGGCCACTGCCAGGGAAGTAACACCTGTACGCTCCACGAATTCCTTCGCCTCCTGCGGGTCGGTGTTAGTGTCTGCCTCAGCCTCAAGATCATCCTCTTTACCACCGACCTTACCGAGCTCAGCCTCACATGGGATATCCAGGGCTGCTGCCACATCCGCAACTCTCCTGGTCTCTCTGATATTATCCTCGAAATCCAGCTTGGAACCATCGATCATCACAGAGGTATAGCCTGCATGCATTGCCTGCATCGCAAGCTCAAAGCTGCTGCCGTGGTCAAGATGAAGGCATACCGGAACGGAAGCCTTGGCTGCCTCTGCTGCTACGATCGCAGCGTAAGTCTCAACCGTACCATATTTAACAGTAGAAGGTGTTGTCTGGATCATAACCGGTGCTTTCAGCTCCTCAGCTGCCTGGATGATTGCCTTCACCATCTCCATATTCTCTGCGTTGAATGCTCCTACTGCATATCCGCCCTTCTGTGCCTTTAACAGCATTTCCTTCGATGTAACCAGTGGCATAATCTTCTCCTCCTTGGAATCATTGTGTTTGTTTTGTATTATTTTCTCATTTGGTTCAGAAACCGAAACGTTTCCGTTTGAGTTCATCATAGCGCTCCATACGTTTTCTGTCAACCATAAAATTTTCATCATTTACAGGAAAATATTCCCTTGAAAAGAAGACCAAATACCGTTAGATTAATTAATAAGAGTTCTAAAGCCTGTGGCCGGGCAGGTCTGTCTGATACTACCGGCGTCATAACAGTTTCGGAAATCCATGTATCCTGTTCTGATCACCTGAGCCTGATGCTGTAATTTCCGAAATGCTGTAAGTACACAATGATCTTAGGAGGATATGAACTATGTTAAAAGGAATTCCAGAAATCTTATCACCAGAATTACTGAAGGTTTTATGTGAGATGGGACACAGTGACCGTCTTGTTATCGCTGACGGAAACTTTCCTGTAGAATCCATGGGAAAAAATGCCATCACCATCCGCTGTGACGGACATGGCGTTCCGGAGATCCTGGATGCCATCCTGAAGCTCTTCCCGCTGGATACCTATGTAGAGCATCCGGTAAACCTGATGGAAGTAATGCCTGGCGATAATGTGGAGACACCGATCTGGGATACATATAAAGAAATCGTTTCCAAGCATGACGAGCGTGGCGAAAAAGCCGTCGGAAACATCGAGCGTTTCGCATTCTATGACGAAGCAAAAACTGCATACTGCATCATCTCCACAAGTGAGAAAGCACTTTATGCCAACATCATGCTCCAGAAAGGCGTTGTGATCAACAACGACTGATCTTTCTTTTGAACTGCCTGATATAATCATATATAATACACATATTCAACCAAAACATAAAACGCCCGGATCTGGAATGTTTCAAGCCAGATCCGGGCGTTTTATATTTTAACACTTTTATCTCTTTGCTGCTTTTGCGGCGTATCCTCCGCAGAGTACTTTTCCACCGGAGGTTTTTATCCCTGCACGCACCGCATAGTAATACGTTGTTCCCTTCTTTGCGGTCTTATCCTCAAAGGAGGAGCTGCTGCCTCCGGAAACTGTACTGATCTTTTTCCATGAACCCTTTCCGGTCTTACGGTAGATCTGATAGCAATCTGCTTTCTTCTGCGCTTTCCAGCAGATCTTCAGCCCCCTGGAGGTCTTCCTGACACTGGATATCTTCTGAAGTTCCGGATAGGACAGGATATAGCTGCTTGCCTGATATCCTCCGAAAACTTTTTTCCCGTCTACATTCTTATATGGCCTCACAGCATAAGCGTAGGAGGTGATTCCCTCAATCTTCGTGTCCTGCCAGGACAATACTTTGTTGTTCACGGTTCCAATCCGAACCCAGCTTTTCCCCTGGAGTTTCCGGTAGATATGATAGCCACTTGCTCCGGAAACTTTCTTCCAGGATACCCTGTTACATGGTCCGCTGACAGCTTCAGCCACTGCACGGGCCTTCCCCAGCTCCGCTTTTGCTGAGAACGGCGAAGATACGGCTCCATAAACAGTCTTCTTTCCGGAACGTACATAAGAAGCCCGGATCCGATACGTATAAGTGCTTCCTGTTTTCACTGCAGTATCCTGCCAGGTCACTACATCTGCTGTCACGGTTGCCATTTTTTTTGAATTTCCGCTTTCATCCCAGCGATAGATAGCATAACGATTGCAGCCGGGAACTGCTTTCCAGGAGATCCGTATCCTGTTAAATGCCTTGGAAACCAGTTTTACACCTGTGGTCTGACGAAGCTTCACCGTAACCTTACAGGTAGCTCGGATTCCCCTGGCATTTTTTCCGTAGCAGGTTATGGTTGCTGTTCCCGGATTTTTTGCAGTAACAACGCCGCTTCCATTTACAGCAGCCACACTGGTATCTGAGCTTTCCCAGACAATGCCGGAAGCATCCATCTCGGATCTGGTAGCCGAAGCATTCAGTGTTTTCTGATCTCCGGAATACAGACTTATCTCAGACGAAGAAAGCTGCATTCTCGCAGCACTGCTCAGAGTCCTGGTATGCACCTTGATCCTCGGAGTTACCGATGGATTAAATTCAACTGCATCCATCCAGGTATCCTCTGCGTTATATCGCAGAAAGCTCTGACCGGATACGATAGACGGAGAAAAGCTGCACCAGCCATAACTGACCTCTGCCTCCACACAGTATTTTATATATGTGCTTCCTGCATTTGTCACCACAATAGAATACAGACTGTTCTGGCTGAGCAGAACCTCCGGAATCTGAAAGGTCATAACCCCAGCCATCGGCTGACTGCAGGAAACCGGTGTGGAATATGCCGGTGTTCCACTGGTAGGATCACTGGCATCCTTCAGATTTGTGTATACCTGCACAGTATAGGAATTATTGGCAGACATGGAGCTAAGAGTCACCTCACCAAGCGATTCCGCTTTTCCGTTTCCTGCACTGGCACGAAAAACCGTGGACAGCTGTTCTCCCGCATACATGCGGATGGAGCCAAGCCCTGACGTTCCGTCATAAAAATAATTGTTGCTATATTTCGGTGTATTGACAGCCGTAGCCGCAACCAGCTCACTGACAGACTTATCCTCATAAGACATATAAAAATATCCGGATTTTCCCCAGCCTGTACCCCAGCTGTTCTTAACGATCCAGGCTCCGTCTCCCTTTACCTTGGAAGATGCCCGGAAATTCTTCGCAGAATAATTGTCATCCCACCCCACCACTGTAACTACATGATTCACGTTCTTGGTGCTGGTAGGATAGGAATAGGCCGCTGTACTTGCATTGTAATAGGCATTCTGTGCATTATACATCACAGTGACCGAATTATTTGCAACCAGAAGCTTCTTCATGGCATTTACGGAATAATCGGAAAAATAGGCATTTTTCAGATAAGCAGCTGCATTGTACGCCTTGGATGCCGCCGGAGTCACACCGGTTTTCTGTGTATGCGTGGAATCTGTTGCCAGCGGCACATCCCCTTCTGTTGTCATTCCGGACCAGGTGCTCAGAAACATGGAAGCCAGAAGATCGTTTCCGCCCTCATGATAATCTGCGTTTCCTTTATCATCTGTCCCCATATGCTTATTGACATCCCCGTAGGTATTTCCAAGCGGGTCATTCTTTCTGTTTGCAAAAAAATACGCCAAATGCTCTTCCGACAGATCATGAGTCCCAATGCCCTGGGTCAGAAACGAAGTTTCCAGAAGAGAGGCCATTCCAAATGCCCAGCACATACCGTAGGGCTCCTGATTCTTTACGGAAGTGACATATCCCTGATCCGCTGCATTATAATAGGACGGATAGGCCGCAGCTCTTCCCATCGGTACCTCATCCACATCATTTCCGATCTCCACGGCGGTGGAATAAGAGGTCAGATTATCAAAGGGTGCCAGCTGTTCCTGCTCCTCTTCCTCCGTAAGCGGACGGCCCTTGATATATTCGATGCCGGACTCACCACTGTCTGAGGCATCCCCGAAGCTCTCCTCACCGTCACCAAAGGTATCCTCCTGGGAATCAGAGGACGATCCTTCTGATGTTTCGGGAGTCTCTGTATCCTCCTCGGAGCTCTGCAAGGCTATATCCTCGGTATCCCCGTCGGCTGCCTCTGCAATATCCTCTGTCTGTTCATCCGGGATACCGGTATTCCCTGCGGTATTCCCTTCTGCAGTCTCCGTCGTATCCTCTGCTTCCGCTGACTGCGTCTGTGTATCTTCTGACCATTCTTCATTGAAGCCTTCCGCAGAATCACTGAAACCTTCCACATCGGCTGCCATGACCGGAATCTGGCTGCCCGCAACTGCCACACACAGAAGAAGCGGCAGTAATTTCTTCCTGACAAGCTGTAATCTCTTCACAAAATTCTCCACTTTTCTTATATTGATCTGGTTTATCTGTTAACGTTTCTTCAAATGATAACCCAGAATTCCGATTACTGCAAGTACTGTTGCGATCCCGATCCAGATAAACGGACTTTTATACCAGGAATTTTCTTCTTTAAAGGATGTCGCAGCTGTGCCATTGACCGGCTTAGTGACAGCTTCATCCGCAGATTTCCCACCTTCTGTTGTTCCATCCGCTGCAGGCGGTCCCTGGACCTCGCCGCTCTGAGCCTGAGAACTACCTGTGCTGGCCGTCCCTGCAGGTGGCCCCTGAACCTCACCTCTCTGAGCCTGAGATTCATCTGTGCTGGCCGTCCCTGCAGACGCTCCCTGTCCTTCGCCATTCTGAGCCTGAGAGCTGCCTGTATTGTCCGTCTCTGCAGACGTTCCCTGTCCTTCGCCATTCTGAGCCTGAGAACTGCCTGTGCTGGCCGTCCCTGCAGACGTTCCCTGTCCTTCGCCGGCTGCGGAATCCTGCGTATCGGATGCGTCTCCCTGATTCACTGCAGAAGTCTCTTTCTCCGTGCTCCCTGCGATTCCGGCCTTCGCCAGCTCCGCATCCTTTGAGGGCCGCAGCTCCTCCAGCGGCACATAACCGTATCTGCCATTATACTCTGTATATCCCCAGGTCTCACCATTCTTCTCTGTCTCCCCTACGATATGCAGGACAGTACCGTCCCTTACCGTCTTATCATTGAGCTTTTCACCTTTTCCGTCGGTGGACGGATAGATATCCACACCAACTCCACCGGAATCCACAGTCATATAATAATCTGTGGTATCTGCCGGAGCTTCCACCTTCACCACAACCGACTTGTCCGCATACACCGGAACACTCATACTCAGCACCAGCATTCCTGCCAGAAGCACACCTTTGCATCTTCTCATTGCTCTTTCCTCCCTCAAAAAATCTCACTGCCATTCTATGCATAAAATCCCCTTATATTTCTCTTTTGCCTTGGCTCCGAAATATAAGAGGATCTTATCATTAGTTATATCCAGTATCTTTTTTATGCAAGCTCCCGCTCACACATATCCAGCGCAGAAGCGATCACCGCATCCATGTCATAATATTTATATTCGCCAAGACGGCCGCCGAAGATCACCTTCGGTTCCTTCTCTGCAAGCTCCCTATACTGTCCGTAAAGCGCTCCGTTCTTCTCATCATTGACCGGATAATACGGCTCATCTCCAGGCTTCCACTCGGAACTGTATTCCCGGCTGATCACCGTTTTCGGAAGATCATTACCCTCCTCATCCTTTCCGAACTCAAACCATTTATGCTCGATGATACGGGTCCATGGAGTCTCCACATCCGTATAATTCACTGCTGCATTTCCCTGGAAATTAGGTTTATCCAGTGTTTCATTCTCAAAACGCACAGAACGATACTCCAGAGTTCCCAGCTTATAGTCAAAATACGCGTCGATGGCACCTGTGTAGATCACCTTCTCCGCCATTGCATCGTACTGCTCTTTTTTCTCCAGATAATCCTCATTCAGCCGTACCTCGATACCGTCCAGCAGATTGGCAACCATCTTCGTATAACCACCCACCGGGATTCCCTGGTACAGCGCATTGAAATAGTTATTATCAAAAGTCAGACGCACCGGAAGCCTCTTGATGATAAAAGCAGGAAGCTCCGTACACGGCCGTCCCCACTGCTTCTCCGTATAGCCCTTGATCAGCTTCTCATAAATATCCGTACCTACAAGGCTGATAGCCTGTTCCTCCAGATTCGAAGGTTCCGTGATCCCTGCAGCCTGCCGCTGCTCCTCGATCTTTGCCGCAGCCTCCTCCGGAGTCACCACGCCCCACATCCTGTTAAAGGTATACATATTAAACGGAAGACTGTACAGCTCCCCGTGATAATTGGCAACCGGACTGTTGGTAAAACGATTGAAGGTGGCAAACCGGGTGATATAATCCCAGACCTTCTTATTATTGGTATGGAAAATATGTGCACCGTATTTATGCACGTTGATTCCTTCCACCTTCTCTGTATATACATTTCCCGCAATATGCGGACGCTTGTCGATCACAAGCACTGACTTCCCGGCACGCTTCGCCTCCTGTGCAAAAACCGCACCGTAAAGACCGGCACCTACGATAAGATAATCGTACATTGATTTCATTCTCCCTGTTCTTTCATTGATGCTGTTATTTTAACACCGAAAAAGGGTAGCTGGCAAGAAGCCACTGTAAAATCCCGGTAAATCTTATGTAAGAATGTTATCAAACAGATCTCCGCAAGCTGCAAAAATGATAAATATCCATGGTGATCTTAACGGACGAATGTCCCAGAATTTCAGAAAGTGTCTTGCTGTCAAATCCCATTTCCGTACAACGGGTGGCAAAAGCATGCCGGAGAGAATGAATGTTGATACTGGGGATTTCACATTGCTGAAGGAGCTTCTGGAATTTACGCTGTATATTTCTGGGCTCCATACATTTACGGTTCGTACCCGTCAGCAGGTATGAATCAGGTTCAGCAGCAATCCGCTTCATTTTTTTCAATAAAAAATCAGGGATTGGAATATCCCTGATGGATGAGACTGATTTAGGAGGACCTATCATTAAAACGGTTTTGGGTTCGTCATCAGATTCACCAGAATAATCAAGATTTTTTATTCGTGAGATCGTTCGCCTTATATGTAGCAGCTTTTTATCAAAATCAATATCTTCCCAACGGATGCCGCTGAGCTCGCCAACGCGGATCCCTGTATAAATACATAGCAGGATGCCGATGGGAAATTCTGAGTCCTCAGCAGAGAGAACTGTGATCAGCTTTGTGAGATGTTCATGAGAAATAAGCTGAAAAGGACTGGTATTTATTTTGGGATACCGAAATTCAAGCTGTGAAA
>OHZS01000527.1_pt1 | contig 14355 bp, 17 predicted proteins | sample 1580521 | NCBI WGS metagenome assembly OHZS01 (sample SAMEA3882503, study PRJEB24775) | human gut metagenome | biome: human-associated habitat; feature: intestine environment; material: feces | place: Netherlands | collected 2009/2010
CTCCGGGGGTTAATTATAAAAAGAGAAGAAAAAAACGATTCCTGCCGCTCACGGCAAAGCTGTTTCTTTCTCCCGCATAAAAAACCGCATTGAAAAAGACATCGCTCAAACTTGAACCGATTTCCATGCGAAGGGGAGTAAATCTTTGATATGAGCCTTTACCACTTTATTGCTTTCATCGTTTAATATGACCTTAATATCGGGACAGTATTCTATAAGCATTTGACGGCAGTTGCCACAAGGCGCTACCAAGCAATTCGGTGCTTTATCGTGAACCGCAACAATTGTGTCGAATTTTCTTTCGCCTGCCGAAATTGCCATACCTATTGTAATGTATTCTGCACAAGAACCATGTATACCGTCACAGTTTACGTCGCTGTAATTTTTGCCGTTTGGACAACTGAGTGCCGCGCCTACAGTGTGGTGTTAAATTCCATCATCAAAATTATTTTGCAAGGTGTTAAGAGCAACTTTTATAAGTTCTTTGTCTTTATCGGTAATTTCATAGAAATTCATCTGATAACGCCACCTTTTTCGAGACTGAGTCTGCAATCTTTTGCATAACTATCGGTTACTTTAACCCGAAAACGCTATTTATTCATCTGCAGCCTTCCTTTGCAGTATTAAGCGAGGAAATTAACATTCTTCTGATCGCACCGCATTGGTTTTGCAAAGGTTTGTATATTGATTCCTCGATATAACCGGTTTCAAAAAGAAGATCAAGCCAATATTCTGTTTCAAAGCATTCCTTTTGTGCTATTTCCAGCTTTGAGATAAAATCCTTTTTGCCTTGGGCGTACTGGGCTTCATAAACATTTGCCCCGATGCTCGTTCCGGAGCGCAAAAGCTGATTCGTTAATACCGATTCTTTCGTTTTGGTTTTAGTATCACGGCAAAGAAATACAATTTTCTTTGCAAAGTCCTTTGATTTACAGCGCAAAATGCTATCTGACATTATTCATCACCTAAATGAAATATATCATAATATTTTCTATTTGTAAAGGGACAGTGATATGCCGAGCCGTGCTCGGCGTGATGTTTTTAGCCACGGCAAAAGTGATATTGTTCGCTAAAGCTCACAGTGATATTATATTCGCCCTCACACTTGCGAAGCAAATATCACTCGACAGAAAGCCGAATATCACTGCGTAGCAATATCACTCGCCGTAAGGCGAATATAACTGAAAAAGCAATTGCTAAGAGCAATTGCTTTTTCATGGTGGGAGAGGGTGGATTCGAACCACCGAAGCCGAAACAACAGATTTACAGTCTGCCCCATTTGACCGCTCTGGAACTCTCCCATATTCGGTTTTCGTTGAGGTTGGAAAAAAACTGGAGCTGGTGGACGGATTCGAACCCCCGACCTGCTGATTACAAATCAGCTGCTCTACCAGCTGAGCTACACCAGCATCTCACCAGCGAACCGTATTATACCAGAGCTTTCCCTCAATGTCAACAAGAAAGTTTATCAGGAAACAGAAAATTTATCGCTTTAAAGTTATACAGCTTTCACAAAGGAACCATGCAGAACAACGAAAGAGGGGGATCGCATATGACATTATCACAACTTTCCGTACAGTACGACGCCAGCGCCGCGCTGGTGGCCGGGCGGCTGGCGCAGCTGCGCCTGGCCCTGCGTACCACCGGCGATCAGGAGGAGGCCCGGCATCTGCGCCGCCGGATCGCGGAGCTGCGGCCCATGCTGGAGCAGTGCCGCCGCCTGACCCAGCTGACGGCCCGCTACTACGACAGGAGCTTCTGCGGCTATGGCGAGTACCGTATATGACCCCATGGATCGGGCGGGTCTTGAGTTCTGGCTCCACACCCAGGCCGGGGACAACAGCGAACGCCGCCGTCGGCTGCTGCGGAACCTGCCCAAGGCTGTGGCCGCGGAGCTGACGCCCCGCCAGCGGGAGGTCCTGGCGCTGTACATGGAGAGGGACATGAACGTGACGCAGATCGCGGCGGTGCTGGGCGTCAACAAGTCCACGGTGTCCCGTTCACTGCACCGGGCGCTCCGCAGACTGGAGCGCTGCCTGCGATATAGCTTTTGATCCGCGGCGGAACGGGAAGTGCTTGACATTTCCCGTTCCGCCACATACTATATACGTACCGTACACGTGCCATATACGTACCACCTACGTATCCTGCCGGTATTACTGACATTACCATTGAAGAAAAGGAGTATCGCTCCATGTATCAGAAGCTTATGCACAACAAGAGCCTGCGCCTGATCGGCGGTCTGCTGGGCGGCCTGCTGCTCAGCGTGGCCATCAACGTGTTCATCGTGCCTCAGGGCCTCTACGGCGGCGGGGCCTACGGCCTGTGCCAGGTGATCCGTACCCTTCTGCAGCGGGAGCTGTCTCTCTCCCTGCCCTTCGACCTGGCCGGTGTACTGTATTTTTTCGTGAACATTCCTCTGTTTCTGCTGGCCTACAAGGCCCTGGGCCGGGAGTTTTTCTGGAAGGCGGCGATCTGCACCGTCTGCAACTCTGTCTTTCTGGCGGTCATTCCCTCGCCGTCCACGCCGGTCATTCCGGATATCCTCACCAGCTGCATGGTGGGCGGCATCCTGGCGGGCTTTGCCTCTGGATTGGTGCTGACCTGCGGCTGCTCCACCGGCGGCCTGGACATCCTGGGGCTGTATCTCAGCAAGAAGGGCAGCCGCTTCACCGTGGGCCGGTTCTCCATTTCCTTCAACGCGCTGCTGTACACCCTGTGCTTCTTCCTGTTCGACGCCGCCACCGCAATCTACTCCGCTATATATAATGTGCTGAGCAGCCTGTTTCTGGACCGTATCCACCGGCAGAATGTTACGGTACAGCTGCTGATCTTCACCAAGAAGAACGACCCCCAGCTGCCCCGCTACATCATGGAGCAGTTGGACCGGGGCGTTACCAGCTGGACGGGCCGGGGCGGCTGGACCGGCGACGAGGTGCAGGTGCTCTGCGTCTGCCTGTCCAAGTATGAGATCGACACCCTGCAGGATGTTCTGCGCCGGGTGGACCCGGATGCCTTCTACATCGTGCAGGAGGGCGTCCATGCCGGCGGCAATTTCGAGCGCCACCTGGGGTGACAGTCCCCGAAAAAATCACAAAACACCATCCCACGGGATGGTGTTTTTTCTTGCCTTTTCAGGAAATTGCGGATGTGAAGGCGGCAACGTTTCCAATTTGTCCGCTGATAAAAAACGAAACCGGCGCAAACCGTTCTTACAGGCGGGACAGCGCCTCGTAAAGCGAAAAAAACGGCAAGCGTTGGTAACGTTTTCACATTACCACATTTTTTTGCACAAATCAACCAAAAATTTATACAAACTTAATGTTCAAAAATTGTTCATTTTGCAGCTTGAAAGTTGAAAAACACCGGCGTATAGTAATGATGTTATTAGTGGGCGGGCGTGTTTGTTTGCTAAAAGACAGGAAATGCAACTTTTCCGGTATAAATATTTCGCGGTTTTAATCGCGAAAGGAACGATGAACCACGTCCTGAATGCTAAGAAATCGTTATGAAAAGGGAGGAGCCGCTATGACCCGACAGGAAGCCGTCGACCGTCTGTGCGATGTGTACGCCGGCAGCTATGATGTGACCCGCTGCGAAGAGAACGAGCACGCCTTGGCCGCCACGATGGATTTCTACGCCACCGCCGAGAAGTACGTGCTCTCCAAAAAGGCCAAGCTCTGGCAGGCCAACAGCTTTGAATATGTGTACCTCTTCAATGTTCCCCATCTGACGAAGGAGATATATGAAAGGTGCGAAAAGCTGGCCTACGAACAGGGTATGGCCCGCATCCAGCCAAACTCCACCCATATGTATACCTACATCACCGCGCTGTTTGTCTGTGACAGCTGCGACGAGGATGCCCGCAAGGCACTGAAGCGCTGCAGGCTCTACAAGAGCTTCAAGCTGTCCTACTGGGGCTGGATGGACTTTCATACCGGGCTGGTGGTGCTGCCTGAGGAAAAGATCAGCACCAATGCCAGCGGACATAGTGCAGCACAGGTTTTCGAAAGAGGCCTGTTTCATAAGCAAAAGAAATCGCTATTCAGAAAGGAGAGAGCTGTATGAATGCTGCGTTGTTCCTTATTATTGGCTGCGCTGTCCTAGTCGTAGGTTATATCTTCTACGGCGGCTGGCTGGCCAAGAAGTGGGGCGTGGATAACTCCCGTCCGACTCCTGCCCATACCATGGAGGATGGCAAGGATTATTGTCCTGCCAAGGCTCCCGTGCTGATGGGTCACCATTTCTCCTCTATCGCCGGTGCCGGCCCCATCAACGGCCCCATTCAGGCCGCTGTGTTTGGTTGGGTCCCCGTTATGCTGTGGGTCCTGATCGGCGGTATCTTCTTCGGCGGCGTCCATGACTTCGGCGCCCTGTTCGCCTCCATTCGCCACAAGGGCGAGTCCATCGGTGAGGTCATCGGCGACGCCATCGGCGCCAAGGCCAAGAAGCTGTTCATCACCTTCGCTTACCTGACTTTGATCCTGGTGGTGGCGGCCTTCGCCTCCATCGTGGCCAACACCTTCAAGGCCACCTATACCGCTGACGGCGCTGTGGACTATGCGGCTTCCGCTGCCAATGCCTCCACCGCTATCATCTCCATCATGTTCATCCTGATGGCCATTCTGTTCGGCTTCTTTGTCTATCGCCGCAACGCGCCTCTGGGCATTTCCACGGTCATCGGCGTCATCGGCATCGTGGTCTGCATGGTCATCGGCCTGAACTGGCACCCCATCTATCTGAGCTACACCGTGTGGATGATCATTGTGGGTATCTACATCGGCGTCGCTTCCGTCACCCCCGTGTGGATCCTGCTGCAGCCCCGTGACTACCTGAGCTCCTTCCTGCTGTACGGCATGATGATCCTGGCTGTCGTGGGCATCGTCGGCTGCTCCCCCACCGTGGATATGCCCGCGTTTACCGGGTTCTATGATACCCTGGCTCCCAGCGGCACGTCCCTGGGCTATATGTTCCCTGCACTGTTCGTGACCATCGCCTGCGGCGCTGTGTCCGGCTTCCACTCCCTGGTGGGCTCCGGTACCACGTCCAAGCAGCTGGATCAGGAGAAGGACGCCAAGCCCATCGCCTATGGCGGTATGCTGATCGAGTGCGCTCTGGCTCTGATCTCCGTCTGCGCTGTTGGTTACATCTGGAACCAGTATGCTGACGGCACCACCACGACGCCTACCGTCGTGTTTGCCACCGGTCTGGCCTCCATGTTCTCCAAGGTGTTCGGCTCCGGCTGCTACAACGTGGTGTACTCCATGCTGATCCTGGCCGTGTCCGCCTTCTGCCTGACCTCCGTGGATACCGCCACCCGTCTGGCCCGCTATATGTTCGCTGAGTTCTTTGTCGAGCCCGGCAAGACCCGCGAGGATCTGACCGGCTGGAAGCGCGTTATCACCAACCCCTATGTGGCTACCGGTATCACCGTGGTGGCCGGCGTGGCTCTGGGTCTGACCGGCTATGCCAAGATCTGGGCTCTGTTCGGCGCTGCCAACCAGCTGCTGGCTGCTCTGGGTCTGCTGGCTGTGTGCTGCTGGCTGGGTAAGGTCGGCCGCAACAACAAGATGTTCTACTTCCCCATGTTCTTCATGCTGGTCGTGACGCTGACCTCCCTGGTGTTCACCATCAAGGCGCAGGTCGTGGGCATCATGGCCGGCGGCGAAGGCGTGGTGTGGTGCTACGTCCGCGGCATCATCGGTGTCCTGCTGGTGATCCTGGCTATCGACCTGGTGGTGGAGGGCATCCGCGCTCTGGGCCGCAACAAGAAGGCTGCTCAGGCCGCAGAGTAAATCGCTTATCAGGAGCGTTCGCCCCTGCGTAAGCAGACGGCGCCGTTTCTTCCCTGATATCATTTTCTCCTCACAAAAAGCACAGGCTCCGGCATTCGCCGGAGCCTTTTGCTGCATTTCTTTCGAAAAAACACGCTCCGGCAGCGCCGGAGCGTGTTTTCAGTCATTCACATCGTAGAAAATTCGTTCGCCGGCCTCGGCCAGCCCCAGCTGGTCGCGGGCCAGGTCCTTGATGAACTCCTCGTCATCCTTCTTGGCCAGGTCGGACTCCAGCGCCTGGTTCTCCTGGGTCTGCTGCTGTAGCTGTCTCTCCAGCGTGGCCTGCTGCTGTGAAGCCTCGTTCAGCCGCTTGCCCACCCGGATCAGCTCCACGCCTAAAAACACCACCAGAGCGAGAATGACCAGCAGCAATATGGGATTTGTCCGGCGCTTCTTTGCGTGCGCCTGCCCTTTCTGCATGGCGTTCCGCCTCCTTTTCCGCAGCGCGCTTTTTTCTTATCATAACGCACTTCCTACAAAAAATAAAGGCTTTTTTCGCCGCCGCCGTAATTTTTTTCACGGGCAGCCACAGCAGCCGGCCTGTGCCCGCGGCGGCGCTGAGCCAGAAGTCCCAGAGCGGACGCATCAGCGGCGAGAGCGCCAGCAAATACACCGCCGCGCCCAGGCCCATGGCGGTCAGCATGATCAGCCGCAGCTCGCCCTGCCCTACCCGCAGGGCATACCACAGCAGGGCCGGAGCGACCAGCAGCAGAAACGCTGCGTCCAGCCCATGGGTCAGCCGCCGGTCCCGCCGGCGGCGCAGCCGCACCAGCCGCAGCAGGTCATAGACGGCCCCGGCCGCCGCGCCCAGGGCCGCCGCGGTCAGGTATGCGCGCAGCTGCTCGGAGACGACGGTCCCCACCTCAGCCGAACAGGCGGCTGAACAGCCCGCCGCCCCGGACCTCCGGCGCATCCTCATAGGTCAGCGCGTCGATGCGGCCATCCACGTGCAGCTCGCCGCCATCCAGGCTCAGCTTGCCGATGTGCAGGCTCTCTCCGCTGACCACCAGCACGCCCGCGCCGGTACGCAGCACGATGCACTGGTCGTCGAAGCGCTCCACGTCCTCCACGCCGGCGACGGTGAGTTTCTCCCGTCCCTCCAGCTGTAAGCGGTGGGCGGCGGCAGGGTCGGTAATATCATACGGCATAAAAAGTCCCCTCCTACGATACGGTTTTCGCGCCCCGGCCCTGTGCCGGGATGCATTTTTTACCATCGTATGAGGGGGCTTGTTCTTTTATGCCGGGTTTGTCCTCAGACCTCTTTGTACATGGCCGCAGCCGCGTCTTTGCCCACGTTCTCGGTGACGGATACTACCTCCACCGTCAGCGTTCTTGCGCCGAAACGGATCGCGATCACATCGCCCACCTTCACGTCGTAGGATGCCCGCTGTACCCGGCCGTTGACGGTGACACGCTCGGCGTCGCAGGCCTCATTGGCCACGGTGCGGCGCTTGATGAGCCGCGAGACCTTCAGATATTTGTCCAAACGCATGGGGTCCCTCCTATAAGAAAGGCTGGTGTGTCGCCACACCAGCCTTTGCGCATACGTCAGCTTACTTTGCCACGGCGTCCTTCAGGGCCTTGCCGGCCTTGAAAGCGGGGATCTTGGTAGCGGCGATCTGCACGGGCGTCTTGGTGCGGGGATTGAGGCCGGTGCGGGCAGCGCGCTTCTTGGTCTCGAAGGAACCAAAGCCCACCAGCTGGATCTTCTCGTCAGCCTTCAGGGTCTCGGTGATGGTGTTCAGAACGGCGTTGACGGCAGCGTCAGAGTCCTTCTTGGACAGGCCGGTCTTCTCAGCGACAGCGGCGATCAGTTCAGTCTTATTCATGTTATTTCCTCCCAAAAATTTTCGTTGGTAATTGCCGCAATGGGCGGCTATCCTAAAACGATGTTGTATCGCATTAAGAACATTCTTTGGCCCCGTTCCACAGGGCGGTCATCTCCTCCAGCATCATGTCGGACAGACTGCGGCCCTCTGCGGCCGCGGCCTCCTCCATCGCGCGGAAGCGGCGAATGAATTTTTCACAGGTGCCGTTGACAGCTGTTTCCGGGTCCACGCCGCAGAAGCGACCCACCTTTACGGCGGCGAACAGTACGTCGCCCAGCTCCTCCTCGACATTGGCGCCGTCGCGCACCGCCTGCCGCAGCTCGGCAGTCTCCTCGTCCAGCTTGTCCAGCGCGCCGGAGATGTCGCGCCAGTCGAAGCCCGCCTCCGCAGCCTTCTTCTGTATCTTCTCCGCCCGCCACAGACCTGGCAGACTGCGGGCCACGGCATCCAGCGCATCGGCAGTGGTTTTCTGGCCCTTCTCCTGCCGCTTCAGCTGCTCCCAGCTGGCGGGCACAGTGTCTGCCGTTTCTGCCTGACCATCGCCGAACACGTGGGGGTGGCGGTACAGCAGCTTTTTTACCACGCCGTCGCATACGTCATCCATGTCAAAGCGCCCGGCGTCGGCTTCGATGCCGGCGTGGAACACCACCTGCATGAGCACGTCGCCCAGCTCTTCCTTCAGCAGTGCGGCGTTGTCCGTATCGATGGCCTCGGCGGCCTCGTAGGCCTCCTCCAGCATTCCTCGGCGGATGGACTGGTGGGTCTGCACCCGGTCCCAGGGACAGCCCTCCGGCGAACGGAGCAGCCGGATGATCTCCAGCAGATCTTCGTAGCCATAGCGTGGTTTCCTTGTAAAATTTATCATACTTACGCTCCTATTGCAAGAGGTTTTCCACTGCAACTGGGGAAAAGTTCGTCGCATTTCAGGAATTTTACCGCAAATGCAGCCGGTCAGCCAGTTTTTCCCCTTTCGGCAGGGTCTGAAGATCCTGCCGCGTCACGGCGCCGATGGCCAGCGCCAGCACCACGTATACAACGGCGGCCAGCAGCACCGCCGGCAGTACCGCCCATCTCTCGGGCAGAAGGCGGCAGAACAGGCCGTAGCCGGACCGGGCCGCCAGCGCCATCACCGCCGTCAGAAGAACGGGCTTGGCAAACAGGGAGATATACCCCGGACGCTCCGGCACCAGCCGTGCGATGGCTGCCAGGTTGATGACCGCGATCAGCGCGTAGCAGTACAGTGTGCTCACCGCGGCGCCCCGAATGCCCGTGGCGGGATCGCCCACCATCAGGTAGTTGGTGACGATCTTCAGTACGCCGCCGCAGAGGAGGGAGATCACCGGCAGCAGCGGGTGGCCGTAGGCCTGCAGGACGCCGTTGGTGGCCACCATCAGGCATACGAACACGCAGGCCAGGCCCAGGAACGTCAGGTGATAGGCCGCCGCCTCGGCGGTCTCCGGCACCGCGTGATAGAGCAGCTGCAGGATAGGCCCCGCCAGCACCGACAGTCCCACGCCGGCGGGCAGGGCCGCCAGCACCGTCAGCTTCAGCGCCACCCCGGCCGCTATTCCGGCAGCAGTGCGGTCGCGGCGGGTCAGCGCGGCGGATACCGCCGGCATCAGGCTTACCGACAGGGGATAGATAAATGACGGCGGCAGCATGAACAGTGTCATGCCGAAGGTGTATTCGCCATACAGGGCGGTGGTCTCCGCCGTTGTATAGCCAAGCGTGTCCCGCAGGGTGGCCGTCACCAGCGCCTGGTCCAGCAGGGTGATCAGGCTCATGCCCGCCGCGCCCACGGTGATGGGTATGCCGGTCCGCAGCAGCTCCCGCAGTACGCGGCTGCTTGCCGGGGGTACGTCGCGCACTTCCGGCAGTGCGGCCCGCCGGGGCAGCAGCAGGGCGGTGACCAGCAGGCCCAGGCCCGCCCCGGCGGTGACACCGCCGATGGCCCCGGCGGCGCACAGGTCCGTCCCCGCACCCTGCCGCAGCAGGTACAGGCACAGCCCCAGCCCGATGAGCAGCTTGCCGGCGGACTCCGCCACCTGTCCGGCGGCGGTAGGCACCATATCGCCCAGCCCCTGGGAATAGCCCCGCAGCGCCGCCGACAGGCATACCAGCAGCACCGCCGGCCCCAGCGTCCGCAGGGCCGGGGCCGCGTCCGGATCGTGGAGCGCGGCGGCCAGGGCCTCCGGCAGCAGGCACATAACGGCGGAGCACACCAGCCCCAGCGCCGCCAGCAGGGCCAGGCCCAGGTGCAGGCAGCGGCGCACGGCGCCATAGCGCCGCTGGGCGGCGGCACGGGACACCATGCGGCTCAGGGCCACCGGCAGTCCCGCCGTGGACAGCACCAGCAGCAGACTGTAAATGTTGTACGCGGCGTAGAAATGCGCCATGCCCTCCCGGTCCAGCAGGTTCCCCAGCGGGATCTTGTACAGGGCACCCAGCAGCTTTGTCACCGCCACAGCCCCGGCCAGAATGGCCGCGCCGCCCATGAAGTTTTGCCGCCGGTGGGTCATGGTGCCTCCTTATCTCACCGCACCATCTCCTGATGGAAGCGGCGGAACGCCTCTAAATTCTCCGTCAGCTTTTCCGGCCGCTGGATATACTCCAGCGGGAATTTGGGGTGGAACACGCGCTCGATGCGGTTCCGCTTTGCGTCCACCATCTTGGTGGAGCCGCCTGCGCCCAGGGACAGGATGCTGTGCAGCTCCTCCATGATGTAGATATTATACAGGCCCTCCGCCCCGGATATGCACCAGCCTACGTTCTCAAAGCTGCCGGACATATATTTCTGGCGGTAGAGGTAATAGGGGGCGAAGCCCTTTTCCCGCAGCGCCGGATCGGCGTAGTCCAGCATGGCCGCCACGTCCTCCGCCGAGGGGATAGGCAGGCCCTCCAGCAGGATGCGGCTGCCCTTCTTCAGGCTGAGGGTGTGGACGGTGATGTTGTCCGCGCCGAAGGTCAGGCACTTGTCCAGCGTCCGGCGGAAGCCCTCCGGCGTGTCGGCGGGCAGCCCGGCGATCAGGTCCATGTTCACATGGGGAAAGCCCATGGACGTGGCCAGCTCCATGGCCTTTTCGATATCCTCCGGGCTGTGCTTCCGGCCGATGGCGGAGAGCACCCGGGGCTCCAGCGACTGGGGATTTACGCTGATCCGGTCCGCACCGTGATCCAGCAGCACCTGCAGTTTCTCCCGGTCGATGGTGTCCGGCCGTCCCGCCTCGATGCAGTATTCCACGCAGTCGGACAGGTCGAAATTCCGGTTCACCGCCGTCAGCAGCGCATCCATTTGACTGGCGGACAGGGTGGTGGGCGTGCCGCCGCCCATGTAGAACGACTTGATCCGCAGGCCTGCCTCCTTCACCATGCGGCCCGCGGCCTCCACCTCCGCCGTCAGCGCCGCCAGATACGGCTCCATCAGCTTAAAGGATTTTTCCACTGATGCCGATACGAAGCTGCAATAGGCGCAGCGGGTGGGGCAGAAGGGGATGCCGATGTACAGAGAGATGTCCTCGGGGCGCAGGCCATTCTTGGCCTTAAGGCCCGCCTCGGCGCTCTCCAGCGCCAGACGCCGCCGCGCCGGGGAGACACAGTATGTGTCCCGCAGCACCCGGTCCGCCTGGGCGGGGGTCATGCCGTCCTCCAGCATGGTCCGCACCAGCTTGGCCGGGCGGATGCCCGTCAGCGCGCCCCAGCTGGGCGTCACGCCGGTGACGTCCCGGGCCGCCCGGAAGAAGGACAGCTTCAGCGCACGCTGACGCAGGCGTTCCCGTTCGTATGCGTCGGAAACGCCTGCGGTCCGAACGCGGGCCTCGCCCCGCGCCGTTTTGCCGCCATAGGTCAGTGTCGTGACCCCGGTGGCATATACATTGCCCTCATGCAGTGTGACCTCCGCGTGGCTGTCCCCGTCCTCGCCCTCATATACCGGGCGCTCCTCCGGGAAAAAGGCCAGCAGGCTCTGCTCGATGGCGTAGCGGTCCTCGTGACCGCGCAGGTTCAGCTTCATTGCGCCGTCCCCTGCCGCATATAGGGGTTCATGCGGCGCTCAAAGTCCAGCGTCGTTTCCCGGTCATGGCCGGGCAGGACCCGCCAGTCGCTCTCCAGCGCCGCCAGACGGCCCAGGGAGGCGAGCATCTTGGGATAGCTGCCGCCGGGGAAGTCGCATCGTCCGCAGGAGCAGCGGAACAGGGTATCCCCGGCAAAGATCACGTGCTCCCGGTCCAGCAGCAGACACACGGAGCCCTCGGAGTGGCCCGGTGTTTCCATGACCCGCAGGGACAGCCCGCCCAGGGGCAGCACGTCGCCCTCCTTATAATACCGCTGGTGCTGCTCGTCCACCCGGGTGAACAGCACCGGCTTGCCGTCAAAACGGGCGGTTTCCACATTTTTGTCAGCTGCCACAATAATGCCATCGCAGGCGGCAATCTCATCGGCGGTCAGCACATTCTGGGGGCCATCAGAGCCATTGGTTTCAACCTTGCAGGGAATGCCAAGCTTCTGAGCGGCCTTGTTCAGTGCTTCGGCGGCCATGTAGGTGTGGGCAATGCCGTTGGGGCAGGCGGTAACGGCCAACACGCGGTAGGTGGCAGGCAGCTCTTCCTGAGTAAAGCTCTCGTTGCCGAACTGGGCTTCCTCCTGGGCGTCAATCGTATCCAAAAATTCTTTGGGCGTTTTGGCGGCGTGCAGCTTTGCCACAAAGTCTTCATTCATCAGCATCTGCATCAGGCGGGCCAGCATATCAATGTGCAGACTGCCGTTTTCCGGTGCAGCAATCATAAACAGCAGATCCGTCTTGCCGTCATCGTCAGCATTGTACTGCACGGGGGTCTTCAGGCGCAGGGCAGCCAGGCTGGGGTGGGTCACGCAGGCGGCGCGTGCATGCGGCACCGTAATGCCGTTATCCACATAGGTGGAAGCCTCCGCTTCACGCGCATAAATGGCAGCTTTGTACGCGGCTTTGTCGGTCAGGTTGCCGTGGGTGGCCTGCAGCTCCACCAGTTCGTCAATGATCTGCGCCTGGTCCGCTGCGGCAGAATCCAGCGCAATGGATTGGATGTTGAATAGTTCCGTGATACGCATCTTTCCTTCTCCTTCTACATGTTTTGCATTCACTGGGGTGGTAACAAAGAAATAGACTGAATTTTCGACTTTTCAGATCAGCCTGAATCATTCAATGGTTTTCAGCAGGGCATCAATATCGCGGCGCTCGGCAAGGCCCAGACTGAATGCCGTTGCGCTGCCGCAGGCGGTGCCAAGGCGCAGGGCGTAAGAGTAGCTCCCGCTTTGCAGGTAACCGGCAATAAAACCGGCTACCATGCTGTCCCCAGCGCCAACGCTGTTTACCACTTTGCCTTTTGGGGTGCCAATGCGGTGCACCGCACCGGTTTCATCCAGCAGCAGGGCACCATCGCCCGCCATGCTTACCAGAACATTGCGTGCACCACGCTGCTGCAATTTCCGGGCAGCCTGGGTAATCTCTTCATCACGATTGAGCTCTTTGCCAAAGATCTCACCCAGTTCATGGTTGTTGGGTTTGATCAAAAACGGGTGGTAGGGCAGTACCTTTACCAGCAAATCACGGGTGGCATCCACCACAAAGCGGATGCCGCGGCCATCCAGCCGAGCCAGAATCTGCTGGTAAACATCCTGCGGCATGCTGGAAGGAATGCTGCCGGCAAGTACCAGAATGTCACCCTCGCCCAGTTCTTCCAGATTGTCCCACAGGGCCTGCATGGCTTCGGGAGTAATGTTCGGGCCGGAACCGTTGATCTCGGTCTCTTTTGCGCCCTTTACCTTAACGTTGATTCGGGTCATGCCGTCCGGCAGGCGGATGAAGCGGGTTTTCAGGCCGGAAAGCTGCAAGCCGCGCTCCAGCCAGGCACCAGTTTCGCCAGCTGTAAAGCCAAGGGCGATGCTTTCGCACCCAAGCTCCCGCAAAACGCCGGAAACATTGATGCCCTTGCCGCCAAACTGGCAGGCTTCGTCTGAGGTGCGGTTGATCTCGCCAACCGCCAGGGGGGCAGTCAGATGCAGAACGTAGTCGATCGCAGGATTAAATGTGACGGTGTAGATCATACGGAACACTCCTTTACAAAGGTAAGCTGTGCGTACCGGGGGTCCGGGCAGTGGTTGGTCAAAATGGCCCCGCAGCCAATATCCCCGATCACGGCGGAATATACCATATCAAACTTTGTGTTATCCACCAGAAACCAGCGTTCCCGCGCGCGCTGCAATGCGGCGGTTTTGATGCTGGCTTCCTCCGGGTCCGGCGTGGTAAAGCCCTCCGCAGGGCTTACGCCGTTGGCACCCATAAACGCTTTGGTGAAGTTATACTGCTGGATGCTGCTGACCGCTGGGGCGCCCACGATGGCCTCGGTCTGGGGCCGCAGCAGCCCGCCGGGCAGGAACACCCGGCAGCCCTTCTGGGCCAGCAGCCGGGCGTGGGCCACGCCGTTGGTCACATAGGTAGCCTTGAGCGCTGCACCCGCCAGCACCCGCACCAGCTCCAGCGTGGTGGTGCCAGCATCAATGAACACAAAATCCTCGGCTGTGATGAGTGCTGCGGCGGCTGCGGCAATGCTGCGCTTTTCTGCCACAGCCAGCGTTTCCTTGGCTTCCATGGTGGGCTCGTCTGCCAGAAAGCGGCTGTCCGGCAGGGTGGCCCCTCCGTGTACCTTGGTCAGCCTGCC
>OHZS01000529.1_pt1 | contig 14309 bp, 9 predicted proteins | sample 1580521 | NCBI WGS metagenome assembly OHZS01 (sample SAMEA3882503, study PRJEB24775) | human gut metagenome | biome: human-associated habitat; feature: intestine environment; material: feces | place: Netherlands | collected 2009/2010
CCCGGATGGTCGAGCAGCGCGCCCACAATCGTCGCCGCGACCAGCAGCCCCACCGATACGCAGGCGTCATACAGAGGAGTGCGGCGCGTCAGCGTTGTGCGCCGCCACCAAAAGCTATCGGCAATATCGCCGTCCGTACGGACGTCCATCAGCGTCCCGCCCCTCTCTCAAAACAAAAACCACCACAAAGGGGACAGGCACCTTTGTGGTGGTTTCCCTTGTGGTGGTTCCAAGTGTATAGCCTTTGCAACCGGCGGTCGCTAGACAAACAGCACGTGCGCGAGCAGGGCACACACGCACACCGCTCCAAATACCAGTGCCACGATCGAAATTACGCGATCGGCCATATCCATGTTGGCACGGTTCGTCAAAAACCGATCTTCGGCGGCGTCGGCGCGTGCCTCACGTACCAGCTCGGCAACCACCTCGCGGCCATCAAGCATCTTTGCATCCATGTTTGCCTCCCCGGTCTCAATCTTGTCCATCGAAAACCAACTCCGTGCAACCCGTCGGCGCCTACGGCCGCTCGTTGGGGGCCAGGCGCTGCATCTTGTTCACGGCCTTGAACTTGGTGAACAGCGGCACGTACTCAAAGCTCACGTTGGAGTTCTCCAGGCCGTACCAACGCGCGGGCGTGCCGGCGGCGCGGCGAATGATGTACTTGAGCGTGATGGCCGTACGCTCGCTGGGCTCCACATCGCTTTCGGGCGCCAGAAGCTTACGGATCAGGACGAACTTGAACGTACCGATGTTACCCGGATCCTTGTAGACCGAGTAGTCATGCGTCTGCGGCGGCAGCTCGCCGGTGGCAGCCAGGTCCTGAACAACCTGACGCAGGTAGGCATTGACGCGCTGGTTGATCTTGTAGCCCAGGTACAGGTGCACGCGGAACACGTAGTCGGTGCCGAACGTCTCGACCGAATAGGCAAAGGTGTGCGGTTCGTCCATGGTCTCGACATTCACGAACCACCAGGCGCGGGCACGCTTGGGATGCTTGTCCAAGATCGAGTAGACGATATCGCGGTCGATGTAGTCGGTATGGGTGTCCTTGGTCAGGTACACGACGTTGTCACTCATGCGCTCGTAACGGTCGTCGTCGCGCAGGCGCTTGAGCTGCGGCAGGTAGCTGCGCAGCGGCAGCAGCGTAAACTGGCGCTGCTCGACCGCCGTGCCGTTGTACCAGCACACCATAATGCCCATGATGAGTGCAGCCATGAGGATGGTGAAATAGCCGCCGTGGAAGAACTTGGTGAGCGAGCTCACGAAGAAGAAGCCTTCGAGCAAAAGGAAGAAGGCCGCGAAGATCCACGGAGCAACCTTGAGCTTGCGCTCCTCGTGCAGGTAGAAGAAGAGCAGTAGCGTGGTGCACATCATAGTCAGCGTAATGGCAAGGCCGTAGGCGGCTTCCATATGCGCCGAGTTCTGGAACAGCAGCACCACGATGACGCAGCCCACAAGCATGACGTTGTTGACCATGGGGATGTAGAGCTGGCCTTTGGTCTCGGCAGGGTAGAAGACCTGCATGTGCGGCATGAGGTCCAGACGGCTGGCCTCGGACACCAGCGAAAACGCGCCGGTGATGAGCGCCTGCGAGGCAATGATGGCCGCGACGGTGGAAAGGCCAACGGCAAACGGGCGCAGGCCCGGGGCGAGCATCTGGTAGAACGGGTTGAGGTCGGCAATGCCCATGAGCTCGGGGTTGGCAGCGTTGTTCATAAGCCAAGCGCCCTGGCCCATATAGGAAAGCAGCAGGCAGCACTTAACGAACGGCCAGGTAGCGTAGATGTTGCCGCGGCCGACGTGGCCCATGTCGGAGTAGAGCGCCTCGGCACCGGTGGTGGCGAGGAAGCAGCTGCCCAGAATCATGATGCCCGCGTGGTTGTTGGGGCTCAGCAAAAAGGCGATGCCGCGCACCGGGTTGAGGCACAGCAGCACGGCGGGGTGCTGGAAGACAAAGAACAGACCCGTGCCGCCCAGGAACAGGAACCACAGCGTCATGATGGGGCCAAAGGCGTGACCGATCTTGGCCGTACCGATGCGCTGTACCAAGAAGAGCACGATGATGATGGCGAGCGTAATGGCGACGACGCGGCCTTGGTCATCGCCCAGCACGGCATGGACCGCCGGGATGGTGCGCAGGCCCTCGATGGCCGTGGTAACGGTAACGGCCGGCGTGAGGATGCCGTCGGCGAGCAGCGCGGCGCCACCTAGCATGGCGGGGATGATAAGCCACTTGCCACAGCGCTTGACCAGACTGTACAGGGCAAAGATACCGCCCTCGCCATGGTTATCGGCGCGCAGCGAGATGAGCACATACTTGATGGTGGTCAGCAACGTGACCGTCCACACGACAAGGGAGAGCGCGCCGAGCACGAACTCCTCCGTGACGCTTCCGATGCCGCCGTTGCCGGCAACGAGCGCCTTGGTTACATACATAGGGCTGGTGCCGATATCGCCGTACACCACGCCCAGCGTGACGAGCATCGCCGAGATGCTCACAGGAATCGCAGCGTGCGAAGCTGCCTCCTTGGCCTTTTGTTCCATAAGCCGGTTTCCTCCCAACTTTAATGTTCGAAGGAATTATAGGTAATCGGCCCATGTTTTAATGCACTGTTTTCCCAGCTAGATAAACATTTATACGGCCTTTAGGCCACCGCGGCGATATGAAATGTGACAAAGGGACTGCCCCTTTGTCACATTCGTCATTTTCCAAGCCAATTTTTGAACCACCACTCCATGGAGCGGCTCATCTCGGCCATAAAGGGGCTCGTGTGCTTGCGGGTGTAGATATCCACGACGCGCTCCCCCACCTCGCGGGCGTGCGGACGGAACATCGCGTCCATCTCGGCCACCTGCGCGTCCATGGTCGCGGCATCCGCACGGCAGTAGCGCTCCTCGTGCACCAGGTTCACCACGGGGTGCGCGATTGCCGGGCGCTCCTTACGGGGCGTGCCGATGATGAGCATCGACAGCGGCATGGTATAGGGCGGCAGATCGAGCAGCTCGGCAACTTCCTCGGCGTTCTCCACGATGTCGCCAATGTAGCAGCTTCCCAGCCCCAGGGCCTCGGCGGCAACCACGGCGTTTTGCGCGGCGATCACGGCGTCCTGGGCCGCGATGGCAAAGTCGCCCAAACCCGGCGCGCGGCGGGGCGCCTTACCCGTGCGCTCGACAAACTCGGGCTCAAAGCAGCCCACGTGCTCAAACAGATCGATCCACTTGGCATAATCGACCACAAATATCAGTGCCCAGGGCGCCTTGGCGATCATGGGCTGGTGGTCGCACAGGTCGGCCAGGCGGTCGAGCGTTGCCTGCTCGCGGATGCTCACGATGGAATACATCATCATGGCGCCCGCCGACGGCGCACGACTCGCCGCATGCAGAATCGCCGCCCGCTGCTCGTCGGTCACCGCCACGGGACGGTCATCGTCATCACGCGCGAAGGCACGCGTGGAGGAACGGTGCTCCAACGTGTCCAGCACCGCATTGCCCGTCGTCTCGACCGGATAGCCGCACGTATCCACAGCCTTGGTGCAAACCTGCTCGTTCATCGCCTCATCCTCGCTAATTCTTTAAGAAGCCTTTACGTTTCCGTGTAATTCCCATCCATTATCGCGCAGGTCGCCACTCCATTGCGCCACACCGCCACACGTGCGCGTTAATATGGCTGGTTGTTGTGCGCAGCCACCAATTGCAGCGCATATCTTGGTAACAATCGGGTAAACCCCCGCTTTCGTAGGTTTTAGTTTGTGAGGAGTCTCAGCATGTTCGCTGCCGCCATCTCGCTCGTCGGTCTTGCGGCGACCGTCTACCTTGTCTTGCGCGAGGCCAAGGCCATTCGCGCTCAGTCGGGCACCGTTGCCAAAAGCGCTCTTGGGTGGAGCGTCGCCTTCGGCCTGTTCCAGCTCTTTTTGACCATTTGGGGCGCCATTGGCCTCGTCGCCCAAAACGAGCCGCTCGCCTTTGTGATGCTCATCCTAACCAACGCCATCCTCACCGGCTGCGCTTGGGCCAGCATCGCACGCGACCGCATCGCCCCGCGCGTCTTTGCGTTCGCCGGGCCCGACGCCCCCGCCCCCACCGGCAAGCTCGCCCGCCTGCGCGGCGCCTTTGTGGGCAAACCGCTCGTCGCCGCTGTCTTGTGCCTGCTGCTCGCCGGCGTCTTTGCGCTGCTGGGAATGGAAGTCTCGTCCAACCACGACTTTACCTGGGTCTACCCCCTGTGCATCCTGCTCGAGTGGGCCATCATCACCGTGCTCATGACCGGCTTGTTCTTCCTATTCCAGCGCCACGGCGCAGCTCCCGCGGTCCTGGCCTTTGCCCTCTTTGTCCTGGGCATTGCCGAGTTCTTCGTCATCACGTTTAAATCCATGCCCATCCAGCCGGGCGACCTTTCGGCCATCTCCACCGCCGCCGCGGTCGCCGGCAACGGCTACACCTTCTCGATCTCGCTGTTCTGCGTGCTGTCCATGGGCTTTACCGCCATCGCCATGCTGCTGTGCGAGTACGCCGGCCTGGTGGCACCGCACCGTCAGAAGGGTGCCGCCAACGCCAAGCGTATGCTGCTCACCAACCTGCTCGTGGCAGTGCTGTGCCTGGGCGGCGTAACCGCGCATGTCACGCTCATCGACTACTACAACACCCTCGGCATCACCGTCTACACCTGGCGCCCGCTCGAGAGCTACTGGCGCGAGGGCTACCTGCCCGCCTTTATTAGTGCGGCGCAGTCCATCAAGCCGCCCAAACCCGCCGACTACTCCGTCGACGATGCCAAGGCCACGCTCAAAAAGTACGCCAAGGCCTACGACAAGTCCGACGCGGCCAAGAGCGACGAGCGCGCCGCCGCAAAGGAGCAGTTCGACAGCGAGAAGCCCACGGTCATCGCCATCATGAACGAGACCTTCTCGGATCTATCCATCTACCAGAATATGCGCGCCGGCTACGAGGGCCCGCAGTACTTTAAGAGCCTGTCTAACTGCCTCAGCCGCGGCAAGCTCTACGTGAGCGCCTACGGCGGCGGTACCGCCAATACCGAGTTTGAGTTTATGACCGGCAACTCTATGGCCAACCTGGGCTCGGGCGTGTACCCCTACACCATCTACAACATGGAAACGACCGGTAATCTGGCAGAGCAGTTCAAATCGCTCGGCTATTCCACCACGGCCATGCACCCCAACCACGCGACCAACTGGAACCGCGAGAACGTCTACAAGGACTTTGGCTTTGACCAGTTCCTGTCTATCAACGATTTCCAGGGAGCCGACACCCTGCGCGGCATGGTGACCGACCAGGCTACCTACGACAAGATTCTTGAGCTGCTCGACCAGAACGCCGATCCGCAGTTTATCTTCGACGTGACCATGCAGAACCACTCGGGCTACGATACGGGCCTGCTGCCGGTCGACAAGCAGATGCACCTGAACATCGACACGACCGACCTGGACGCCAAGACCGTCGAGGACGGCACGCTATCCGATGTCGACGAGTATGTCTCGTGCATCGAGCAGTCCGACCAGGCGCTGCGCTACTTCCTCAACGCCTTGAGCAAGCTCGACCGCAAGGTGGTCGTGGTGTTCTGGGGCGACCACCAGCCGTTCTTCCCGTCCAAGTTCAATGACAAGTGGTTTACCGGCGAGGACGACGCTACGCATCAGGAGCGTCTGTGGCAGACCGACTACATCATCTGGGCCAACTACGACGTTGCCGGCTGCGACCAGACGAGCGAGGTCGACGACCTGTCCACCAACTACCTGTCCACGCAGCTTATGCAGCTGATCGGCGCACCGCTGACCGACTACCAGAAAGCGCACATGACGCTGCGCGAGTCGCTGCCCGCCATCAACTCGGTCGGCTACGAGGACGCCAGCCTGCGCTGGGCGCTCTCCTCCAACGTCACCGGTGACGATGCCGCCGCCGCAGCCGCCACCAAGGCGCGCGAAGATTACGCCAAGATGCAGTACTACGAGATGTTCCGCAACGGCAAGAACGTGTACACCGAGCACTTCCAGACCGAGGCTAACGAGACCGACCCCAACCTGGCGCCGGGTACGACCAAGATCAAGTAACGGGGTCGGGGGCCCGAATCGGCGGCAGGCGGAGGTACGGGAAAGGTCTGCTGCTCAAACAGTCCTGCGCAAGACGGGGGCCACATTAAGTGGCCCCCTTTGCGTGCGGAACTCGCGACAGACCTTTCCCGTACCTCCGCCTGCCGCCGCCCCTCACCCGTTGCGGGTTGAGTGGGCTGATGAGAGACTGCGCTCGCCCCATTGCAGATGCGTGGCCTGTCATGCGTATCGCGGAAACCGCGTCCCACTCTGAATGCATCCAGCAAACGCATGCGAGTGTGTCGTCCAGGACGGTCTCGTCATCGGGGTTATGGAAAATGTCACCCCAAATGCTTGCCACGGTTGCGCCCACGTGTGTCAAGAAAAAAGCCTCGGGGATTTCGAGGCTTTCACGTTTGTATTGTTTTGCACGAAGGACCGCGGACGGCGAAGCTACTCGCCCAGCACGGCCTTCTTTGCGGCTGTGGCCATGTTATCCAAATCTTCCTTGGTGGGATGGTCCTTTGCGGCAAACCAGTTGTCGAGCAGCATCTTATAGCGCGCGTTTTCGGGTTCTTGCTCAAGCATCGCCTCATAGCGCTGCTTGACCGCGGGGCCCATCTTGCCCTGGCACATCGCCCAGCCCGCAAGCTCGGCATCCTCGGCCAAGTTAGACGATACGCGGTCGATAATCTGTCTGAAGTACTCCTCGCTCGCGCCAAAACCGCAGGTGCCAAACAAAAAGACGCGCTTGCCATGCAGGGCGGAAAGCAGCGCGGCAACCGAAGACGAGCAGGTGCCCTTGTCGCACCAAAAGCCAACGAGCACCGTGTCGGCCGCGCAGGCGCCCTGCGCCTCGAGCGCAACCTGATCTGCGTCCGCATCGTCGCTCAACGCCGCGGCATGGACAAACTCAACGCCCGCAGCCTGCAGAGCGCGCTTGATCGCGCCCGAAACCATCCTGGTATTACCGCTCTTGCTGTTAACCACCAAAGAGCACGTCATAGTCACGTTGCCTCGTTTCCCCCAAAACTAAAGCCACTAATGCAATTTATTAGATGAATATCTTAGTACTAACGTGACAGATGTAAACCACCGTCTGTCGATTGGCGACGCAGACGACATCTTTGGACAGATTTCGAACAGTATGTGCTTCGGATTGAAACCGCCGCAGAACGTTTCACGAATGGCCGAAAAACTGTTTCACAAAACGCCGTCAAATTGTTTCATATAATATCGTTAATTTGTTTCACGAAATACCGTCAAATTGTGTCATGGTTTTTCGTCAAAATGTTTTACGCGCTGGTAAGATGCTATAAAACAAAATGTTTCTTTGGATGGCGGGAAGTACGATGACTAGGTATATGAGTAGATGTATCGATCGCTCAATCGAACGCGATCTTGGCATTTTTGGTGCCGTGCTCATTCAGGGACCGAAGTGGTGCGGAAAGACGACTACGGCCCAGCGATTCGCTGAATCATCGCTGTCTCTCTCCGACCCTGCCGGAGACTTTGCCGCACTGCAGCTTGCCAGGATCGACCCAGCTCAAGCAATAGTCGGCGCAACGCCGAGACTCATCGATGAGTGGCAGGAAGAGCCAAAACTGTGGGACGCAATACGTTTCGAATGCGATCGTCGGACCGGTGAGCCAGGGCAGTTTTTGCTTACGGGGTCAGCAACACCAAACGACGCCGACCAACCGATGCACAGCGGCATCGGGCGCATATCACGCTTGCGCATGGAAACAATGACTCTGGCCGAACTCGGGGTTTCCTCAGGGGCGGTCTCGCTCGAATCGCTGCTTAACGGATGCCCCATCAAAGCGGCACTTGGATCCATCAACGGCATCGCCGATATCGCCGATTTGCTATGTCGTGGTGGTTGGCCTCAGGCGGTTGGCAAGACGACTGCCGATGCAATGCGCATATCCGCTGCCTACATCGACGGCGTTTGCGAATCGGATGTTTCGAGGGTTGACGGCGTGAAGCGTGACCCGGAGAAAGTCAGGGCTCTTCTGTCTTCGCTTGCACGCAACGAATCCACTCTTGCCGGCGAAAAGTCTCTTGAGAAAGACCTAGGCGGTGATGTATCGAGAAGTACGCTGCGGCGCTATACGGATGCCTTGCGCAGAATACACATCATCGATGATATCCCGGCTTGGCATCCGGCGCTCAGGTCTCCGGTAAAGCTGCGGCAAAGTGCGAAAAGACACCTCGCCGACCCTTCGCTTGCCGTCGCACTGCTCGGAGCAAATCCGGAGTCATTGGCATCCGACCCGAAGACGCTGGGACTGCTCTTCGAATCCCTCGTCCTGCACGACCTTAAGGTCTATGCAGCCGCAAATGACTCATCGGTGTCCCACTACCATGACGCCGACGATCTCGAGGTCGATGCCGTTATATGCAGGCGCGATGGAACTTGGATTGCCGTGGAAGTAAAGCTCGGAAGTCCGCAGATCCCCGAGGCATCTGCAAACCTGCTTCGACTCGAGCGCAAACTTGTCGAGCGTGGCGAGAGACCACCCGCGGCCAAGCTCATCGTCATCGGGTTCGGCATGCCAGCCCATACAACGCCCGAGGGCATTATCGTTGCCCCCGTTGACACACTCGCGCCCTAGCGCTGCATTACATGCCCCAAGGGCTTGCTCACTGGGCGAACTGGCTGCGGTAGAGTTCGGCGTAGAAGCCGCCTGCCGCCAGCAGCTCGTCGTGCGTGCCCCGCTCGATAATCTGGCCGTCGCGCATCACCAGAATGCAGTCGGCGTTGCGGATCGTGCTCAGGCGATGCGCCACCACAAAGCTTGTGCGGCCGGCCATAAGCTCGTCGAATGCCGCCTGCACCTGCAGCTCGGTGCGGGTATCGATGCTCGAGGTCGCCTCGTCCAGCAGCAGAATCGCCGGGTCGGTGAGCATGACGCGCGCGATGCACAGCAGCTGTTTTTGACCCTGGCTAAACGTGCCGCCGTCCTCGCCGATCACCGTATCGTAGCCGCCTGGCAGCTGCACGATAAACTTGTGTGCATGCGCGCGCTTGGCGGCCTCGATAACCTGCTCGCGCGTGACATCGGGGCAACCGTAAGCGATGTTTTCCGCCACCGTGCCCTCGAACAGCCACGTATCCTGCAGCACCATGCCAAAGGCGCGGCGCAGGCTTGCGCGCGTGTAGTCACGCGAAGACCTGCCATCGACCATGATGCGTCCGGCATCGATGTCGTAAAAGCGCAGCAGCAGGTTGATGAGCGTCGTCTTGCCGCAGCCCGTGGGGCCGACCAGGGCAAAGCGCATGCCGGGCTTAGCCTCGATGCAGATATCCTGCAGCAGTTTGCGGTCGGGCACGTAGCTAAAGTCCACGTGTTCAAAAGTCACCTCACCCTGCGGGGCGGTAAGCTCTACAGCGTCCGACGCGTCGGGCTCCTGCTCGCGCGCATCGAGCAGCGCAAACATGCGGCGCGCCGAGGCGTACGCGGTCTGGACCTGCGTAATGACGTTGGTGACCTCGTTGAACGGCTTGGTGTACTGGTTGGCATAGGACAGGAAGATCTGCACGCCGCCCACCGTAAGCGCCGCGGGCACGCCCGTGATCACGCCCACGCAGCCGATCACAGCGACCACGGCATAGATGATGTTATTGATAAAGCGCGTACCGGGATTGGAAAGCGAGCCCATAAACTGCGCGCACTCGCCTGCCGTATAGAGCTCGGCGTTAAGGGCATCAAAGCGCAGCTGCGCATTGGGGCCATAGGCAAAGGCGTCGACAAGCTTCTGCTCGCCTACGTACTCTTCGATATGACCACCGAGCTGACCCTGAATGCGCTGCTGCGCCGTAAAGCTTTTGTTGGAGAGCTTGGCGATGGCGCCGGCTGCAAAAATGGAAAGCGGCGTGACGAGTACCACCACGAGCGTCATGGTCAGGTTAATGGAGAGCATAAACGCGAGCGTGCCAACGATGGTGATAACGCCGGTGAATAGCTGGGTAAAGCCCTGGAGCAGACCGTCGCCCACCTGGTCGACGTCGTTGACCACGCGGCTCATAAGGTCGCCGTGGGCGTGGCTGTCGATAAAGCTGAGCGGCATGCGACTGAGCTTGTCGCTCGCCTCCACGCGCATGTCGCGCACCGTCTCGTAGGACAAGCGGTTGACGCAATAGCCCTGCAGCCACTGGAAGGCCGCTGCTCCCACCACGACGAGCGCGAGTTTGGTAACGAGCGGCAGCAGCGCATCGAAGTCCACCTGCCCGGCGGCGACGATAAGGTCGATGCCTTCGCCAATAAGGATGGGCGTATAGAGCTGCAAGATTACCGAAACGGCGGCACTCACAAACGACGCCGTAAACGAAAAACGGTGCGGACGAACGTAGCCCAGCAAGCGGCGGGTCACCGCACCCACGGGATAGCGCTCGGGATCGCCGGGCTGGCGCGGACCGTCGCCCAGGTCGTTGAGGTTATCGTTACCGGACACGTTGGCCGTCATCGTGGCGACCGAACCGGAGGAAGTGTACGGATTCATTTAGCATCCCTCCTTTGCGCAGACGGATGCGGGGGCGGTCGGAGCGGACGCGGGCGTCGTGCTCCCCTGCTGGCCCTCGAGCTCCTCGCGGCGCAGCTGCGACTGGCAAATCTCGCGATAGAGCTGGCAGGTCGCGTACAGCTCGTCATGCGTGCCCAGGCCCGCAACCGAGCCGTGGTCGAGTACGCAGATCATGTCGGCATCGCGAACGGTCGAGACACGTTGGCTCACGATGACGGTCGTGAGCGGCAGCCCGCCCTCGGCGGCACCGCGTACGCTGCGCTCGCGGATGGCATGGCGAAGCGCCGCGTCGGTCTTAAAGTCGAGCGCCGAGGCGGAATCGTCCATGATCAATATCTGAGGCGAGCCCACCAGGGCGCGCGCGATGGTCAGGCGCTGGCGTTGGCCACCGCTGAAGTTCTTACCGCCCGCCTCGACCGGGGCATCGAGCCCCTGCGGCTTGTTGCGCACGAACTCGCTCGCCTGCGCCATGTCGAGTGCCGCCCAGAGCTCCTCGTCGGTCGCCGCCTCGTCACGCCAGGTCAGGTTGCTGCGGATGGTGCCGCTCACCAGCGACGCTCGCTGCGGAACGGTCGCGACCACATGGCGCAGCTGGTCGAGCGGCCAAGCGCGCACGTCGGCACCCATCACGCTCACACTGCCGGTGCCCGCATCGTACAGGCGCGGGATAAGCGAGACGAGCGTGGACTTACCGCTGCCCGTACCGCCGATAATGCCGAGCGTTTTGCCCAGCGGGAGCTCCAAGGTCACATCGCTCACGGCATTTGCCGCGCCCGCGCCAAACGAAAAGCTCGCATGGTCAAAGCTCAGCGCGGAAATGGGAGTGGCGTCACCTGTCAGCTCGCTCGGCTCGGGCAGCGCGACCGGCTGGTTGCCCCCGTCGGTGATGCTCGGCTCGCAATTGAGCACCTCGTTGAGACGCGACGCACTGGCGCTCGCCTTGGTAAAGACCACGACCAGGTTGGCGACGTACACGATGGAGGTCAGGGTCTGCGTCATGTAGTTCACAAACGCCATGACCTGGCCCTGCGTAAGCTCGCCCACGTTGACCTGGATGCCGCCCACCCACAGGATGGCGCACACGCCCAGGTTCATCACAAGAAACGTGACGGGATTAAGGATTGACGAGAGCTTGCCCACCGCGATGGCGGTATTGGCCTGGTCATCGGCGGCTTGGGCAAAACGCTCGCGCTCGTGGTCCTCACGCACAAAGGCGCGAACAACGCGGGCACCCGAAAGCCCCTCGCGGCAGATAAGCGCGATGCGGTCGAGCTTTGCCTGCAGCTGCCTGTAATACGGAATGCAGCGCACCATGACAAACCAAAACACCAGGCCGATGGCGGGCGTGCAAATCAAAAAGATCACGCCGAGCTTAAGGTCGATGGCAAGGGCCGCGACCATGGAGCCCACCGCCAGGAAAGGCCAGCGGATGAGCATACGCACGCCCAGCGCCACGGCGAGCTGCACCTGGTTGACGTCGTTGGTAATGCGCGTGATGAGCGACGGCGTGCCAAAGCGATCGAGCTCAGCATAGCTCAGCTTGTTGATGTGCTGGTAGAGTGCGCCGCGAATGTCAGTGCCCATGCCCTGCGAGGTGAGCGCCGCCATCTTTTGGCAGACGAGCGTAAACGAGATGCCAATCACGGCCATGGCGGCGAGCACCATGCCGTAGTGGATAACGGCGTTCACGTCGTGCGCCCCAATGCCCCTGTCGATCATCTGGGCAATCACCAGCGGCGTAAGAAGGTCAAAGATCACTTCGATCAGCTTACACGCAGGGCCAATCACCATATACCGGCGAAACTTACCACCAAAACGCCTGAGCAGCTCAATCATGTATAGGCGCTCCCCTATCATTATCCACATTCAATTCGAACCATGATAGTACCGCCACCCCAAAAGAAGCGTAAACAACTCGTCATTTCTAACGGGATTCAGTTTTCAGGGGAGGGGTATACGCGCACACCCAGCCAGTGTCGGGTCAACTAGCATGGTATACTTACATTAGTGCTACCAAGTTAGTCGCCGACCCTTGAAATGAGGTGCCGAGATGAATGACATTCTCGCAAGAAGAGCAAGACGAGCAACTGTGGGCATCGCCCTTTCCGCGGCACTTGTCGCGGGAATCGCCCCCGTAACGGCGATCGCGGCAGAAACCAGCGCCCCCACCGGTGCAGTTGCCTTGCAGACGGAAGACGCGGCCGCCGCAAAAGAAAAAGCGTATGCAGCCATGCAGGAAGCGCTCAAAAACCTCGAGGCCGCAAAAGACGCCGCAAGTCCCGAGAAAATTGCGGAAATCGATGATGACATTGCCGCATTTCAAGAACTCTACGACATGGTGGTGGCGGAAGCCGCCAAACAGAGGGAACCCCTTCCCGCCATGCAAGCGAACGTCGATGCAGCCCAAGCCAAATACGATGAGGCCCACAACCGGACAAGCGGCCTTCAGGCAGAATTAGATAAGGCACTTGAAGCACTCGGCGGCGAGGAGCCCAGCACAGCTATTAAGGAGCATATTAAGCAGTTGCGCATGGAGATCATGACGGCAGAAAGGCGAGAAAAATCTTGTGAAGATGATCTTCACCGCTACCAACGCCGGCTCGAAAGCCAGGAAAAACAGGTTCAGGATTTCGAAAGTGAGGCAAAGGAAGCTAAAGCCCACATCGACGAGGACATAGCCAAGCGAAATGCGCTCCTCGGCGATTTGGAAAAGGCGCAAGCGGCCTATGACGACGCCTGCAAGGCATACGAAGAGGCAAAGGCCGCGGCAGACAAGGCCACCTCGCCCGAGATAACGCAACCGACCGAGACGACGCCTCCCTCCAACTCAGCGCAACCGGCCGAGACGGCACAGCCCGCCAGCTCGCCCGCGACCGGCAAAAATACCCCGCCAAGCTCCACCAAGCAGGCGAACTCGAGCAGCGGCAAGCAAGCAAATATGACCGCCGGCAAGCTCGCAAACACGGGCGACACAGCACCGAGCGCAATCGCACTCGCAGCAGTCGCCGCCGCAGGCCTCGGAATAACCGCCACAGCCACACGCCGCATCAAGAACTCAAAATAGCTGCCAGAGCATTCTGCCTTCACCAATCCACAAGCCCAGAGACAAAAAGAGGCCCGTTTCCCCAACCTAGGGAAACGAGCCTCTTTACTTGTAAAAACAGATGGTAATGCCGCCGTCTCTTGAACCACGCAGCCATCAATGCCCAGACAACGCCAACGAGCAGCATTCCTTAAGGGATAGATTAAATTAGATAAACGCGCCTTTACGGGTGATTTTTGGACGACGGGGCCCGGCCGGCGGCGAGGTGTTTGGTAGTCGAGCGATCCCGCAGGCGAAGCCGAGGACCAGCGAGACACCAAACACTTCATCGCCTCTTGAAGCACGTAGCCATCGATGTTTTGGCAAAGCCAGCGAGCGCCACCCAGAGCGAACAAGTTGGCATGAAAAAGGCAAGCCCGTGCGCTCGATGGATTCGGATGCCCGACAGAGGCTCCTTATGGCTGCTTCCTTCCGGACCTGACCAGATTCGGAACATGTCGTCATCCGAACCCATCGAACGCGCTAGGCGCTCGGTATATCTTACCTGCTCCCGCCCGCCAGAGCAAGGTAGCTAATTTGGGACGGAGCTTTTTTGACTACTCCTTGATTATCGACTTCATCCGAACACTTCCCACATTCATCCGCACATGTACGGATGAATGTGGGAACCCGATACCCTGAGGGCCGGATCGGCC
>OHZS01000535.1_pt1 | contig 14161 bp, 5 predicted proteins | sample 1580521 | NCBI WGS metagenome assembly OHZS01 (sample SAMEA3882503, study PRJEB24775) | human gut metagenome | biome: human-associated habitat; feature: intestine environment; material: feces | place: Netherlands | collected 2009/2010
AGCTGCTGAACAATATTATATACCATATTGCTCTGGTAGCCGCTGGACATACCGATCAGGTCGCCGAGGGTCTTGTAAACATCCAAGAAGCTGCTGACGACACCCAATTTGAGTTCGCCGCGCAGCAATTTCTTTACGATGTTGCCGTTGGCGCCTTCAGGACCCCCGTCGGAAGAAATGTTCCGAACCAGCTTCACAATACCGCGTACAATATCGGTAGAGGAAGTTGCGCTGCGGGACATTCCGTTAACTGCGCTCAAATCTACATAGCGGGCATCGCCGGCCAGCAGAAGCAGTGCGGACTTGCTGTTCAGGAAAGAATCCAGATCTTGAACAGTTTTAAGCACCTCATCCACGCTGCCCAGTTTGATGGTGATGCTACCAAGAACGCTCAGGTCGATATTCATCGGTGCGATGTTTGCCTGAGCAAGAGTCAGATCCACAAAGTCCAAAAGGGCTGTGCAGGCCTGCTCATCATTAAGGATGGGCCAACCCAGTGAGTTGAAGTCCAAGTCCTGGTCATGGTACTTCGTGTTTGCCGAAGCATTAGCCGCGGAAGCGACCATAGCACCGGAGAAACAGCTCATCGCCATCAAGACCGCCAAAAAGAGCGCAAGCAACTTGCGGGAAAACTTTTTAGCTTTCGCTAATTTTTACCTCCATAGTAATTTGTAATTCTTACGAATAAATGGTTGCGTGTACGCGCCGTCCCATCCTCTGACCATCGGGCAATCCGATATTCAGGATGAAGGCATTGCAGCCGGACGCCATACATTATGAAAATGCGCATAGAAACACATTTATCGCATTCTTATTAAAACACGATGGTCACCAAAAATCAATAAAGAGCCGTGATTTTTCTGATTTTCGGAATGTTGCACAATTTGAGCGGCCGTTTTTTGTGCGAACGGACAAATTTAATTTACACGAAATTAACAATTTGTTCATATTTTATTGCTTAGTTAAAAGACAATGTCCATTATTTTGCAAGTTTCGACTTGTAAAGGCCATGTGCTTTACGAGCGATTTTCACACGCAAAGGTGTGCCCCTTTACACCATCGATTTTTTGGCGTAACGGCGGGAAACTTTCACAAGTTCCACAGAATTTTCCACAATTTTTCCTCCAAAACCGGTGGAATTTCTGTCAGCAGTTGTCGAATGCAGCAATAACGATAAACGCGCCCTGATCCTCCACGCAAATCCAAAATAAGAATGCAGCGTAGATCCATCGGCCGGGCCAAACATGGCTTGATATATAAGTACGCAAAAAAAATATTGCGCCGGAATTTCGCTATAAATCGGGAAATTTTGCCCACCCGTTCACATTTTGTTAAAAAGTTTTCGGAAACCTATTGACTTGCCGTTCTATATTTGGTATAAATATACTGTATTTGTTGTACGCGTGGGTATCCTGCGCCCTTTTAGCAGAGGAATTGTGAACAAATTGTTAACGCAACTTGTAAGCACATCCTCCGCTAAAAGGGCGCGCTGCCCAGGCGAATCCAAAACGACAAGTTCGTCAACATATCAGAAGGAGAGATGAATTATGAAGACGGGCAAAAAGTTACTCAGCCTATTTTTGGCTGTAGTAATGATGGTCACCACCTGCTCTGTCGGGTTCACTGCATTTGCAGCGGACAAAGACAAGGGCATCTGGAAGAACTCCACAAGTGCCGATTCCACCTTTGACGCACTGACGGAACTGGTAGACACCTATGTTCCGGCATTGCTCAATCAGCCGAATATCAAAAAGGCGCTTGAGGAGAAGTTGGGGATGACCGTCACCGACACCACCTCGATCAGTGATCTGATCATGGGTGTGTCTCCCACGCTGCTTAATCTTTTGAGCAGCCCCATGAATAAGGCAGACATCATTGACGGTTACCGGAAAGGGTATTCCGATGTGGCGTATGCCTACCTGGACGAGAAAGATGCGAAGATGAGCTTTTATCAGCTGTTTTCTTTTTGCGTCAACAACATTTCGTCCAGCGACGCAGAACTGGCCAAATGGTGCGAGGACACGCTGAGCGATCTGTCCGCCCTGCTGGAGCAGTTCCCCGAGAAACAGGCTAAGCAGCAGGAAGACCTGAGCGCTGCCTATGACGCACTGAACAAAGTGCTCGAGGTGCTGGGTACTGCTGAAGGCAGCCTGGACACCCTGGAAGACATCCAGAAAGCTACCGTTACCTACAAAGACAAATCGTACAAAGTAGACGACTTGATTGCTCTGGACGATTTCAAGGATGTAGCTAAGTGCTTTGGCACCTTCACCGCCTACTTCGAAGAAGCCGGCAGCAAGAAGAAAGTCAGCACCATGAGCGAAGCGATTTGGTATGTGCTGCTCCAGTATCAGTCCGACAAGGCAAGCAGTGAACTGGCAGAGGCCGCCAAGGCTTATCTGTGCAAGCTGGCCAAGAAGGACTACAACACCATCAAGGATGACGATGCTGCACTGGCAGCCGCTTGCAAGATCGGTGCTGCCGTACTGGCCAACAACGGCGATAGCGCCTTTGTTAGCGAGTACTATGCTGCGCAGCTGGATGACGCTACCGTAGCTGCCCTGCGTGAGGACATGAACAAGAATGTGCCCGGCGGCAGCGCAAAAATCGGTTCCAGCCGTGACACCTTCCAGGCTTACCTGAACGGTGACTATGCAAAGGACGGCATTGCTCCTGTAACCAAGCCGGCAATGGCCACCTACTGGAGCAGCGAGGATCTGGATACGCGTACCGAGGGTATTTACCGCAGAGCGTTGATGGAGAACAGAACTGTCGGCGGCATGTCCCCCGAAGAAGTGATCGCCACCATCAACCAAGATCTGCTAAAGACCTTCTACAGTGGTGAACTGAAAGAGAGCGTTGACGAGGCCGTTGATTTCTACTTTGAGATTACCGACGCCAAGGTTATCTCTAATTCTTGCAGAAAGTATTCTTTCGCGAAATACGGCTTTAAGGATTCCTTCGCTGTTGCTGCTGTAAACAACGCCATCAATCAGTACATGGTACTGCTGGATCCTGAGGATCAGGAAGGCGTAACCATCGCAGGCTTGCACCTCACCGGTAATGCGGTTATGAACGAAGTGGTCTACAAACTGGTAGAGTCCAAGGTTGACCTGAAGGGTGCGCTCACCGATATATGGATGAACCTGTACGAGCACCCGGTTGAAACCATTATGCAGTTGCTGCCTGTTTTGACCGTTGTGATTGACGAAGTGCTGATCCCCATGGTATTCAACCAGGAGGGTGATCCCTTTAATGGTTTCCTGGGCGGTTTGCTGAGCGGTCTGATGGATCAATACGGCCAGAGCGTTGGCAGCCCCGTCGGTTTGGGCGGTGGTCTGAGCTGGGATTTGAACGAGGTTCTGCCCACCCTGATGCACTGGCTGATCGGCGACACCAACTATGACTTTACATACTACAACATCAGCGGTGTTGAGTATGGCAAGGATGCCGACGGCAAAGATGTGATCGTCAGCCAGGTGTATGGTGACCCCACCACCGGCAAGTACGATGACACCAAGACCCCGGTGATCCTGAACATCTATGCAGCCGATAAGGCGCTGCAGGGTGCCAAGGCATCCGGCATTGCCGATGCACTGAAGCTCACCGGCGACGCTGCCACTGCCGTGAATGAGGCTGTGTCCGAGCTGGCCACCTTCTTCACCGCTGCTGTGGATCAGTATGTGGCTGCCTATGGTGAAAAAGACGCCAAGAGTGGCGCCATGACCAAGGAAGAGGGCACCGTTTACAACCACGGCGTCAACAACCTCTTCGTTGCCCTGCCCAAAATTCTGGACATCATGGGCAAGAACTTCATTAAAAAATATGATGTAAAGAGCGCTGACAACACCAAGAAGGCTTCCGACTGGTCTTATAGCGATTATAAGATTAAGAGCGATACCGTTGGCGACAAAGCGTTCTTCTACAACCAGTCTTTGGTTAATTTTAAGAACCTGGCAGACGGCGGCAAGCCGGCCAAGATTCTGGACTGCTTTGTAAACATCTTTGTGAACGACTGGTTCAACGCCATCATTGACCTGCTCAATGATGTGACCGCCACCGACAACAAGATCACCACCAACCTGCCCATCATCACCGGTCTGATCCGCGCTATGGGCGGTCTGGGCGAAAAGAGCACCATCAGCGATGTACTCAACGGTGTATTCCAGCTGAAGTACAACGACAAGGCCTCTTTCGTAATGGGCGTGTATAACAAGGATTCCAAGTTTGTTGGTCTGAGCACCGAAAGTGCTTACTTCCTGTTGTCCAACATCGGTCAGCTGGTGAATGTGATCCAGGCCATGGACACCAAGACCAAGAACACCATCGACGTGAGCTTCCCGAAAGTGAACGGCAAGATGGCAAAGATCCAGACCCAGCCCAAGTGGGCAAAGGTACCCAAGACCTCCAGTAAGAGCGGCGCTTCTCTGCTGTCCAATCTGGACTCCGCACTGTCCAAGGTGCTGGAGAACTCCACACTGAACAACTTCAACCTGAACACCACCCCCGGCATCCTGTGCGGTCTGGTAAGCCTTGGTTCTTACATCCTGGGCAGCGATAACACCAACCCGATGCTGAAGATGCTCAATAAGACCTTAAACTTCCTGAACGACGGGGACAAGAAGCCCACCGATACCTCAGACAAGAAGGTTTACACTGAGGATCATCTGACCAATCTGGTAGTTCAGATGTATGTTGCACTGGAGAATGTAATTGATTACTATCTGGTGAACGAGGACGCTCTGGGCCTGAATGTTTTCTACGACGGCAACCAGAAGCTGTACAAGAAGAAGAATAAGGCCGGCAAGCCGGTGTACTACACCAGCAAGACCGGTGCTTACCACTACAACATTTTGGCTGCTGCGCTGAAGGGCTTGATTTCTCCCCACGCAGTGAGCAATCACCTGACCAACAAGTCCGCCGCCAAGAAGCTGGCAAGCCTGCCTACCTGGCACAACGCCATTCGCTTGGACAAGAGCACCAGCGGCTGGACCGGCGCCACCAACATTAAGATCAACTGGGGCTTCCGCGCAGGCAACAACACCAAGTTCTTCCAGAACTTCGGCGAGAGCCTGGGCATCATCACCGATCTGATCGGCGTGCTGACCAAGGATGCCGGTTACTATGACGGTGTACTGTACCCCATCTTTAAGGATCTGGAAAAAGCCCAGGGCTTTAGCCTGGGCGTGTATGCAAAGGGCAGCGTAAAGGACGGCGCAACCGGCCTGCTGGCTATTCTCACCCCCATCAGCAAGCTGCTGGACGGCTTCTACAGCAAGCCTGTCTCCGTGCTGACCAACCTGATCAAGGGCCTGTCCATTGTGATGAACAAGGACCTGAACAATGTGGCGACTGCCGCCATTTACCCGCTGTACAAGGAGATCCACGGCGTATCCAACATTCTGAGCGCAAAGGTGTCCAACCTGATGCCCTCTATGGCAAAGAACGACGCATGGTTCTCCGCGATACTGGGCCTGATCTTTAAGACCAATACGGACGACAAGGATCAAAACGCGCAGAATAAGCAGACGATTGCCCTTGTAACCGGCCTGCTGAAGAAGAGCGCAACCAAGGCTGGCTTGGGCATCAACGATGTGACCGTGATCAACGCTGTAAACAGCCAGCTGGCTAACTTCGGCTTTGAACTGCCCACCACCCTGTTTAAGGACATTGCAAACTGCAAGAATGCAGAGGCTGTTCTGAAGTACCTGACCCACCTGGTGGTCGATGTACTGCAAATTCGCCAGATCATTGATCTGCAGAAAGTCGTGATCAACAATCCTTCCATAAGCCAAGTGCTGGATATGATCAGCCGCCTGACCAAGAAGGATCTGCTGAACATCATCAACGCTGTGATCGCCAAGACCACAGATCCCACCACTGCTTACTGGACCTTCCTCCAGTATGTACAGGAAAAGACCACCGGCTTCTATTATCCCGCCGGTGTGACCGCACAGGACGCCAGCGACGCTGTTGGCGATCTGGACACCATGGTCACCTCCGTGATCGGTCTGCTGGCCGGCCTGGATGTAGTGAAGCAGGATAACCTGAAAGACCTGGTTAGCTCCCTGATCTTCACCAACGCCAACCTGACCAAGCTGGCTTCCGCACTGTACGGCGCCATTGATCCTTACAAGGATTACCTGGGCTATGCCGGCATTGATGTAAGCAAGAAGGGCGTAGCTAAGCTCCTGACGGACGGCAGCTACGGCAAGACCTACTCCTCCGCAGCTAAGGCGATCAAAAACGCCAAGAGCTGGAAGAAGCTGGGCAACATCAACTGGGGCTTCACCGATGGCTCCGCAAAGGCACAGCAGGGCTTTGTAAACGGCCTGGCTGCGATCCTGCGTCCGCTGGACGGCGTACTGTCTCTGCTGCTGGCAGGCGACGACTTGGCCGTTGGCCAGATCCTTACCGATTTGGTGAAGAACCTGAACTTCGGTTCCTCTAAGGACACCGTACAGCTGAAGAATGGCAAACTGCGCATTCGCATCAAGGGCTCTGACAAGTATTCCAAGACCTCTGTACTGGAGATCAACCTGTACAAAGTGATCGAGGATGTGAAGTCCCTGAGCATCTATGGCGGCAATGGTTACGAAAGTGCCATCGTTCCGCTGCTGGAGGCACTGGAGTGCCCCAACGTGAAGACCTACAAGCAGTACAAGGCAGACATTAAGAAGTCTACCGACAGCGTACTGACGGATGTGTTGAATCCCATCGTAGGCTTCCTGAACAAGGTACTGGACGCTCCGTTCGATACCCTCACCGCAGTACTGCCCAATGTGGCATACTACATTGATAATAATGGCCTGGCACAGCTCGTCAACAATCTTCTGTCGCCGGTAACATCTCTCCTTCCGGTACTGAAGAAGAACGGCGTAGATGTTGAGGTCATTGTCAAGGCTCTGGCCGGCAAGTCACTGAACGACCTGGTTAAGGACGCACTGGGTGTGAACATTCACCTGAATCTGAACCACCTGAACAAGTGCGACATCCAAAACGCCATCGTTCCGCTGGTGAACAAACTGCTCAAGTCTAAGAAAATCAACATTCAGTTGCCCAAGATCGACTGGGGTACCCTGGCAAGCCACGGCACAGTCAGCACGGTCAAGAGCGCTGCAAAGAACAGCGAAGGCTATTATAATAGAAAGCACGTTACTGCAAACCAGGGCGAAACGCTGATCGCCGTGCTCCGCTATGTAGCCAACCTGCTGACCAAGAACATCAGCGGTTTGAAGTCCATTTTGGGCGGTATCGACGCGATCAAGGATTACAAGTCCATCATCAACGCGGTACTTGACCAGATCGGCACCTCCTCCGCAGACCAGATCATCCGTGCGCTGTTCTATCTGCTCCAGGAGAATCCCACCAACGCGTTCTGGAATTACAGCGAATACCAGACCAAGGACTACAAGTTCTCTTATCCCTCCACTGTGGATCAAGAATTCTTGAAGAACATTCCGCCTATGCTGGATGGCCTGATCGGTAGCTTGGCTGATCTGAACAAGCTGATCGCTGACGCTGCCTTTAAGGACAGCACCATCAATGGCATGATCACCGGCATCGGCAAGGCACTGGACGGTGTGAAGATCAACGACTCCACCAACCTGACCGCCCTGCTGGCTCAGACCGGCATTGACTATTCTACCAAGACCGTTGCCAAGCTGCTCACCGATGAGTCCTATGGCAAGACCTTCGCGAATGCGGCTGCCGTAATCGGCTCCGCCTCCTCCTGGTCCAAGGTCAACACCTCCGCTCTTAAGTGGGGCGTAAAGGATAAGGATAGCTTCTTTAATGCACTGGCTGCTGTAATGCGTCCGTTCTACGGCGTATTGGATGTACTGCTGAATGATGCTTCTCTGGGCATCTTCAACATCGTTCATATCCCCGGCTCCAACGGCTACTCTTCCGTGGTCGTTCCGCTGCTGGAGGCATTCGGCTGCTACAACATTAAGACCCAGTATCAGTACAGAGAGGACATCAGCAAGGCCTATGACAACATCCTGTTGGATATTGTCAACTCCCTGTGGGATAAGGTAGAGGACATTCTGAATGCACCGCTGCAGACCCTGATGTCCATGCTGCCCAACCTGGCACTGTTCATTGCCAACGACGGCCTGCTGCAGCTGATCGAGAACCTGTTTACACCGGTTTCCGCTCTGCTGGATGCTTTGAAGCCCATCGTGAATGTGAACACCGTACTGACTCAGGTATTCAAGGCCTTCAAAGTGGATCTGAATGGTTTACTGGCTAAGGTTGGCCTGAAGTTGGATCTGAACATTGACCTGTACGATCTGACCGCTATGCTGAAGCCCATCATCGGCGTGGACAACATTGTTCCCCTGCTGAATCAGGTGCTTGGCATGATCAAGATCAAGGGTAAACCCCTGGGTCTGGAACTGATGGATATTGACTGGTTCCAGCTGGCAAGCCACGGCAAGGTGATGACCGATGCTTCTCAGGCTGCCACTTACGGCACGCGCGTGTTTGTAAAGGGCGACGCCTCTGAGACTTTGATTGCCGTGCTGCGGTACCTGGTTGAAGTTGTCAACTACAAGGATAACTACAACACAGTAGCCAGCTTGGTAGGCTCCCTGATCGGTGGATCTGACAACAGCTCCATTACCGATGTGGTAGGCACCGTGCTGAATATGCTGAAAGGCGACACCGACAAAGTAATCGGCGAACTGTGTAACCTGCTTCAGCAGCTGGGTGGTTAATCCCCCATTCCTAAATGAAAATGGCGTACCTTCGGGTACGCCATTTTTGTTACCCGCCGTCGGACAGGCAAATGTATATTATAATGTATATAATATAAAGCGCCCTTTGGGTGCAGGCTCTCACCTGCCCCGGAGGGCTGCTTTTTTTTCGCCAAGTTTTACGGCTTTTTGAATTTTCTTTGCGAAAGCCTTGTATTGCTTTTGCAATTTATATATAATAAGTGCATAGTAACTTTTATCTCGGTGGTGAATACAAATTGCTCGGTAAATACGCCAGAGTCAAGGTCGTTATGCCTATTGGCTCTACGGACGGTACGGGCTATCGGTATCCGCTGAACTACGGCACAGTATACGGTGAAAAGGACCAGACTGCCTACATTATGGGCATCCACCACCCTGTGCGTAACTTTGACGGGCGTGTGATAGCCGTCCTCCGAAACAAAAAAGAAAAGAAATCCATTTGGATTGTGGCGCCCAAGAGCACACGATTCATTGTCAACGACATTTTGGAATATCTGGACCCGGAGCGGGACTTTCCCGGCTACCGGCTGGAATGCCTTTACGAGAGCAGCTGCGGCGCGGTCATCTTCCATGATATTAAGGGGGAGGTGCGCTACCTGCTGATCAAGAACAAGCGCTCCGCCCACTGGGGCTTCCCCAAAGGGCATATTGAAAGGGGCGAGACCAAGGAGCAGACCGCCCTACGGGAGGTACAGGAGGAAACGGGCTTGCGGGTTAAGCTGATTGAGGGGTTCTCCTGCCTGTCCAAATATCGGATTCGGGATCGGGTTGAAAAGACGGTAACCATCTTTGCCGCCACCACCCCGAGCACGGTGATCCACATGCAAAAGGAAGAAATTGAGGACTACATTTGGCTCACCTATGACCGGGCGCTGTCGCTGCTGCGGTTTGACAATGACAAGAGTATTCTCATTGCCGCCCACGATTTTCTGGACCAAAACAACATTATTTAACGATGGAATCCATGTGTGCTGAAACTGCCTATTTAATTGAACTGACCGCCGCCTTTTTGCGGGACGAGCCGGTAACCTTGCGCCCGGATATGGATTATCGCAAGCTGTGCGGCATTGCCAAGGCGCATAATCTGATCGCTGTGGTGTACGCAGTGTGCAACAAAGCACCCAATACCGAGGTGATCCCGGAGGACTGCCGACTGGCACTCAGCGAGCACTTCTTTAGCAGCGTGTTCCTGTACGAGCACCAAAAGCAGGGTGTAGAGCGGGTGTACCGCGTTCTCAGCGACGCCGGCATCCCCCATGTATTTTTTAAGGGCGCGATCTTAAAAGAGCTGTACCCGGTGCCGGAGTGCCGCCTAATGGGCGACATTGACCTGCTCATTAACCCGGCGAACCGCCAGGCAGCCAAAAAAGCGCTAATGAGCAGCGGCTTTGCCTGCACTGCCCAGAACGGCCCGGTATATGACTATCGCAAGGGCGATGTGTTGCTGGAGGTGCACACAGCACTGATCAGCGATGATCCCCGGTGTGAGACTGCCTTTGCAAACGCCATGGATCAAGCCCAATTTGAGGGCTGCTGCGGCAAATTGGAGGACAATTACCACTTTGCCTATCTAATCGCCCACTTGGCCCACCACTTTCGCTTTTACGGCGCCGGAATCAAGCTGATCCTGGATCTTGCCGTGATGCTGCAAAGGTGCCGGATCGACGAAAAAGCGGTACTGACCTTGTGCGAAAAAGCCGGTTTGGCACAATTCGCCAAGATTGTGCTCACCGTGTGTTATCGCTGGTACGGCGTGGGTACGCCTTATGTGGATGACACAGCGGACTGTGAATCGTTTTTGGTCAGCTACGGTGCCTTTGGTAACGCGGACCGAAACAAAAGCGCCGTCATTGCCCGCCGCCAAATGGAGCAGGGCGAGAAAGCAAGCCCCCTGCGCAGCAAACTGCGCCTGGCGTTTCCGGCATACAGCCAAATGCGCCGCATACCCTATATTCGATTTTTAGACGGCCACCCCTGGCTGACCCCGTACGCCTGGTGCTACCGTCTGATTTACAACACCCGGCACCGCAAGGACTTTATGGTGCGCACCGCCCGGGGACTGGACAGCGACGATGCCTACGCCGCTGCCAAGGAAGAACTGGAATTCTTTAAGGAGATGGGATTGTTATGATTTTTGGTATTATTTTGCTGGCTATCGCAGCCATTTTACTGGTGTGGTTTGTAGCCTGGTTTATCATCACCCGCGTCAACGGCAACTGCCCGCTGTGCGCCATGGAAAAGATTGCACGCCCCTCTAAACTGACCATGGACATCACGGACGCACCGAATTACGGCGGCGCTACCGTGCCCCCTATGGGCTGGTCCAGCTGGAACACTTTTCGCCAAAACATCAATCAGGATCTGATTCTGGAGGTGGCAGAGGCCATGGAGGCCAGCGGCCTGGCAGAAGCGGGCTACAACTATATCAACCTGGACGACTGCTGGCACAGCTCTGTGCGGGACGAAATGGGTCGCCTGCAAGGGGATCTGGGCACCTTCTCTATGGGGATCCCGGCACTGATCAAGCAACTGAACAGCCGGGGCTTTAAGGTGGGTTTGTACTCCTCGAACGGGACCCTCACCTGCGAGGATCTACCGGCCAGTTTGGGTCACGAACGGCTGGATGCCAAAACCTTGGCCAGCTGGGGCTGCGAATTCTTCAAGTATGACTTTTGTCATCACCATGTATTAAAGGGTGATGTGCCCATTATTGAAAATCTGCAACTGAACCTGCCGGGTACCACAGAACCGGCACTGATCCTGCTGCCCGGCGAAGCAGAATTTACCGGCAAAGGCCGGGTAGTCAAGTGCAGCGATCTGCCCTCCGGTCAAGGCATCGGTATGATCGGTTACGGCTCCGGCACCGCCGGATTCCGCTTTAGCGTAGAAGCAGGCGGCACCTATGCCCTGACCCTAGCCTATAACAAATCTCTGTGCCTCCACCAGCGCTACCTGCGCATTCGAGTCAACAACAGCAAGGAACATGAGCTGCTGTTCCCCACCACCAAGGGCGCCAGCCCCACCGGCCGTATCCAGCTGACGGTTGAGCTGCAATCGGGCGAGAACCACCTGTTGCTCTACAACCCGGTGGTTACCCGGGCTGACTCCTCTTACCTGCAATACGCCCGCATGGGTCGGGAACTGCAAGAGGCCACCAAGGAATGGGCTGTCATTACCGGCGAAGAGGAGCGCCCCATCATCTATTCCATCTGCGAATGGGGCTTTGCTTATCCCTACAAATGGGGAGCCAAGGCAGGCAATATGTGGCGCACCACGCCGGATATCATGTCCAAGTGGCTAAGCATTAAGACGATTTATGAGCACAATGTACGCCTGTATGAGCACGCCGGTCCCGGGGCCTGGAATGACCCGGATATGTTGGAAGTAGGCAACGGCAAGCTGACAGAGAACGAGAACAGGGCGCACTTCTCCCTGTGGTGCATGATGGCCGCGCCGCTGATTCTTGGCAACGATGTGCGCAAGTTTGTGGACGGCAACAACGAGCAGGTGCGGGAGAACCCCACCTTAAAAATTGTCACCAATAAAAACCTGATCAACATTGACCAGGACCCGCTGTGCAAGCCCTGCAAACGCATTCGCCGCCAGGCCGGGCTGGATATTCTGGCCCGCCCGCTGCAAAACGGCGATGTGGCCCTGTGCCTGTTTAACAAGGGCACCTCCCGCCGCACGGTCACCTACGACATTAACGCTCTGGCGGACGATGCGTACCTGAACTTCCGCAAAACGCCGGGCAAGTACGAGGTGCATGAGCTGTGGAGCGACGAGTGGTTCAACGACAACACCATTAACGCCACCGTACCCCACCACGGCGTAAAAGTCTATCGTATTCATAATTCCTAACAACATACAAAACAGGCTAGGCAATGTAGATTGCTTAGCCTGTTTTTTGCGTCTGTATTGGTGTATGCTTATTCGTAAATCTGGTGCTCGCCGGTCATCATATCCGTTAAGTGCGTCTCCACCAGCGCCACCGCCCGGGCGGTATCGCCGTTGAGCAGCTGCACCAGCAGTTGCTGCAGATAATGGTACAGGGACGCCTTGCCATAACGCTGCACATATCGAGCGCCCAACTGCACATTGGCGGTCTTAAAAGAATTATAAATCAGCGGCGCAAAGGTGTTGCCGCTAAGGAAACTCAGTTCCTGATTATACGCATAAGCCAGCTCTGACACCTGCTGCGGGTCGTCCGTCTCGGCCATTTGGTCCACAAAATCCTCCAGCTTTTGCACCTCTGCCTCCGTAATGGCGCGGGCAGTGAGTTTGCGCACGGAAAAACAGTCGATCAGGCTCTTAAACTCCAGCAGGGAGCGAATTTCCTGCTCCGGAAGAATACCGCCGTTATAGTGCATAATGGACAGAAAAATATCCGACTTGCCCACCCGGCGATAATCTGCCACAAAGGTGCCCACCCGGGGCCGTACCTCTAAAAAACCTTTATGCGCCATCTCCGCAATGCCGCTATTCACTACACCCCGGCTTACATCCATCATCTCCGCCAACTCCCGCTCCGTGGGCAGCTGCGCACCGATGGGCAGCTCGCCGGACAAAATCTTGTCCTCCACAGACGAAATAAACAATTCCTTCAAACTGGCGGTCTGCAGCTTTTCAAATTCCATAGGCTCCCCTCCTGTGGTTCTTGGTAATACCAGTGACATTGTATCATCTTTGCTACTCAATTTCAACAAAAAACCGCCCCGGTTTTTGCCAATATGTAGAAATGTGCAGCCGGGCTTGTTAAAAGATTGACAATCTACAAAAACAGGACTAAACTGAACATTGAAGCGGGCGGAAAACCGCCCACGGAAGGGTTGCGCTGCGGCGCAAGATGATTTATTTTTAGGAGGAGATAACTATGTTATTCCAAATCTACGGCGATACTGCGCTGTGGCAGCTGCTGGGCTGGGCATTGGTCTTCACCGGGTTGGTGCTGGCTAACGAAATCGCCCGCCGCTCCAAGGCAGGCGGCATTTTCTTTTTCCTGGTGCTTCCGGCTGCACTGAGCGTGTACTTTATCGTCATCAATGTGGCGGCCGCAAAGGGTGTTGACTGGGCGGTTAATAACGATACGGTGGTCCACATGAACAGCTGGTTCCATTATGCGAAACTGTATGCGGCAACCGCAGGCTGTATCGGATTTATGATCCTGAAGTACCACTGGGGAAAACTGGGAAAAGCACACTGGTTCAAAGCATTTCCGTTTGTTATTGTAGCGATCAATATCCTGATCGCAGTGGCATCTGATTTTGAATCCGCGATCCGCGCAGGTTCTCTGGCAGGCGGCTGGTGGATGTCATCTGAAGGCGTATGGCTGTACGGCGGCTGGTGGAACTGGGTGAACGGCATTGCCGGTATCATTAACATTTTCTGCATGAACGCCTGGTGGGGCATCTACTCTTCCA